>Ga0247790_10000064_pt1 | contig 60474 bp, 46 predicted proteins | sample UWRJS171409R4_FD_179913 | JGI IMG/M metagenome (GOLD analysis project Ga0247790, IMG submission 179913) | Soil microbial communities from Arlington Agricultural Research Station in Wisconsin, United States - UWRJ-S171-409R-4 | ecosystem: Environmental > Terrestrial > Soil > Agricultural land...
GGCCGTCGCTGATCGGGATCGGGGCGATGCACGGCAACGAGCCCGCCGGCGTCGCGGTCCTGCGCACCGTCCTCGGCCGCCTGCGCCAGCGCGGCGCGAAGATCCGCGGCGACGTCATGGGCCTCATCGGCAATGTCCGCGCGCTCGCCGCCAAGCGCCGGTTCCTCGCGCGCGACCTGAACCGGCTGTGGACGCAGTCGCGGCTCGAGGCGCTGCTCCCGCAGGATCCGTGGACCACGCCGACGACCGACGGTGCCGAGCTCGCCGAGATGCTCGAGCTCTCCGGCGAGCTCGATCGGGCGCTCGCCGCCAAGCGCGGCTCGGTGTTCGTGCTCGATCTGCACACCACGTCGGCGCCCGGGGTCGCGTTCGGCGTGGCCGGCGCGACGCCGGCGCACCGCGGGTTCGCGGCGAAGTTCCCGATGCCGGTGATCGTCGGGCTCGAGGAGCTGCTCGACGGCGTCCTGACGCGGCACCTCGCCACCAAGGGCTGCGTCACGCTGGCGATCGAGGGCGGCCAGACCGACTCGGCCGATGCCGGCGCGCTCCTCGAGGCCGCCATCACCGTCGCGCTCGCCGCGAGCGGCTGCGTCCTGCCCGGCGACCTCCCCGAGCTCCCGGGCGCGCGCGACCTGCTCACCCGCGCGCGCGGCGCGCTGCCGCCGATGATCGACGTGACGCTGCGCCACGAGGTGCGGCCCGAGCACGAGTTCCGCATGGAGCCCGGCTTCGCGAACATCCACGCGACGCCCGCCGGCACGCTGCTCGCGCGCGACAAGCGCGGCGAGATCCGCGCGCCGTACGACGGCTTCGTGCTCTTGCCGCTCTACCAGGCGCAGGGCAACGACGGCTTCTTCTACGGCAAGGCCACCACCGCTCCGGTCGGTGGACGCCCGCCGACCAACCCCGCCGCCTGAGCGCCGCGGCCCGAGCGCCGCTGAGAACGCGGACGCGGGTGCTTGGATGGAGACGCGCGTCTGCCACGCGCGACGCGCGTTGGCGAAAGGCGAGGTCCGCGCTCGTCACGATTGAGTCAATGAACCGCGGCGCACCGTCGGCAGCAAGCGCGCCGTCGACATACCTGAGCGGCGCGTGTGTCCGATGTCCAATATTCGGGGTGACGCGTCTGGCATATGGACTTAATATCCGAGACCCGGACAGGCCACCAGATAGCGCTCGCTGGGCGCGCCGTCTTCATTGTCAGATCAGAACCGCGAGCTATTGTGTCCACCGCGATGGGCGAGACCGACGTCACTTTCCGGCGCCTGCTGCGTTTGCTGCCGCGGCCGATCTTGCAAATGGCGTTTCCAAACCGCCAGCTCGAGCCGCTCGGCCCGCTCGACCCGAGCGTGGATCGAACGCGACCGCGCACGGCCGATAACCTGTTTCGGGTTCGCGAGGGCAGCGTCGAGGTGGCCGTGCATGTCGAGATCGAGCGTGACTGGCGACCCGAGATCCCGCGGCGGATGTTCGAGTATGCGAGCGCCGCCGTCGTGGCGACGGAGCTGCCGGTGTGGTCGGTCGTCGTCCTGCTCCGGTCCGGCGGGCGCCCGCCGCTCGGCACCGGTGTCTACCGGATCCCTGGGTACGACGGCGATGCGTTCGTGTTTCGCTATCAGGTCGTGCCGCTGTGGCAACTCGATGCGCGGGAGATGCGGGCTCAGCTCGGGCTTCAGGGCGCGCCGTTTTACGTCGCCATGCGCGGCTCGGACGCGGAGCTCGTCCGAGAGCTCGCCCACGAGGTGCACACCGACGAAGCGCTCAGCGCGCGAGACCGGCAGACCACTATGCAGTTGCTGTACCTTGTCACGGCCGCTATCCTCGGAAGCGAGGCGGCCAAGAGGATCTTCCACATGGAATCCATCATTCAGGATCCGAACGTCCAGGAGCTGGTCCGCGAGTGGGAGGACAAGGGCCGCGTCGAAGGCCGCGCCGAGGAGGCACGCTCGCTCCTCTACAAGGTGCTCGTGTTGCGTTCGCTACCGGTCATACCGGACGTGCGCGCCCGCATCGACGGCGAGACCGATGTGGCTCGCCTCGAGGCATGGCACGATGCCGCTGTGACTGCAGGCGCGATCGGCGACGTGTTTCGAGACGGCTGACGAGGCCAGCTGGAGCCCCCAGCGCGGCCGAGCGTACGGGGCCAGGGCGGAGGCTGGACCGTCGCCACTCGCGGCGCTGGAAGTAGTTGAGCGCCGGCTCCTCTCACGCCGCCCTCACGTGGAAATCCGCTATCGATCGCGCGCGGCCGGCGATAGGCTCGGCGGCCATGCCCGGTAAGGACCTCGACTTCATCAGCCTCGCCCAGTTCCAGCAGCCCATCAACTGCTGCAACGTCACGTCCCTCGCGTACGCGTTCTCGGCGCTCGGGTTCCCGACGACGGTGGACGAGATCTTCTACGCCACGCGGCTGCCGATCGCGTCGGTCCTCGACGACGGCATGACGCTGGCCGAGACCTACGACACCTGCGGGCTGTACATCAAGAACACCGGCGTGCCGATGTCCGTGCGGATGCTCTGCTTCGACACCCCAGGCACGACCTACGAGACCTTCGTCAAGGAGCTGGAGCGCGCGAGCAGGGATCCGAGCGACATCCACATCTTCAACTTCTCGGTCTCGATCGCGCACGCCGTCCCGGGCATCGGCGGCGGCCACTTCTCGCTCATGGCCGACTACAACAGCGAGACGCAGGAGCTGACGATCGCCGATACGAACCCCAAGAAGTACACGCGCTACTGGAAGTGCCCCGCCAAGCGCATGTACGACGCGTGCGTGGACAAGGACTCGAGCTCGACGCGGCCCCGCGGCCTGCTGGTGATCCGCAAGCTCGAGACGGTGACGGCCGCCGCGACCGTGCCCACCGCCGCCGCCGGCAAGCCCGCGAGCGCGCCCGCCGTGGTCTATAGCCAGCCGCTGGCAGCCCCGGAGAAGCCGGCCAGCTGAGATTGAGCCGGCGTCCTCGCCGGCCGGTCGATCGACAGCCGATCGATGGATCGGCACAGCTCGCTGGCCGCGCGCTTCAGCGCGCCTGCTCCTCGTCGGTCGGCGGCGCCTCCTGCACGGCCCAGCCGATCGCGGGCCGTACCGCGCGCGACTCGGCATCCTGCGAGATCCCGACGAACCCGCCCGCGAGCATCATCGGGATCTTCGTCCCCAGATACTTCCAGAGGAAGGGGACCAAAGACAGCCCGCGCGGGAACGCGCTCAGCGTCGTCCCCTGATAGCTATCCTCGCGATCCAGCGACCAGGCGAGCGCCTGCTCGTTGCGCGTGATCGGCTCCCGGCGTCTGCCACCGGCGAGGTACGGAAACAGGACGTTGATCCAGCCAGTCACGTAGGGCCCGCCGGAGGCGTCGTCGCGCTTGTAGATCGATCGCCAGAACCGCGGATCGGCGTCGCCAGAGGCCGCGGCCACGAATCGATCGAGGACCGGCAAGAGCACCGCGGCCCACGCGCCCAGGTCGAATTCGGCGAACACTTCGGCCCGGCGCCGGATCGCGCGCCAGTCCTCCACCGTTCCCATGAGCGTCACCGAAGGGATCCCGCACCGGGTCATGAGCGAGAAGCTGAAGTAGCGCTTCATCGCGCTCATCAGCACGAGCTCGGACGCCGCGCGCTCGATCGGGCCGGTGGTCGAGAACGAGGCGACGACCAGATCGCGCTTCTTGCCGATGTGCGCGGCGATCGCGTCCGACCACTCGCCGAAGCAGCCCTGCCAGTCGTTGTGCGGCGAGCCCTTGACGAAGTTGTCGCGGACGATCTCCAGGTTGAGCTGGCCCTCGTGGCGCACGAACCGCGAGCGCAGCGCCTCCGCGTTGGCCTCCACGTGCATGGCGAAGCCCTGGGCGAGGCAGAGCCACACGTCGTCGGGCGAGAGCACCAGCGGGTAGTGCTCCGCGAACGCGACGTGCGCCGCCTCGATCAGCGGGTGAGTCATGCCGTCCACCGGCGCGACGAGCTGCGCCTGGTTGGCGCCGCACGCCTCGACGGCCCGCGGAGACTCGTCGTCGTGCGGACCCTCGAGGCGCCTCGCGAGAACGTGCTGGATCGAGATGGGCGGGAGCGGCTGCCGCGAAGGAGCCACGTCGGAGACCGCGAAGGTCGTCATCGCTACCAAGGTATCGTCCTTTCCACGCGCGTTCGGCGCGAAGTCACGGGGAGGCGACAGCCTCGCCGCGCGGACGACAGCGCATCGCTCGCTCCTGCGACGGACGTCACGGCCACGTCAGCGCGTCGACCGCCGATGAACGTGCACGCGCCGGGCGCCGCGCGCGCCGAACGGTTCGGCGCCGTGGCCAGGCGGATCAACACGCACGGCGCGGCGGACACGATGTTCAGCTGACTCGTGCATCGGAGCTCGAACCGGCGCCCATCCGGATCTGGCTGACGTGAGCGCCGACTCGCGCGCCGCGGCGCTCACCGTCCACCGGCGCGCCGCGCGCTCACGGCAGAGGGGCCGAGCAAAGCGAACGACACGGCCGAGGTCGACGTGATCTCGCTCCGGCGCGGCCGTATCCGCGGCATGAACCTGCACGAGCCAGCCGGCAGGGTCCACGTGGACAGGACCGTCGACGAGGCCCGCGCCGCCGAATACGACGCGCTGCTCGTCCCCGGCGGCTTCATCAGCCCCGATCTCTTGCGGCAGTCCGCGGCCGCGCGCGACCTCGTGCGTGTGTTCGACGCCACGAACAAGCCGATCGCGAGCATCTGCCACGGCCCGTGGGTGCTCGCGTCCGCCGGGATGCTGCGCAACCGCACGCTGACCTCGTGGCCCGGGATCCGCGACGACCTCGTGAACGCGGGCGCGACCTGGATCGACGAGCCGGTCGTGCGAGACGGCAACCTCCTGACGAGCCGCGGCCCGCAGGACCTCGCGCCGTTCGTGCGCGCGCTCGTCGACTTCATCGCGCACGGCGCCGGCGCGCGCGAGCAGTCGCAGATCACGCGGGCCTCGGCCCCGCAGGCCGACCAGCCGCCGCAGCTCCCGATCCAGGCGATGCGCTGGCTGCCGCGGCCGTCGCTGCGCACCTTCGTCGGCACGCTCGTCGCGGTGCTCGGCGTCGGGGCGATCGCCCGGTACGCTATTCAGCGTACATCGTGATGTCGGTCGCCGCCTCCATCGCGAGCTGGTAGGCGCGGTCCCAGTCGGGGTGGCGCAAGAGGATGTACCCGTCGGAGACGAGCGTGTGCTTCCAGTTGCGGCGCTGCGCGCCGATGGGGAGCAGGCGCTCCTCGACGATGTGATCGCGGTAGCGCCGCACGAACTCGCGCAGCCCGTCGACGCGCGTGATGCGGCCGTGGCCCTTCGCGCGCTTGAAGATGATCGCGGCGTTGTACTTGCGGGTCGTGGGCGGCTCGAACCGGCCGTGGCAGACGGCGCGCGCCCACTCGCGGAACAGATCGATGTCGCACGTGTAATTCATCTGATCGACGAGGTGCGCGCCGCCGGGCCGGCAGCCGATCTCGCCGAACACGACGTCACCGTCGGGCTTGCGGAACCACTCCATGTGCGTGAAGCCGTCGCCCATGCCGAGCGCGCCGAGCACCTGGTGGCCGAGCGCGATGCCGGGCGCGAGCTTGGCTTGTCCGAGATCGCGCACGGTGATGATCACGGGGCTGATCCACTCGTTCGTGCGCGCGATCAGCGGCTTCGGCAGGTACTGCGCGACGTTCTGGAACACCGGGCGGCCGCCGACGCAGAGCGTGTCGTAGGTGTACTCCTCGCCGTCGATGAACTCCTCGCAGCTCGCCTCGACGACGTGGCCCATCCGGCCGAGCGTGGCCTCGAGATCGGCGCCGCTGTCGACGCGATAGGTGTCGGCGCTGCCGGCGCCGGCGATTGGCTTCAAGACGAGCGGGAAGCCGATCTTGTCGGCCGCGGCGCGCGCCTCGGTGAGGGTGCGGACGCGCATCGAGCGCGGCACGCGGACGCCGGCGGCCGCGGCGCGCTCCTTCATGAGCTGCTTGTCGCGGAAGCCGCGCACCGTGTCGACGGACATGCCGGGCACGCCGAACCGCTCGCGCAGCCGCGCCGCCGTCAGCACCATCACCTCCCAGTTCGCGAGCACGCGATCGACCTGCCGGCCGCGCAGCCACGCGGTGACCCGCTCGACGACGTCGTTATCGTCGAGGAGCCGCGGCACCTGGAGGTAGTCCGCGAGGTATCGCCGCAGGTGCTGCGGCAGCGCCGCCGCGGGCGTATCGCCCACGCCGTACACGTCGACCCCGACCTCGGCGAGGCCGCGGGTGTACTGCTGCATCTCGGGCGGATAGCTGGGCGCCAGGAACACGGCCTTCATCGAGGCCATGCTACAACGCGGCCCATGCGCAACGTCGTGTTCGTGGCGCCGTTCCCTCTCGACACCACGATGCGCTTCGCGCGCGCGGCGGCGGCGCTCGGGGACGTGCGGTTCCTCGGGATCATGCAGGAGCCGCCGCGCGGCGACGACGCGGGCCTGTTCGTGGACATGGTCACCGTGCGCGACGGCCTCGACACGCGCCAGCTGATCGAGGCCGCCGAGCTGCTCCGCCGCCGCCACGGCGAGCTCCACCGCGTGCTCGGCATCCTCGAGCCGCTGCAGGTGCAGCTCGGCGAGATGCGGCGCGCGCTCGGCGTCCGCGGCACGAGCGCCGAGACAGCGGATCTGTTCCGCGACAAGGCGCGCATGAAGGACGAGCTGCGTCGCCACGGCCTGCCGTGCGCGCGCCACCGGTTGATCCGCTCGTGGCAGGACGCCGAGTCGTTCATGGGCGAGGTCGGCCTGCCGATCGTGCTGAAGCCGCCGGCCGGCATGGGCTGCAAGGCGACGTGGCGGATCCGCTCCGCCGAGGAGCTGCGCGGCGCCCTGTCGGCGATCCACGCCTCGCCCGAGCAGCCGGCGCTCGCCGAGGAGTTTTTGCGCGGCCGCGAGTTCAGCTTCGAGACGATCACCGTCGGCGGCCAGGTCCGCTTCCACTCGCTCTCGCGCTACTACCCGACGCCGCTCGAGGTGATGGAGACGCCCTGGATCCAGTGGGTGTGCATCCTGCCGCGCGACATCTCGGGCGCCGAGTTCGCGGACGCGCGCGACCTCGGGGTCCGCGCCGTCAAGGCGCTCGGCCTCGACACCGGCTTCACGCACATGGAGTGGTTCCGCCGCGACGACGGCTCGCTCGCGATCGGCGAGATCGCGGCCCGCCCGCCGGGCGCCAACATCGTGCGCATGAACAGCTTCGCGCACGACACGGACATGTACCGCGCGTGGGCCCGCGCCGTCGTCGACGACGCGTTCGACGGCCCGTTCGAGCGCCGCTACGCCGTCGGCTGCGCGTTCCTCCGCGGCGTCGGCCGCGGCCGGGTCCTGCGCACCACCGGCGTCGAGCGCGCGCAGGAGCTGGTCGGCCGCCACGTCGTCGAGGCGCGCCTGCCGACGCCGGGCGCGCCGCGCTCCGACAGCTACGAGGGCGACGGCCACGTCATCGTCCGCCACCCGGACACGGCCGCGGTCGAGGCGGCGCTAAAGACGATCATCGAGACGGTCCAGGTCCACTACGGCTGAGCGCGGCCGATATCACCGAGGACCACTGCATAGCAGATTGTTGTGCTGTAACGGCCCGTCACAGCTGGCTGCGCCCGCGGACTCATCGGCGAGTCGCGCGATCGAACGCGCGACGGCTTGGATTTCGGGCGCCACAAGCTCGAAGCGTGATTGAGCGCGTCGTGGATTTGGCGGCCCAATAGCACGAGTTAGCGACTCCAACGGGATCTGGCGCGCATTGGAACGCGAGGCCATGATCGATTTGGCACTGACCTCCTGAATCTGACGCCAAAACAACGGCGGCGAGCCCGGTGATCGGGCGGTCGTGCACGCCGTCGTACGCGGCGCCGGTGCGCACGCGCGGCCAGTGTACAGCAATGCCGCGACTGAACTACCACGCGCGCGAGCCGGCTCCGGCCACCGAGGTGGCCCGAGAGAACCCGGTGAAACCTGGGGAACCGAGCCGTCGAGCATCACCGGGCCTGTCCGGTCGTAGCTTCGGGACCGCCGGCAGCCGGGATCTGCTACGTCCGGCGCGATTTCCTGGCCAGCAGTCACTCCCGGGTGCCGCTCGCCATGGCAGTCTGCGAGCAGCTGATGAGAAATCGCTTTGACTATCTCTCCAAGCGCATCGGCAAAGATGCTCTCGCCACCTCGGGCACGGTCGTCGCGGGCGACGCCATCAACACCGAGACCCAGTACGCCGATCTTCGTTACGAGCCCGATCCGGCGCGGCACGCCGAGCGTGCCCGTCTCGGACTCCTGGGACGGCTCGCGGCCACTCCCTGCCTCATCGAGGTCTACAGCCAGACCCCTCGCCCTGAGGACTTTCGCGCGTGCTTGACCAAGCACCTCGCCCACTGGCAAGACTGCGCGCGACAGGCGCGCTCGGATAACCACGCACGCGATCCGGATCAGCCTCCCGAGAAGACCGTCGCCCCCTTCCTCTGGATCATCGCGGCAGGCACTCCGAAGACGGCCTTGACTCAGCTTCGGTTCGAGGCTTGGCCCGGCGGGCCGGACGGCGTCTACACCTTCGGCGGCGAGATCGTCCACGTCGGGGTCGTCGCGGCCAACGAGCTGCCCCGCGATACGACGACCCTCCTGGTCCGCATCATGGCGGCCGGTCCGCTGCTGGCACCAGCCATCGAGGAAGTCGCGCTCCTGCCGCGGGATGCACCCGAGCGTGTCATCACAGAGCCGATCTTGCTAGACTTCGAGCACCAACTCGGGCAACGCCCGAACCGGACCGACGACGAAAAGGAGTTCATCGTGGCCATGCGAAGAAGCTGGGAAGACGCGCGCGCCGAGGGGCGCACCGAGACACGGGCAAAGGATGTGCTCACCGTGCTTCGCGTCCGCGGCATCGCCGTGCCTGATGGGGCTCGCCAGCGCATCCAGTCTCAACAGGACTTGGAGCAACTGGAGCGCTGGCTCGAGAGAGCCAGCGTCGCCACCTCGATCGAGGACGTGATCGACGATCCAAGCTGACACGCTCCTGGCGAGGGCCGCTGCTGGTGAGCGCCGGCTGACGCCGGCTGACGCTGGATGCGCGGTCGCTCGTGATGTGCACGACGCAGCTGTGCGCTGGCGGCGCCGCGCGAGACCTGCGAGGCGTATAGCGATGATCTGTGCGCCCCGGCCACGGCCCGTCGAGGCGTGTTGCTCTCGGGTTGCCCGAGCGCCTACGCTCGGAGCATGGTGAAGACGTTGCTCCTGATTGTCGCGCTGGCTGCCTGCAAGTCCCAGCAGCCGCAAGAGCCGCAAAAGCCGCAAGAGCCCCAGCCGCTCCAGCAGTCCAGCCAGGCCGAGCCGAAGCCGGACGATCAATTCACGATCGAGGCGGCCTTTGCCAAGATGAGAGGCTTCAAGAGCGACATGTGCAGGTGCAAGGCTGGCGACGGGGCCTGCGCCGAGAAGGTCGAACAGGCCATGAAGGACTACGCGGACTCGATGAAGGGCACGAAGCTCGAGCAGATTCGCCCCTCCAAGGCCGACGAGAGGGAGATGACGGAGCTCTTGATGGCGATGATGAAGTGCCAGGAGACAGCCAGGGGCATGGGCCCCGATGGCCATCGACCCACGCTCCAGGAAGCAATGGCCAAGATGGAGGGCTTCAAGAACGACATGTGTAGCTGCAAGGTGAGCGACAAGGCCTGCGCCACGAAGATCGACCAGGCACTGAGGGACTACGCAGAATCGACGAAGGGCGCGGGCCTGGAAAAGCAACTCACCCCGGACGACGAGAAGAAGGTCACGGTCATGATGACCGAGCTGGCGAAGTGCCAGCAGGTGATCATGGGCACCGGCAACACGAGCGCGCCGTGAGCCACCGGCGGCGCGCAGACGAGGCGGTTCCAGGCTGCTAGCCCACTACGGGGCAGGCACCAGGTCGAGCGAGACGGCGGCGAGCGACGCCGCGCCGACGACGATGAGCACAGCACGTTGCTCTCGGACTGCCTGAGCCCTACCCTCGGGCATGATGAAAACGTTGCTCCTGATTATCGTGCTGGCTGCCTGCAAGTCCCAGCAGCCCCAAGCGCCCCAAGCGCCCCCGCAGGCCGAGCCGCAGCGGGCGAACGATCAAGTCACGGTCACGGCGGTCATCGCCAAGCTGAAAGGCTTCCAGGGCGACATGTGCAGGTGCAAGGCAGGCGACAGTGCCTGCGCCGACAAGGTCGAAAAGGCCATGAAGGACTACGCGAGATCGAAGGAGGTCGAGGCGATCGACGAGAAGAGCATCTCCCCGGACGACGAGAAGCAGATGATGGGCATCATGTCCGAGATGGCGAAGTGCCAGCAGGCGGCCACCGGCACCATCGACAGAGCCACGCTCATGGAGGCCATGGCCAAGATGGAGGGCTTCAAGGACGACATGTGCAGGTGCAAGGCAGGCGACAAGGCCTGCTCCGAGAAGATCGAACAGGCCATGAAGATCTACGCGGACTCGATGAAGGACATGCACCTGGACCAGAAGAGCATCACTCCCGACGACGAGAAGAAGATGGTGAGCGTGATGACCGACTATATGAAGTGCCAGCAGGCAGCCCTCGGCACCGGCGGCACGGGCGCACCGTGACCACCGTGACCCGCCGACGGTGCGCGTGAGCGATCAGCGCTAGCCGCAGAGGTCTGGATAGCTTTCTGCGACGAGGTTCCAGGACGTACCAGGCCCTGCGAGCCGGGCACGGGCCGGGCACGGGCCGGGCACGGGCCGGGCACGGGCCGGGCACGGGATCGAGCGAGACGGTGTCGAGCCACGCCGCGCCGTCCCCGACGAGCACGAAGCCGAGCTGGATCGTGGTCGCGGTCGGCGGTACGTCGCGGACGCGCACGCGTGGTGGTCGCGATGAACGCGAGCGCGTCGTCTCCGTCGAGCGCGAAAAATACAGCTTGTGACACGACTTGGACGTCATGAGGTTCGTACGTAAGAAAGCAGCTCTCGCGTCCGCGAGCGGTCACCGGATCCCGAGCCGCGATGCTAAGGTGCGCGTGGATCGAAGCTTGGAGCCCCACGGATCCACCGTGGTCCTTTTGGCGGCGTCCAGGCGAGACCATGAGTGATCCAAGTACCGCGCGCCCCGACCGCCGCCGGCATATCCGCATCGCCCCCAAGGGAACCGTGATCCTGTCGTCGGGAGAGCACACCCAGCGAGGGCGGATCGCCAATATCAGTCAGGGCGGCCTGCTCGTCGCAACGGCCGTCACGGCCCCGAGCAAGCTGCTCGGCCGCGCCGTCGAGATGAAGCTTCGGCTCGACGGACCGGGCGCCGAGTGGTTGCATGCGTCGGGCCGGATCCTCCGGATCGTCGCCGATGGAGTCGCGATCCTCTTCGAGGAGCTGCCGGCGTCGCTGGTGCGCATGCTCGATGACATGTCGGCGGCGTCACGCGCACATCTCCGGATGCTATCGGCCGTCCTGATCGATGCCCAGCCGCGCCGGCGGGCGTCGATCGCAGAGGGGCTCCGAGCCGCCGGTTGCAGGGTCGACGAGGCCGCGACGCCGCTCGAGGCCATCGTCAGGCTCGGCGAATCGAACTTCGAGCCCGATCTGATCGTGGTCGCCGATTCGGTTCCCAGCGAGGTGGCCGATGACCTGCGTAGCTTCATGGAGCGTCACCATCCCCGCGCGAAGCTGGTGACGGTCGGGGACGAGCTCATCGAGCCCACCGAGCCCACCGGGGACACGCTCTGGCTCTCCTCGTCGAATCCGGGCTCCGATCTGGGGGCGCGGATCTGCCGGATCCTCGGCCGGCCGCTGCGCCCATGAGGTGCCGGCCAGCCGATCGGCTACGAATCGCGCGCGCGATCCTCCGCCGCCGGCGTCACGGGACGACGGCGACGCCCACCATGGAGCCCTCGGCACAATAGAAGTCGGGATCGGCGATGATGGTCTCGGCGGGGGGCCGGGTGGAGAACTGGGACCAGAACTCCTGATCGGGACTCTTCACCTCGTGCGCGACCTGCGCGAACATCTGCAACAGGCGTTCGCACCAGATGCGATGTCCCTCCGGAAGCGGAGCGGAGAACTCGATGAGTGTGCTGTGCTGGCGCGCGTCGCGGAGCCCGGTGGCGGTCATCCAGCGGCGAATGTGCGAGAAGGTCGTGGCCCGGTGGATGTTCATGGTGACCGGCGTCGAGCTGCCGGCGAGGAAGGTGCGGTCGCAGGTCTCCATGAGGCGCTGGGTCGTGCCGGCCGCGGACGGCTCGACGCGGAAGTGGGCGGCGTCCCAGTCCTTGAAGGCGACGCGGCCGCCGGGCCGGGTGATGCGGCGGGCCTCGGCGAGCATCTGCCGGAACTGGTCGTCGTCGAGGTACTGGGCCACGTTGGCGGTCCAGTAGGCGTCGAAGCTGTCGTCGGGAAAGGGCAGCTGGGTGGCGTCGGCGAGCTGGTAGTGGAGCTTGCAGCCCCCGACGGTGTCGCCGTAGGTCTGGCGCGCGCGATCGAGGTGGGACTGGGAGAGATCACAGGCGACGATCTCGCCACCCGGGCCGAGCTGCTCGGCGAGCAGCGGGAGGAAGAAGCCGGGGCCGCAACCGACATCGATGATGCGGGCGCCGCGCTCGAACCCGCAGAAGGAGAGCTGCTCGGCGTACCCGGCCGCGCATGCCTCGAAGTGGATGCGCAGCCAGTCCCCTTCGCTCATGGCCATTCCGGTATCGGCATCGGACGCCAGAACATTGCTACTCATGATGTCTCTTCATTGCGGAGGATGTCGGCAGCACGGGAGCGCTGGCAGCGCGCGCGCACAGTACCGCGGTGGGCAGGGGGGCTTCAAATCAGGAACTCGAAAGGGTCGTTTCCTCTTCCAATCTGGAAGAGCCTGTGTTTTCATCCTGACCAACTCAGCTAAGTGTCGAAAGCCCCTCGAGATTTCCGGGCCCAGGCTCGATGAGCCTCCGAGCAGTAACGGCTCGTAATCACGAGAGCGCCAAGCCGCTTCGGAGGAATCGAGATGACAGCGCAAAGCAAGCCCGGCAAGCCGGCCGATCCTGGCTCGCCCCCATCGCCGACCACGGGCGTCGAGGACGGCCTCGGTCACGTCCTCGGTCCGTTTCAGGCCGCGTCCGCGAAGTTCCTGCAGGCGACGCAGGCGCTCCAGGAAGCGAGCGCCAGACAGCAGGCTCAGGCATGGCTCAACTTCGTGGACGAGGCCCGCAGGACGGAGCACGAGGCGCACCAGGCGACGATGGCGGTGATGCGGAAGCACCTCGAAGCGACAAGCCGCCAGCAGGCGGGTAGCCCGGAGGAGCTCTTCTCGGCACGGGCGCGGACCCAGCTCGACCACGAGACGGAGCTCAGGCAGATCCACACCGACACGCAGGCGAAGCTGACGGCGCTCTCCCAGAAGACCTTCAGTGAGAGTGGCAATGGAGATGCGCTCAAGAACCTCGCCCCGCAGCGGCAGGAAGCCTATCAGGCGTACCTGACCGACCTGCAACACGCGTGGGCGGGGGTCAAGTCGCTCGATCCACAGACGGTCTACGCGATCGCGTCCACCATCATGTTCACCCTCCACGCCGCGAATCAGGGAATCTAGCGGTCGATCCAGCAGCGCAGGTCTCCCAGCACGATGGACCTCAAACAGCGAATCGCCCAGCTCTCGCCGGCGCAGCTGGCGTTACTCGAGCAGAAGCTCAAGAAGAAGCCAAGGGCCCAGCCGGGCGCGCAGCCGGTACCTGCAGAGCGGCGGCAGTACGCGCCGCTGTCGTTCTCCCAGGAGCGACTGTGGTTCCTCGAGCAGCTGGAGCCGGGGAGTAGCCTCTACAATCTGCCGCTCGTCCTGCCGCTGCGCGGGCCGATGGATCCGGCCCTGGTCGAGGCGAGCGTCCGGCAGATCGTCGCCCGGCACGGCGCCTTGCGGACGCGCTTCGTCGTCAGGGACGGAGATCCCTATCAGGTGATGACCGACGATCCAGCCGAAGCGCTGGATTTTGGGACGATCGATCTGCGGACCGCCGATCAGCGACCGCAGGCGGTCCGCCTGGCGCAGACGATCGCGCAGACGATCAATGACACGCTCTGGATGCCGTTCGATCTGGCCACCGGTCCGCTGGTGCGCGTGCGGCTGATCCTCCAGCGGGACCACGAGAGCGTGCTGGTGGTGGTGATGCACCACATCATCTCCGACGGCTGGTCCCTCAACGTCTTCGTCAAGGAGCTCCGCGCGCTGTACGAGGCGGCGCGCACGGGCGGCGCCGCGAACCTGCCGTCACCGCCGCAGTACATCGATTATTCGATCGCGCAGCGGGAGTCGCTCCAGGGAGAGCAGCTCGCGTCCCTGCTCGGCTACTGGCGGGCTCGCCTGGAGGGCGCGCCGTCCTTGCTGAGCCTGCCGCTGGATCGGCCGCGCCCCGCCCGGCAGTCCTTCAAGGGAGCCCTCTACCCGTTCGAGGTGTCGCGCTCGTCGCTGCAGCACCTGAGCGCCCTGTGCCGTGAGTCCGGCGTCGTGCCGTTCATGGTCCTCTTGAGCGCGTTCAAGGTGCTGCTGTTCCGATACACGCATCAATCGAAGATCGTCGTGGGCACGCCGATCGCCAATCGGAGCCGCTCCGACCTCGAGGCGGTGATCGGCTTCTTCACCAACACACTCGTCCTGTGCAGCTCCATGACGCCGGAGATGAGCTTCCGCTCCCTCTTGGCCCAGGTCCGTGACACCACGCTCGGGGCCTACGCGCATCAGGAGCTGCCGTTCGAGAAGCTGGTGTCCGAGCTGCAACCCGAGCGCAGCCTCGCCTACAACCCGCTGTTCCAGGTGATGTTCACGTTCCAGAACCTGCCGGTGGAGCGGACGAGCGATCGGGATGTCGCGCCGCCCGGCGAGCGGCCCTTGGACGCGGCGAGCCTCGACTTCAAGTTCTCCAAGTTTGATCTGACCCTGGCGATGACCGAGACTGACGCTGGCGTGTCGGCGGTCTTCGAGTACGCCACGGATCTGTTCGAGGCCGCCACGATCGAGCGCATGGCCGGCCACCTGGTGAACATCCTCGAGCACGTCCTGGCGCACCCCGACGCGCCGCTCGCCGCGTTCTCCTTCCTGACGGAGCGCGAGCGAGCGCTGATCCTCGAGCAGTGGAACGACACGCGCCGCGCCTGGCCGGAGATCCTGCCGCTGCACGCTCGGTTCGAGCGCCGGGCCCGGGAGACGCCGGACGCGCCAGCGGTGATGTTCCGGGACACGACGCTGACGTACCGGCAGCTCGACCGGCGGGCCAATGCCATCGCCCGGGTGCTGCGGAGTCGCGGCGTCGATCGCGGCAGCATCGTCGGGATCTGCCTGCATCGATCGGTGGAGATGGTCGCGGGCCTGTTTGGCATCTTGAAGGCGGGCGCCGCCTATCTGCCAATCGAGCCGGACTTCCCCGCAGCGCGCACGGGCTACATGTTGCGGGACGCGAAGGTGAGCCAGGTCCTGACCACCTCCGAGTGCCGGTCCGTGCTGTCGGCGCACGGGGTCGACGCCATCGCCCTCGACGAGCTCGCGCGCGAGGCTGCCGGCGCCGCCGACGACGCCCCGGCCGCTGGCCTCGGCCCCGCCGACCTCGCCTACGTCCTGTTCACGTCCGGCTCGACGGGTCAGCCGAAGGGCGTCATGATCTCGCACGGCGCCATCGATAACCGCCTGCAGTGGATGCAGGCCGAGTACGAGCTGACGCCGGCCGATCGGGTGATGCAGAAGACCCCGTACACCTTCGATGTGTCGGTGTGGGAGTTCTTCTGGCCGCTGTCGGTCGGGGCCTGCCTGGTCGTCGCCGAGCCCGAGCGACACAAGGAGAGCGTCTACCTGGTCGAGCTCATCAAGCGGGCGCGGGTAACCTGCCTGCACTTCGTGCCCTCGATGTTGCAGCTGTTCCTGCACGAGCCGCTGGCGGACTGTGACTCGTTGACTCGGATCTTCTGTAGTGGAGAGGCACTGTCCATCGAGCAGTGCCGGCGGCTCCAGGCGCTGCCGGACGTCCGCGCGCACAACCTGTACGGGCCGACCGAGGCGGCGGTCGATGTCACGCACTGGGATTGCAGCCAGTGGCGCGATCAGTACCTGAGCGTCCCCATCGGCCGGCCGATCGCGAATACGCAGATCTACATCCTGAACGAGCAGCTCCAGCCGGCCCCGATCGGCGTCCCGGGCGAGCTCTACATCGGCGGCCATAACCTCGCCGAGGGCTACCTGAACAAGCCGGAGCTGACGGCGAAGCAGTTCATCGCGAGCCCGTTCGCCAGCGACGCCAGCGCGCGCCTCTACAAGACGGGCGATCTCGCGCGCTTTCGGGCCGACGGCAATATCGAGTACATCGCGCGCATCGACTCGCAGATCAAGCTGCGGGGGCTCCGGATCGAGCTGGGAGAGATCGAGTCAGTCCTGGGCCAGTATCCGGGGATCGCGGAGGCGGCCGTCGTCGTCCACCGGTTCGGCGACCTCGACGAGCGCCTGGCGGCGTACGTGGTCCCGGATGCCGCCGCCAGCGCCATCGACACCGGCGCGGTGGGCGCCGCCCTGGCGAAGCAGCTGCCGAGCTACATGGTCCCGTCGACGATCACGATCTTGCCCGAGCTGCCGCTCACGCCGAACGGCAAGCTCGATCGCAAGCGCCTGCCCGAGCCGACGCTCTCCAGAGCCGCGGAGCGCATGGAGCCGGTGGGCGACATCGAGGCGACCTTGCTCGGCATCTGGCGGAAGGTGCTGAGGCTCGACGCCGTGAGCACGACCGACGACTTCTTCGCGCTGGGGGGACACTCGATCCTGGTCACCCAGGTGATCAACGCCATCAATGGCCACTATCACCTGGACGTGCCGGTCCGGCTGCTGTTCGAGAACCCGACCGTCAAGACGCTCGCGAAGGCGCTGAGCGAGCACGAGAACGAGGCGTGGCTGAACGACTCGAAGCTGGCCAAGGCGATGCTGACCCGCTCGAGCCGCCACTTGCTCCAGAACCTGGATCGCATGAGCGAGGAGCAGATCGACGAGCTCCTGAAGCAGCACCTCGAGGATCCGCAGATGGCGCGCTTCGAAGAGGTCCCATCGTTGCTCGCGTGGGCCCGCGACTACAAGGCGCCCGAGGAGGCCCGGCCGCGGTCCGGGCCGGGTCCGGGCGCGTCGACGTCGACGCCGGCATCGGCATCGGCAGCGGGCGCCGGCCCGGGCGCGGGCTCGCCGCTCGCGGCGTACCCGAGGTTCTACCCGGAGCTCGTGCAGGCCCGGGCGATCATGCAGGACCAGGTGGGCCGGATCTTCGAGCGCTACGTGCTGGAGGTCCGGCAGCGGTGGTCCGAGACCGCGAGCACGGCGCTGCCGCCCGCCGACCTGCGGGAGCTCTGCGGCCAGCTGATGACCATGGCCAGCCTGGCGGCCTCGCTCAAACCGTATTGACCTGTCGCGGCCGACCGCACGACGAGAGGAGCTGCTCCGGTGCTCTCCAAGAACGAGCTGATGCGACTGAGCCTGGACGAGAAGCGCCAGATCCTGCGGGCGGTGCTGCAGAGCACGTTCGACGCGCCGCGGTCCTTCCCGCTGTCCTATGCGCAAGAGCAGCTGTGGTTCATGGACAAGCTGCAGCCGGGCAGCCCCGTGTACAACATCCCGCTCTACATCCCGTTTCAAGGCGCGTTCGAGGTCGCGAGCCTCGAGCGCGCGCTACAGACGCTCACGGCGCGCCACGACATGCTGCGGGCTCGCTTCGGCGTGGCCGATGACCAGCCGGTGCAGATCATCGAGCCCGAGGTCCCCGTCGCGCTCGCGATCGACGACCTCTCGGGGCGCCCGGCCGCGCAGCAGAGCGCCGCGCTGGGCCAGCTGCTCAACGAGGAGGTGCAGCGGCCATTCGACCTGACCGCCGGCGCCTGTGTTCGCTACCGGCTGTTCCGGCTCGACTCCACCACTCACCTCCTGAGCGTGACCATGCACCACATCATCGCGGATGCGTGGTCGCTGGGGGTCTACGTCTCGGAGCTGAACAAGGTCTACCGGGCCTATCGCAGCGGACAGCGCGACACCCCGCTGGAGCCGCTGCAGATCGAGTACTCCGATTATGCGAAGTGGCAGCGGGCGAGCCTGCGCGGCCTGCGCCTGAGCAAGCTGGTGCGCTACTGGGTCGATCAGCTGGCGGGCGCGCCTAGCATCCTCCAGTTGCCGACGGATCACCCGCGGCCGAAAGATCAGACGTTCAACGGGACGGTGGCCGGATTCGTGTTCGACGACCCGCTGAGCGAGGCCCTGCTCGCGCTCTGTCGCCAGCACAAGGTCACGCTCTTCATGTTGCTCCTGGCCTGTTACTACACGCTGCTGTATCGATATACAGGACAGGAGGACATCCTCGTCGGCGCCCCCGTGGCCAACCGCGGGAATCCAGAGCTCGAGCCGATCATCGGGATCTTCGTCAACACCCTCATCCTGCGGGTCCGGCTGCATGACACCCAGACCTTCGCGGACCTCCTGGCGGACGTCCAGCAGGTGGCGCTGGCGGCATTCGAGCACCAGGCGCTGCCGTTCCCCAAGCTCGTCGAGGAGCTGAGCGTCGAGCGCGTGCCGGGCTATCCGCCGCTGTATCAGGTGGTGTTCAACTTCCAGAACGCGTCGCTGATCGAGTCGGAGAACCCCAGCGCGGAGGGGGAGGTCATGCACGACGGCAGGTTCCCGTTCGTGCACTCCAACACGGCGAAGGTGGATCTCAACCTCACGGTCACGCAGAACGGCTCGCGCGTCAGCGGTGGAATCGAATACAACACAGACCTCTTCGAGCGCGAGACCATCGATGGGATGATCGCGCACTTCAAGATGATCGCCGAGCAGATCGCCCTCGATCCGTCGATGGCGCTGATGGACATCCCGCTCGAGTCCGCCGCGGCGGGCGCGGACGCCGAGGGGCAGCGCGCCGACGCCGCGGCCGCGGGCGACGCGGCGCGATTCATGGATCTGGGCAAGTTCAGTTTCGAACCAAGCAGCTGAGGATCGATCCCATGAGCATGGCCGACATCGTTCAAGACGCCGCCAGACTGTATCCGGACAAGGTCGCACTCAAAGACGCGCTCAAAGACGCGCTCCGGGACGGTCAGCGGAGCTACACGTTCGGGGAGCTGGAGCGCTTCAGCACGAGCTTCGCGCGCTTCCTGGGGTCGCTCGGGGTGCAGAAGGGGGACCGGGTCGCGTTCGCTTCGCCGAAGAGCACCTCGCTCGTCGTCGGGATCCTGGGCTGCCTGAAGGCGGGCGCCATCTACGTACCGGTCGACAGCAAGCTGCCGAAAGATCGGATGCTGTTCATCCTGAACGACGTGGCGCCCCGCGTGATCGTGGCGAGCCGGGGGCTCCACGACGCGATCGCGGCGGGGCTCGCTGCGCCGAGCACCCTGTTCGACGAGGCGCGGCTCTCCGAGCACTTCCAAGACACCGGCGGCGGCGCGCTGCCGGATATCGCGCCGGACGACGTCGCCTACTGCCTGTACACCTCGGGCTCGACGGGCCGCCCGAAGGGCGTGCTGATCCAGCACGGCAGCGTCGATGCCTTCTTCCCCGCCCTCGCGGAGATCATGACGATCGACGCGGCCTCGCGGTGCATGAACACATCGGAGCTCTACTTCGACGTCCACGTGATGGATCTGTTCTTTCCACTCCACCGCGGCGCGACGGTCCACCTGTCCCTGGCGCCGCTGATCGCGAACCGGCTATTGCAGACGATCGAGCGGGAGCGGATCACGCACTTCACGGCGGTCGGTCCGGTGATGACGCTGATGACGGAGGGGAGCGCGTTTCCGACGTGCGATCTGTCGTCGCTCGTCCGCGTCATGACGGGCGCCGAGATCATCAACGTCGACACCATGCAGAAGTGGCTGCAGCGGGTCCCGGGGCTCTCGCTGGTCAACGGCTACGGCCCGACCGAGGTGACGGTGATCTGCACCGCCTACATCATCGATCGCGTCGAGCCGGGCCGGTCGGAGTTCTACCCGATCGGCACGGCCATGCGCGGCACGGAGGTGCTGCTCCTGGACGAGGATCAGGTGGTGACGGAGCCCGGCGTGAAGGGCGAGCTACTGCTCGCCGGCCCCCAGGTGATGAAGGGCTACTGGAACAACGAGCAGCAGACCGCCGACCGGATCGTCGTCATCGACGGAAAGCGATATTACCGCTCGGGCGATGTATGCCAGTGGCGGGCGGACGGGAACCTGGACTACGTCGGCCGCAACGACGACGAGATCAAGCTGTCCGGATTCCGGATCAACCTGAACGAGGTCAAGCGGGTCATGGACGGGGCCCCGAACGTGCGGGAGGGCCACCCGGTCGTCACCGTCCACCCGGCGCTGGGGAAGGTCATCGCCGCTTGCTTCACCCGGGTGGACGGCGAGGGCTCCGGAGAGAAGATCTTCGGGGACCTCCTGGCCGTGTTCAAGCAAGCACTCCCGTATTACATGATCCCCTCGCTGTACTTCGTGTTCGATCGGTTCCCATCCCTGCCGTCGGGGAAGACGGACAAGAAGGGGATCCTGCACCGGGTCGACCAGTGCATCCGCGACGCGGACGCCGGGACGACTCGCTTTGTCTGCGCCGAAGCCCCGAGGGCGACCCCCTGACCGGATCACGAAGCATGGAATACACACGACGTTTCATCCCGGGCAGCAGCGGCGCGAGCCTGAGTTGCTGCCACACCGAGATCGACCGCGGCAAGCCCAGCGTCTTGATCGTGCTCCCGTTCGGTCTGCCGCTCGACGTCGCGCGCGCGGCCTTCGACAGGCTCGGGCCGACGCACAACGTCGTGACCTGGGAGACTCGATACATCCTGAGCCTGGACCAGGAGTTCTCGGGCACCGAGAAGCTGGCGCCGGACGAGCACGTGGCGGACATGCTCCACATCCTCGCGGCGCTGCAGATCGACACCTGCAACCTCATCGGCTACTGCTCGGGGGCGTCGATCTCCTTGCTCGCGGCGAGCCGGCACCCGGAGGTCTTCACCAGCCTGATCCTCGTGAACGGCGAGTACATGCTGTTCAAGCGGGGGCACGCCTCGACCGATTATCAGCGCAGCATCGAAGCCTTCCTCCCGGCGATCGCGACCAGCCGCCGGCAGGCGAGCCTCATCTTCGCCCGGATGGGCGAGATCTCCATGGCGAGCCGGAAGGGGGAGGCGTCCGAGCTGGACAAGCAGATCAATTTGCCGTTCAGCAAGGAAGAATATCTGTTCAGATACGCGAAGACCTACATGGCCTTTCGCGAGCTCGACGCGCTGGCCCTGGCGAAGGAGGTGCGGCAGCGTACGTTCGTCCTCACGGGCCGCCTGGACGTCCACTCCAGCATGGAGAACTCCGAGGCGGTCGGTGACTCCATCGGCGGCTGCAAGCGGTACGTCGATGACGTGGGCGATCATTACGAGTTCTGCCGCGCCGGCTCGGCGACGCTCGACGAGATCGCCGCGTACCTCGCCGAGGTCGCTTGACGATGCGGCCCGTGCAGCCCGTGCGGCCCGCGCGGCCCTGGCCGACCGCGCACTCCCGAGTACTCGTTGACTTTTGGATTCCAGTATGTTAGCGACGAGTGGTTCTATCTGTTCTTTGGGGGCCCGCGCACAGCGGTCGCCACGATCGGAGACATGGAATGACGCAACAAGCAGGAGCGGAGTCACTCCCGGCCGAGGATCAGGAGCCGAGGTCGGCCAGCGAGAAGTACATGGCCGCCCTCTGGGCGGAGATCATCGGGCTCGAGCGCGTGGCGCTGCCGAGCAGGTTCCTCGACGTGGGTGGCAACTCGTTGACGCTCAACATCATCCTGACCCGGATCGAGGCGGAGCGGGGCGCCGCGCTCGATCCGCAGCTGTTCTTCGACGACGAGCGGTCCTCGCTGCAGGACCTCGCCAAGCACCTGGATACGGTGCTCGCGCAGAGAGCAACGCAGTCGCAGTCGCAGCAGTGAGCAGCTCGTCACCCCGTCAGCTCTGCAGTCCGCAATCCACAATCCGCCAACGAAGGTAGGTGCAGCCATGCCGGCATCCGCGTCCACCGCCGAACAAGACAAGGCATTCTTCGACGAGAACGGCTATATGGGGCCGTTCACGATCTACGAGCCAGAGGCCGCCAGCGCGCTCTGGAAGCAGGTCCGGAGCCAGCTACTGGACAAGAAGAATGCGGTCTATCGCAACAACAAGATGAACTATGACCGGCACCTGGATATCAAGGCGCTGAGCGACATCGCCAGTCACCCCGAGATCGTCCGGCGGGTCCAGAGCATCCTCGGGCCGAACATCCTGTGCTGGCGGACGGAGTGGTTCCCCAAGTACCCCGGCGACGAGGGGACCACGTGGCACCAGGCGGAGAGCTTCGTCGCGTTCGAGGGCGAGTCGAAGCTCATCCCGACCCAGCCGCACGAGGGCTCGTGGGAGCTGACCGTCTGGTTCGCGTTCACCAACGCGATGCGGGACACGGCCTGCTTGAAGGTGGTCCCGCGGACCCACCGCACCTGGTTCTTCGACGAGCGCAGGAACATCCCGTACGAACCCAGCACGACGATGAAGGGCACCGGCGCGGGCTTCTACGGCTACGACTTCGAGAAGCTGAAGATCGATCCCGACTGGCAGCCGGATGAGTCGCAGGCGGTCCACTTCGAGATGCAGGCCGGGCAGGTCCTGATGTTCACCTCCCGCTGCCTGCATGCATCGGAGCCGAACACCACGAAGGACCAGACCCGCATGGGGTTCGCGATCCGCTACGTCCCCACGGACGTCAAGGTCTACTCGAAGCACGACGGCCAGTACACGCACTTCGGCGAGGTGTTCTCGCTCGAGCACTACGCCGCGATGCTGGTGTCCGGACAGGACACCTTCGGGCACAACAAGATCACGCAGCCGCTGGCGGGGACGCCGGGCGGCGTGATCAGCCCGCGCTAGCGCGCGCCAGAGCGCCGATGATGGATGACCGATGATGGCGACCGAGGCGGCAACCGAGGGACGACGCGCGTGAAGAAGCCACCGCTCATCTACGACAAGGCGCTCCACGAAGCTCGCAAGCACTGGCGCGCCCAGCTCGAAGCGATGTCGTTCGAGGGGCACCTGGCGCCGGATCATCCTCGCGCCGCCGAGCCGCAGCTCGCGTCGCTCGAGTGGGTGCTGGATCCCGAGGCGCACGCGCTGCTCCGGCGCCTCACGGGCGGGAACCCGGTCCTCTCGTACACCGCGCTCCTGCTCGCGCTCCAGATCTGCTGTTCCATGTACTCGGGGTCACCTCGAGTGACGATCTGCAGTCCGGGGATCGAAGGCGCCGCGGCCAACCTGCTGCCGATCGGCGCCACGCTGGAGCGGAGCGCCACCTTCAGGGACGCGCTGCTCGCCACGAAGGATCTCCTCGCCGAGGCGTACCGGCACCAGCAGTATCCGTTCTCGCGCATGGTGCTCGACCTGCCCGAGGAGCGCAGGCCGAAGCACCTGTTCATGGCCGCGTCGATGGCGGGGCTCCACGGCGAGCTCGCGGGCGCTCGCTGTGACGTGGTCGTCCGGTTCGAGGCGGCCGAGGCGCGCACCGGGGTCACCGTTCAGTTCGATGGCCGGTTGTACGAGGCGACGACGATCCGGTCCTTCTTGGACGCGTTCGGCGGCATCCTCCGGCGCGGCCTGGGCGGCCTGGGCGAGAGGGGCGACCTGGGCGACCTGGCGACTCCTATCTCGGACCTGCGGCCGGCCTCCACGGCCACAGCCGCCACCGCCGAGGCCGGTGCCGAGGACGGCGCCGAGGACGGCGCCGAGGCCGCGCACCTCCATCGGCTGATCGAGGCGCGGGCGGCAGAGCACCCGGGCCGCGTGGCGGTCGTGCAGCGCGATCGCGCGATCACCTACGAGGCGCTCGTCCGCGATGCCGCGCGACTGGCGGAGACCCTCGCGGAGCTGGCGCTGGATGTGCGGAGGCCGATCGTCATCTTGATGGACGCGGGCGCAGAGATGATCGCCGGCATGCTCGCCGCGATGAAGATTGGAGCGGCCTTCGCCCCGATCAAGCTCCTCGCGACGAAGGGCCCGCTCCCCAGGATCCTCGACGCGCTGGGCGCCGAGTGCATCCTCTGCCAGCCCGGGTACCTGGCGGACCTCCAGCAGCTCGGCGACGGTCCCGGGGGCGTGGCCCACGTCATCGTCGCGGGGCGGGGCGCGCCGGCCGACGACGGCGGCGGCGTGCCGGCCCTCGAGATCGAGCGCCACGGCAGCGCCGCCGGGACGCGGCCGCGCGCTGCCGGCGGGGCCTCGGCCGCTGGGAGCGACGGACGCCCAGGCGCGGCCTGCGTGATCGCCGACGACCGCGACGGCGACGTATCGCTGTCCTCCGTGACCCACGCCGAGCTCGCGCGCCTCTTCCAGTGGCTCGGGCGGCGATGCGGCATCGGGAGCTCCGACCGCTGCCTCCTGTCGCCGGCCCTGGGCGCCTGCGAGCAGCTCTTCGATACACTGGGCATGCTGATCGTCGGCGCCAGCGTCGAGATCGCCGACGCCGCGAGCCTCCGGGACACCGCGCTCCTGGCGGAGCGGCTGATGGCGCCGGAGATCACGGTGTGGGACCTGCCCACCGCGCTGATGCTGAATCTGCTGCCGGCGCTGCGCGCGCTGCACGCGAAGCAGGACCGGCGAGGGCCGCGCAATATCCTCCTGACGGGAGAGAAGCAGTGTGTCCGGCTCGCGGACAGGCTCGCGCGGGCGTTCCCCGACGCCCGGATCACGGGCCTGTACGGCAATGCCGCGGTGGGCGTCTGGTCCACGATGTTTTCGTGGAGCGACGCCCCGGCGGCGCCGGGCCGCGCAGCGATCGCGCAGCCGATCCCGGGGCCGGGGCCGGGGCTGGGGATCGACCACCGGGTCGTCAACGGCGGTGGCGAGCCGGCACTCCTCCACACCAAAGGCGAGCTGTACCTGAGCCGCGCCGCAGCATCGGGGCCAGGCGCGCCGCCCGCGGCCGTGAAGACGGGGCTCCGGGTAGAGCTACTGGAGGCGGGCCGCATGCGGTGGCTGCGGGGCGACGATCACGGGTTCGTCAAGGATGGCTGCCGCGTCGAGCTCACGGAGATCGAGGCGGCGCTCTGCGAGCATGAGCACGTCGTCGCGGCGGAGGTGCTCGCCGTGAGCCCGCAGCCGGCCGGGGAGCGCCGGGTGGTCGCGTTCGTCCTGGCGGACGCAGAGCAGGTGTCCGCCGAGGCGGTGCGAGACTTTCTGGGGAGCCGCGGCGAAGTCGATCTGGTCCCGGATCACTGCATCCTGGTGGACGAGCTCCCGCTCACCGCGGCCGGCGCGATCGATCGCGATGCCCTGCTCCGGCGCCTGGGTGCGTCGCGCGGCCCCGAGGCCCTTGCCCGGAGCGTCGAGCTCGAGCAGCTCCAGCGGCGCCTGAGGGGGATCTGGCTCGAGATCCTGCAGCTCGAGGACGTCGCCGACGACGACAGCTTCTTCGCGCGCGGCGGGAACTCGCTGCGCGCGACGCTCCTGATCGCGCGGGTCGCGGACGAGCTCTCTGTCGAGCTGTCCGTACAGCAGTTCTTCCGGGAGCCGAGCATCCGGGCGGTCGCGCAGCTGATCGCGGCCGAGGCGAGGTCGTCCGCGGACCCGCCCAGGGGCGCGGAGCTCGCGGCGGTGTCGCGAGAGAAGTATCGAGTGCAGATGCCTGATGTGGATCGGTGATCGGGCGCCCGGTCAGACAGTCGAGGAATGAACCATGAAGATCGAGACGACGGGGAACCGGGACGTCTTCGCGCCGCCGGTGTCGTACTCCCAGGAGCGGCTGTGGTTCCTGGAGCAGCTCGAGCCGGGCACTCCGCTCTACAATATCCCCTATATCGCCACGGTGAAGGGCGGGATTCACCGGGCGGCGTTCGATCGGGCGGTGAACCGGCTGGTCGCGCGGCACGAGTCCCTGCGGACGTGCTTCCGCGAGACGGCGGGGACGCTGCGGCAGGTCATCCACGGCGAGCTGTCAGTCGAGGTCGACTGGGAAGATCTGGGTCGGCTGGATCCCCGCACGCGCGCGGACCGGCTACAGGCGATCTGCACCCAGGTGACGAGCCAGCCCTTCGAGCTGACGAAGGCGCCGCTGTTCCGGATCACGCTGGTCACGTCTCCGCTCGAGACGGCGATCATCACGACGATCCATCACATCATCGCCGACGGCTGGTCGCTGGGGGTGTTCCAGCGCGAGCTGGCCGCGCTGTACGAGGAGGAGGTGGGTGGGCGGGCCGCCGCGCTCCCGGAGCTGCGGATTCAATATGCCGATTACGCGGTCTGGCAGCGCGAGCGCCTGTCGGGCGAGGGGCTGGAGCGCCTCAAGGCGTACTGGAGCGGGCAGCTCGAGGGGGCGACCACCATCCTCGAGCTCCCGGGCGACTACCCGCGCCCCGCGAAGCAGACGTTCAACGGCGACGTCTACATGTTCGATCTGGCCCCGGCGCTCACCGCGCAGATCAAGGCGCTGAGCGCGCAGCAGGGCGCGACGCTCTTCATGACGCTGTTCGCCGCCTTCGCGGTCCTCTTGTATCGCCTCACGGGGCACACCGACGCCCTCGTGGGGACCCCCATCGCGGGGCGCAAGGGCGCCGACGTGGAGAGCCTCATCGGGCTCTTCGTCAATACGCTGGTGCTCCGGGCGCGCATGGAGCCGGAGCAGTCGTTCATCCGCCTCCTCGCGGACGTCAAGGCGATGACCATGGATGCGTTCGAGCACCAGGATCTGCCGTTCGAGAAGCTGGTGCTCGAGCTGAACCCGAAGCGGGACCTGAGCCATAGCCCGCTGATCCAGGTGCTGTTCACGCTGCAGAACATCCCGACGCTCGAGGCGCTGACGGGGGGACCGGAGCCGGCCCCGGGGATGTCTCAGAACCTGGACGGCCACACGGGGACGGCGAAGTTCGATTTCGCGCTCTTCCTCTCCGAGGTGCGAGACAAGCTGCAGTGCTCGATCGAGTTCAATACGGATCTGTTTTCGACAGCGACCATCGGTGACATCGGGGCCTGCTTCGTCGAGCTGCTGAGCGGCATCACCAGAGATCCCGAGGCGAGCCTCGCATCGTATCCGCTCTTGGACGCGGCCCGGCGGCGGCTCCGCCTGGAGCGCAGCCGCGGCGCGGATCGTGGCTACTCCGAGGGGGTCGGCTGCCACCAGCTGTTCGAGCGCCAAGTCCAGCGGACGCCGGACGCGATCGCGATCTCGCACGTCTCGCACGTCTCGCACGTCTCCGGCCGGGTGAGCGAGCAGATGACGTACGCCGAGCTGGACGCGTACGCCAATCGCCTCGCCCGCCACCTCGTCGCGCGCGGCGTCCGGCCGGGCGACACGGTCGGGATCTGCATGCCGCGCAGCGTCCGCCAGATCGCCGCGGTGCTGGCGGCGGTGAAGGCGGGCGCGGCCTACGTGCCGCTGGATCCGGACTACCCGCTGGAGCGGCTGCGCTTCATCGTGGGCGACGTTGGCGCGCGCGTGCTGGTGACCTCGGTGGACACCCGGGTGAGCCTGGACGCGGCGGTGGAGATCGTCGTGCTGGAGCGGGACGCGGCGCGGATCGCGGAGCAGCGCCCGGACGGCCTGGACCTGGCGTTCTCGCCCGAGATGCCGCTCTACATCATCCACACCTCGGGATCGACGGGGCGGCCCAAGGGCGTGCTCATGCCCCACCGGCCGATCGTCAACCTGATCGAGTGGCAGGCGCGCGCCTCCGCCCTCGCGCCGGGCGCGGTCACGCTCCAGTACGCGTCGCTGAACTTCGACGTGGCGAGTCAGGAGATCTTCTCGACGCTGACCTCGGGTGGCTGCCTGCAGCTGCTCGACGAGAACGTCCGCCGGGAGGGCGCGCGCCTCCTGGAGCTCCTGAAGAGCCAGAAGGTGTGCCGGCTGTTCCTGCCGCCGGTGGCGCTCGAGCAGCTCGCCGAGGCGGCGCGCGGCAAGGAGGTCGCGCTCGAGGAGCTGCGCGAGGTCATCGTCGCCGGAGACAAGCTGCAGGTCACCGACAGCGTCCGCAGCTTCTTCGAGCAGGTGCCGCGAGCGCGCCTCGTCAACCAGTACGGACCCACGGAGAGTCACGTGGTCTCCGCGCACGCGCTGGAGGGGCCGGCAGCGGCCTGGCCGGTCCACCCGCTGATCGGCGCGCCGATCGACAACGTCCAGCTCTACGTCCTCGACGAGCAGCGGGAGCCGGTGCCGGTGATGGTGGCGGGGGAGCTCTACATCGGCGGCGCGGCCGTGGCCCTGGGGTACCTCGAGCGGCCGGAGGAGACGGCCAAACGGTTCATCCAGGATCCGTTTCGTCCCGGCGGCGGGCTCCTGTACCGGACGGGGGACCTCTGCCGGTACGATCACGGCGGCGCGCTGGCGTTCATCGGGCGCGCGGATCAGCAGATCAAGCTGCGCGGCTTCCGGATCGAGCCGGGTGAGGTGGAGGTGGTGCTCAAGCGGCACCCGGCGATCAAGGAGGCCACGGTCGTGAAGTGGCGGTCGCGGCAGGGCGACGACCAGCTGGTGGCGTACCTCGCCGGCGACGAGAGCCTCGCCCGGGAGAAGGCGCAGCTGCGCGACTTCTTGGCCGACAAGCTGCCGGCCTACATGATCCCGACGCACTTCGTCCGGCTGGACCGGTTCCCGCTGACGGGCAGCGGGAAGATCGATCGCCTCAAGCTGCCGGAGCCGGTGGACGTGGCGTCGGCGCCGGATCGCGCGCTGACCTACGTGGCGCCGCGCACCCCGGTCGAGCAGTTCCTCGCGGGCTGCTGGCGCGACGTGCTCCACGTCGAGCAGGTGTCGATCCACGACAACTTCTTCGAGCTGGGCGGCCACTCCCTGTCGGCGACGCAGCTCGTGTCGCGGATCCGCGACGAGTACAGCCTCGAGCTACCGCTGTTCCGCGTGTTCGAGCGGCCCACGCTCGAAGGGCTGGCGCTGGAGGTCCTCCACGAGCAGGCAGCCGGAGAGGAGCAGTCCCGGATGGAGACGCTGCTGAGCGAGATCGAGTCGCTGTCGGAGGACGAGCTCCGAGAGCTCTTGTCCAAGGAGTAGGCGTAGGCGTGAGGCGCGGGCGGCGGTTAGCCGCCGTGGCCCGCCGCGTTCATGGTGAACAGGATGGTGGACGCGATGGCGCTCACCGTCTGCGGATCGAGCGATTTGACCCCCGACCAGGCCTGCTGCAGATCTGCCAGGTACGCCTGATAGGCGTCCTGTCGCTGATTCGAGAGCTGCTGAATCGACTCGTTACTGCCACTACCACTACCACTCGCACCAAACGTGCTCTGGGAGAGGGCCGCCAGCTTCGTCTGGGTGTCGGCCTGGATCTGCCGCACCTCCTGCTCGTAATCCGCCTGCGCCTGCGCCCGCGCCGCGAACAGCTCCTCCGGGCTGCTCGTCAGGGCCTTCGTTAGGGCCTTCGTTGGGGCCTTCGTTGGGGCCTGCCCCATGGCGTCGAGGTGCTTGCGAGCGGCGGCCATCGCCGTCCGGTGGGCCTCGTACTCCGTCTTGCGGACCTGGTCGACGAAGTCGAGCCAGGTCTGCACAGACTGCCTCATGATGGACTGCTGGACTGACTGGCTCGTTTGCAGGAACCTCGCCGAGGCGGCCTGAAACGGCCGCAAGGTCTCCTCGAGCGGCGAGCCCGGAGGTGCTCCCGGATCGGGCTGGGCCGGCTTGTCTGACGTGTTGTGAGACATCGTGAGATCTCGTAGTTTCGGGGGAAATGGAATCACAGGCTCGATACGTTTGGAAGGGGTATCTTCGCGCATGAAGCCAGCAGATGTAGATCGATGGCTCCGGTGCCGCCGGCCGGTGCAAGCATGTCGCGCGCGGCTGCTCTGCCTGCCCTACGCGGGGGGTGGCGCGACGGTGTTCCACGCGTGGCCCGACGAGCTCCCGGCGGACATCGAGGTCCGCGTGCTGCAGCTCCCGGGGCGGCAAGATCGGCTCGGCGAGCCGACGCTCTCGAGCATCGACGCGATCGTCGACAAGGTGCTCCCCATGATCGCGGCGCTGCCGCGCGCGCCGCTGGTCCTCTACGGGCACAGCTTCGGCGGGCTCCTGGGGTTCGAGCTGGCACGCCGCATCCAGCGCAGCGGCATGCCGCCGGTCGAGCTGCTCGTGATCGGCGCCCGGCGGGCGCCGCACCTCCCGGCGCGGCTCGTGGACCTCCATGGGCTCCCCGACGCGCCGTTCGCGGAGGCGCTCCACCAGCGCTACGGCATGCCGCGGGTGGTGATCGATACGCCTGACCTCCTGGAGCTGGTCCTGCCGTCGGCGCGGGCGGACCTGACGGCGGTGGAGACCCACGTCTACGCCCCGGGCGAGCCGCTGGGCACGCCGGTCGTGGTGCTCCGCGGCCTGCGGGACACGTCGCTCGAGCTCTCCGAGGTCGAGGGCTGGCGCGAGCTCGTCGCGGGACCGGTCGAGATCCGCGAGGTCGACGCGGGGCACTTCTTCGTCGACACCCACCGCCCCTGGGTGGTGCGGGAGGTGGCGCAGATCCTCACGCGCGTGACGCCAAAGCCGGCGTGATCACTTCGCGCGCTTGAGGATGTTCATCTCGACGCGGCGGTTCTGCTCGCGGCCGTCGGGCGTCTTGTTGTCGCCGAGGGGCTTCTTCAGGCCGAAGCCTTTGGCCTCGAGGCGCTTGCCGTCGATGCCCTTCTTGACGAGGTACTCGCGGACGGCCTTCGCACGCTTGTCCGAGAGCTTCTGGTTGTACGCGGCGCCGCCCTGGTTGTCGGTGTGGCCCTCGATCCGGAGCTTCTGGATCTCGGGGTGATCGGTGAGCACCTGCGCGACCTCGTCGAGCAGCGTCTCCGAGGCGGGCAGGAGCGTGGCCTTGCCGGTCTCGAAGTTGACCTTCTCGCTCAGCTCGATCTTGTCGGCCTTGACCTCCACCTTGGGCGGCGGTGGCGGCGGCGCGGGTGGCGGCGGCGGCGCGGGCTCCTTCTCGACGACGACGGGCGGCGGCGGCGGCGGCTCGACGGCGCCGCACCGGAACACGGGCGCCGCCCAGCTGCCGACGGGGTAGCACTGCGCGATCTGCTCGGGCTTCGCGCAGCCGGCGGTGAGCGAGAGCGCGAGGGCGAGCGCGAGGCCGAGCGAGGACGAGAACGCGAGCGCGGCGGCGAGGCTAGAACGCATAACCACCTCCGATCGTGAGGCTGCGGGCGTCCGCGCCGGTCAGGAGCGCGTCGCCGCCGAGCAGGTGCAAGAACGAGAACGCGCCCTCGACCGAGATCTGCTTGTTGATGGCGTAGCTGGCGCCGAGCGAGAGCGGCACGAAGTACGCATCACCGGCGGCCTCGAACGGGATCGCGAGGCCGGTCTGCACGAGCGCCGTGACGCGCGGCGCGACGGTGTAGAGCACGGTGAGGGGCACGACGAACACCTCCTTGTTCCCGAGCTGACCGAGCATCTCGGGCTCGCGCTCGGTGATGCCGATGAACAGCGCGGGCGCGAAGTCCACCGCGAGCTTGCTCGTCGGGCTGGGGCGGTACCGCCCGACGATGCCGAGCTTGAGCGCGAGCCGGAACGGATCGAGCTCGCCGGCGTAGAGCCCGAAATTGGCGGCGAGCGCGAACTTGCCGCTCGTGAAGCTGTAGCGCCCGTCGAGGCCGAAGTTGCGATAGACGCCGCTGCAGGACTCGGTGAAGCACAGGCTGTCGCCGGCCGCGCCGATGATGCCGGTGGCGCCGAGCGAGCTGTGGACGAGCCCGACGGTGAAGTCCGCGCTCACGCCGTAGTAGATGTCGGGGGTCAGCGACACGGGATCGAACGCGGTGTCCTTGCTCAGCTCGAATTCGAGCAGCGCGCGGCCGTACAGCCGCTTGGCGGGCAGGACGACGCGCTCCCCCATGGGCCCCTCCTCCGGCTTCGCGGTGGGCGGCGGCGGCGGCTCATCGAGCGGCGGCTCCGCGAGGGCAGCCCCGCCGCCGAGCGCGAGGGCGGCGAAGGCGGCGAAGGCCGCGAGGGCGGCGAAGGCGCATAGGGCGCATGGGCTGGCGGGCTTGGATGGCATGAGGCCTCACAGAGCGAGACGGCGAGTGTAGGCGATATTGCGGGCAGCGTGCTCCGTGCGGTAGCGGGCGCGCTACCATCGGGCGCATGCAGGGGTATCGCAGGATCGCCGCGCTCTCGCTGCTCGCGGCCTGTGGGAGCAGCGAGCTGCCGGCGCCGGGCCGGGTGCAGGCGAGCGGAGACCGGGTGGCGCAAGGGCCGCGGCCGGCGCCGGCGCCCGCAGCCGGCGAGCTCTCGCCGGAGGAGCGCGCGCAGCTCGCGACGCTGTCCCCGCTGCCGGCCGTGCCGCCGGATCCGACGAACGCGTACGCCGACGATCCGAAGGCGGCGCGGCTCGGCCAGATGCTGTTCTTCGATCCGGCGTTCTCGGGGCCGCTCGTCGTCGGCGACGAGGAGGCGGGCGCGGAGGCGGCCGGCGGGCCGCCGCGCCTGGGCAAGGCGGGCGAGGCGGGCAAGGTCTCGTGCCGCACGTGCCATGACGGGCCGGGGCTCGACGACCGGCGCGCGCAGAGCCACGTCTCGCGCGGCACGGCGTTCGGGACGCGCAACGCGCTGCCGGTCGTGAACTCGGCCTTCTACCAGTGGACGAACTGGGGCGGGCGGTTCGACTCGCAGTGGTCCCTGGCGGTGGCGGTCGTCGAGAAGGCGGACCTCATGAACGGGACGCGGCTCGGCGTCGCGCACCGGCTGTTCGCGCGGTACCGCGCCGAGTACGACGCGGTGTTCCCGGTGAGGCTCGATCCGGCGCTCGATCCGAAGGCGCCGGGCGCGGCGCGGTTCCCGCCGAGCGGCAAGCCGAAGCGGAGCCCGGACGCGCCGGACGGGCCGTGGGAGAAGATGGCGGCGGCGGATCGCGAGATCGTCAATGTCATCCTCGCCAACTATGGCAAGGCGGTCGCCGCGTACATGCGCCTGCTGGTCAGCCGGGACGCGCCGTTCGATCGGTTCGTCGCCGGGGACGCGGGCGCGATCAGCCCGGCGGCGCGGCGCGGCGTGCGCACGTTCCTGCGCCACTGCGCGAGCTGCCACGCGGGGCCGCACCTGAGCGACGAGGCGTTCCACGTCGTCGCCATCGCGCAGCACGGCGCGCGCGTGCCGGAGACGGACCACGGGCGCGCCACCGACGTGCCGGGGCTGCTCGCGAGCCCGTGGAACTCGGCGGGCGCGTACAGCGACGCGCGGGGGGCGGGGAAGCTGGGGGGCCTCGCGCCGAGCGACGCGATGCGCGGCCAGTTCCGCACGAAGGGCCTGCGCGGCGTCGCGCTGACGGCGCCGTACATGCACGCGGGCCAGCTGGCGACGCTCGAGGACGTGGTGCGGTTCTACAACGCGGGCGGCGGCAGCGTCGTCGACACGGGCTACGCCAAGGATCGGCGGATGGTGCGGCTGGGGCTCTCGCCGGCCGAGCAGGCGGACCTGGTCGAGCTCATGAAGACGTTCACGGGAGCGCCGGTCCCGGCGGCGCTGCTCGTCGACACCTCGCGGACACCGTGAGAGGGTTAGGCCACCGATGAGCGAAGCGAATCGCAGGCGGAGCTGCGCTCCGTGGGACTGATGCTCGTGTCGCGGACGTACTGGGCGGGCCTCCCGTTCTGGTTCCGCAAGCCGCCCGAGGCCGCGGCGGTCGAGTCGCTCGCGCTGCGCGCGCACGACCTGCGGCAGCTGCGCGCGCACTACTGGACGAGCACGGCGCACCCGCCGCCGCGGGTGGGCGTGGTGGTGATGCACCCGCGCGTCGACTTCTCGCACCACTACGCGATCCCGCGGCTCCTGCGCGCGGGCTTCGGCGTGCTCGCGGCAAACACGCGCCACGGGGGCAACGACACCCTGGCCGAGCACGAGGAGATGGTGCTCGACGTGGGCGCGTGCGTGCGGTACCTGCGCGAGAAGCGGGATATCGCCCGGGTCGTCCTCCTCGGCAACTGCGGCGGCGGGTCGCTCGCGGCGTACTACCAGGCGCAGGCGCTCTTGCCGCCGGCCGAGCGGATCGCGCGCTCGCCGGGCGGCTCGCCGACGCACTTCGAGGGCGCCGCGCTCACGCCAGCGGACGCGATGATCTACGTCGCCCCGCACCGCGGCCAGGGCAAGATCCTGATGGACGCGATCGATCCGTCGGTGATCGACGAGCGCGATCCGCTGGCGGCCGATCCGGCGCTCGACATGTACGATCCGCAGAACGGCTTTCGCGAGCCGCCGGCGTGGTCGGAGTACAGCGCGGAGTTCCTCGCGCGCTACCGCGCGGGCCAGCGGGCGCGCGTGGCGCGGCTCGACGCGGAGGCGCGGGCGCTGCTCGCGCGGGTGGCCGACGCGGACGCCGAGGCGGCGGCGCCGGAGTTCGCCGAGCGGCCGGAGGCGGAGCGCCGCGCGATCATGCGGCGGCGCGCGTGCGAGCCGGTGATGGTCGTCCACCGCACGAACGCAAACCCGGCGTACGCGGATCGGCGGATCGATCCGTCGGACCGCGACTACGGCTCGCTCCTCAGCGAGCGGCCAGACCTCATGAACTACGCGGCGCTCGGGATCGCGCGGACGTGCTCGCCGCGCGCGTGGCTGTCGACGTGGTCGGGGCTGTCGTCGCGCGCGGATCTGGTCGCGAACGTCGCGCAGATCCGCACGCCGTCGCTCCTGGTCCACGCGGCGCGCGACCGCGAGATCTTCCCGGCGGACATCGCGGCGATCGCGGGCGCGATGGAGAGCGCGGGTGCGGTGGCGAGCGAAGATCGCCGCGTCATCACGATCGAGGGCGCGCGCCACTACTTCGAGCCGGAGCCGGGCGCGCGCGAGGCGCCGCACGTCGAGGCGCTCATGGACGTCGTGGTACCGTGGATCGAGGAGCGATTCGTATGACGGCGATCGCGATCGTCTATCACTCGGCGGGCGGGCGCACGAAGGCGCTCGCCGAGGCTGTCGCGCGCGGCGTCGAGGCGGAGGGCGGCGCCAAGGTGACGCTGCACGCGGTGCCCGACATCGATCACGCCGCGCTGATCGCGGCCGACGCGATCATCTTCGGTTGCCCGACGTACATGGGCAGCGCCTCGGCGCCATTCAAGGCGTTCATGGACGGCACGAGCACGATCTGGGCGCTGCAGGGCTGGCGCGACAAGCTGGCTGCCGCGTTCACGCACTCGGCGGCGCCGAGCGGCGACAAGCTGGGCACGCTCACGCAGCTCGCGGTGTTCGCGGCGCAGCACGGCATGATCTGGATCGGGCTCGGCCTGCCGCCGACGTACGCGGGCGTAGGCGGCGAGCCAGGCGAGACAGGCGAGGCGAGCGAGACGAACCGGCTCGGCAGCCACCTCGGCGCGATGGCGCAGTCACCGCCGGGCGCGAGCAGCGTGCCGGACGGCGATCTGACGACGGCCGAGCTCCTGGGGCGCCGCGTGGCCCTGTCGGCGCGGCGCTGGGCGCGCGGCGTGGCGACGGCCGGAGCGATGGCGGCGGCGGCGGCGGCGCGGGCCGCGGACCAGGAGGCGGAGGACGCGATGCGGGCGGAGGTGACGGTGCCGGGGCGCCACCCGGCGGCGATCCACTGGAAGTTCCCGCCGATGGATCGGCAGCCGCTGCCGGCGCCGCTCGAGCGCACGAACCTGCGCATGCTGATCGCGCGGCCGGATCGCTTCGAGCACCACCTCATCGTGTGCGCCACGCTCGGCCACACGCAGCTCGAGATCGTCACGGCGTCCGAGCCGCTGTACTTCGGCCACGTGGCTTTCTCCGACGAGTACGCGCTCGCGCTGCCGTGCGGCGATCCGATGGTCGATCGCGTCCCGCTCCGCACGTTCATCTCGGACGCGACGACGGGCGCGGACCTCGGGCGCTACAACCACCGGGCGGGCGATCTCGTGCTGCACCCGGTGGGCTACATGCACTGGCCGGGGCGCCTCCGCCCGCCGTACGAGCCGTTCGAGTACCCGCCGGGCCTCCGCCGCTGCGGGCTGTCGCTCGTGTTCTGCGCGACCGCGCGCGTCGCGTCGAGCGGGCTGAAGCTGCCGCCGCCAGCGGACCGCACCGCGGACATCAAGTCCTACGTCGATCCGCCGCCGCCGATGGTGCTCGCGGAGATCGACGGCCCGGCGGAGACGATCGCGCAGATCGGCACGACCGAGCTCATGCTCATCGAGCGGCGGGGCCGGATCGCGCCGACGCGCGGCTGCTGGGTCGTCGTGCTGAAGGCGGATCCGGCGAGCGTGCACGAGCCAGGCGATCTGATTCGCGTCCCGGCGGGCGCCACGCTCGACGCGCGCGGCATCTCTCGCGCGCTGGCGCTCGCCGATCCGTACATCGGCCCGGACGCGCCGCCGCCGTCGTGGCAGGCGCTGCCAGCGCCGCCGTTCCCGCCGTACGAGGACGCCCCGCCGGGTGCGCTGCCGATCCGGTTCGGCACGCTCACCGTCGAGGCGGCGCGCTCGGGCGCGGTCGCCGTCTCGGTCGACAACGCGACGGCCGCGGTCCCGCGCTACTGGCTGGCGCGCATGCTGTTCCGCGCGGCGCTCCACGAGCTGCGCGTGGGGTACATCGAGACGTACGGTGGCCTGTTCATCGACGATCACCCGCAGCGCGAGGACGGCGCGATCGAGATCGGGCTCCGCACCGAGTCGGGTCGCGTGGCGGTCGCGATCCCGGCGGCGGAGGCGATCGCGGTGATCGAGCGGATCTATCGCGCGGTCGCGCCGCCGGGGTACCGCGAGCGGCTGCGCTGAGCTGCGTGGGCTGAGCCATCCCGGGCGTGGAATGGGGGGCGGCGCGCGCGGGCGGATTCATCCGAGGCATCGAAGCGCGGCGGCGCCCGTGAGGGCCGGTGATCGCGTGCCGGCAGGAATCGGTTGCGGGCAGCCGAACGACTCCGGGACGATGCGGCCATGCGGAGCTTACCGGCGGTGACCGCAGCGGCGCTACTCGCCGCTTGTTACACGCCGCAGCCGCAGCCCGGGGCACCGTGCTCGCCGAACGGCAGCTGCCCGCACCCGCTCGTGTGCGCGCCGCAGGGGACGTGCGAGGCGCCGGGCGGCAGCGACGGAGATCCGCAGGTCGACGCGCCCCCCGTGCGGCCCGACGGCTGCGCGACCGGGGGCGAGATCTGCGGCAACGGCATCGACGAGGACTGCGACGGCGTCGACCTGGCGTGCGCCGGAAACGATCGGCCGACAGGCGCGATCGACGTCACCGCGGGCGGCACGTTCGACGGCGACGCGCGGCTCGCCCGCGATGACGTCGCTGCGAATGGCTGTGGTGGCGAAGGCGGTCGCGACCTGTTCTTCCGCGTCACGCTGATGGCGCCGCAGGTCTACTACTTCGACACGCTCGACTCGGCGTACGACACGGTGATCCGCGTCTACGCCAAGAGCTGCGCCGCGGTGGGCGCGGGCGCGGGCGCCGCCGCGTGTAGCGACGACGCGTGCGGCGGCGGCAAGAGCCAGGTGGCCGCGGCGCTGCCGGCCGGCGAGAGCTGCATCGTCGTCGATCAGCGCGACGGCGCGCAGCCGGGGGGCGCGCTGAAGCTGCGCGTGATGAAGGGCGGCCGCGACGGCCGGCCGCTGGCGCGCGGCGCGCAGGTGACCACCGGCGACACCTGCTCGGCGACGAACGCGAGCGAGCCGATCGATCAGAACTGCAACGGGCCGGGCAGCCTCGGCAAGGACCACGCGTACTTCTTCACGACGTGCCCGGGCGAGACGCTGCGGCTCGACGCCGACACGTGCCCGGAGCCGGACTGGGACACGGTGCTGTACGTCAAGCGCGTGAGCGGCGAGCAGCTCGGCTGCAACGATGACGATTGCGGCTGGGGCTCGCGGATCACGAACGTCGCGCTCTCGGGCAGCTCGCTGTACTTCCTGTTCATCGACGGCTTCGACGACGTCGAGTGCGGCACGTACTCGCTCGACACGAACCTGCGCCCGTAGCGATCGCGCGCGGCGATCACTCGGGGACGAAGCGCGCGGCGCCCGCGTCGGCGGTGGGATCGAGCACGAGCCGGCCCACCGCCGGGGCGCCGTCCGAGAGCGCGAAGCGCGCCTTGCGCGTCTTGCCGCGCGTGACGAGGTCGCGGAGCTGCGCCGCGCTCAGCGTCCGGCCGGCGGTCTGGAACCAGATGACGAAGCGGCAGCCCTCGCGCCAGCGCGAGCAGCCCCAGCCGCGCTGGCCGGCGATCAGGGTGCCGGCGCGGCAGCGGGGGCAGCCGAGGTCCGCGGCGGCGACCGCAGCGGCAGCCGCAGCGGCAGCGGCGGCACCGGCGGCGGCGCTGGCGCGACGGGCAGGAGCTGCCGCTGCGCTCGCGGCGGCGGCACCGGCGCTGGCTCGACGGGCAGGAGCTGCCGCTGCGCTCGCGGCACCGGCACCGGCGCTGGCGCGACGGGCAGGAGCTGCCGCTGCGCTCGCGGCGGCGCTGGCCCGTCGGGCAGGCGCCGCCGCGGCACCGCGCGCAGCCACCGGCGCCGCGCCATCGCGATCGATCGCGCCCGCAGATGCGGACCTGCGCGCCCGCCCCTTGCCGCGGCGCGGCTTGCGGCCGCGACTCCCACCGCCGGACGCGCGGCGACCGCCGCCGAACGCGCGGCGACCGCCGCCTGCGTCCGCGCCGCGCCACGCACCGCCAGGCGCGCCGCCCGGCGGCACCGGCGGCGGGCTCGCCGTGCGGATCGCGTCGACGGTGTCTCGCACGTACCGCGCGATGTCGGCCATGAACGCGGCGCGCGACTCCGCGCGGCGCGCGATCCGCGCGAGCCGAGCCTCCCACTGCCCGGTCAGCTCCGGCGACGCGAGGCTCGGCGCGGGCAGCGCCTGGATGAGGCCGATCCCCGTCTCCGTCGGCACCAGGTGCTGCTTCACGCGCGCCACGTAGTCGCGCCGGAGCAGCGTCTCGATGATCGCCGCGCGCGTCGCGGGCGTGCCGAGCCCGCAGTCCCGCATCGCCTCGCGCAGCGCCTCGTCGTCGATCGACTTGCCGGCGGACTCCATGGCGGCCAGGAGCGTCGCCTCGGTGTACCGCGGCGGCGGCCGGGTCTCCTTGGCCACCGGCGTGTACGCGCCGCCGAGCGGCTGTCCCTCGACGAGCAGCGGCAGCGCGCCCGCCGGCTCGCCCTCTCCGCCGCGCCGCTCGTCCGCATCGCCCCCGGCACCGCTCGCCTGCCGCTCCTCGATCCCGGCGACCTCCTGCCAGCCCGCGATCGTGCGCACCCGGCCGCGCGCGAGGTAACGGTCCGGCATCGGCGGCAGCCGCTCGAGGATCGGCGCGTCCGCGTCTGCCTCGGCGCTGACCTCGGCCGCCCCCGCCCCTGCTCCCGCCCTGCCCCGCTCGCCGCTCGACTCATCGCTCGGCTCCCGCGGCGGCTCCCCCGCCGGCTCGCCGACGCAGATCCACACCTCGCAGACCGCGAACTCGGCGTCCGGGAAGAACACCCCGAGGAACCGCCGCGCCACCAGATCGTACAGCCGGCGCTCGTCGCGCTCGAGCGCGTCCAGCCGCGGCCGCCGCGGCGTCGGGATGATCGCGTGGTGGTCGGAGACCTTCGCGTCGTCGACGACGCGCCGGCCCGGGCGCGGCGGGTGCGCGCGGAGCTGCGCGGCGAACGGCGCGTACTCCGGCACCGCCGCCAGCGCGTCGAACACCGCTGGCAGCTCCGCCACGACGTCGCTCGACAGGTGCCGCGAGTCCGTGCGCGGGTACGTGAGCAGCTTGTGCCGCTCGTAGAGCGCCTGCGCCAGCTCGAGCGTGCGCGCCGCCGAGAAGCCGAACCGCCGGTTCGCCGTGCGCTGCAGCGACGTCAGATCGAACAGGAGCGGCGGCGGCTCGCGCACCGTGCGCGCGCGGATCCGCTCGACGCGCGCCGCCGCGCCGCGATCGCGCTCGCAGATCGCCGCCGCGATCTCCGCCGTCGCCACGCGGCTGCCCGCCGCGCCGTGGCGCCACATCGCCGCGAACCGCTGCCCCGCCGCCGTGCGGAGCTCGGCGCGCACCTCCCAGTACGGCCGCGGCACGAACACGCGGATCGCCAGCTCGCGCGCGACCAGCATCGCGAGCGTCGGCGTCTGCACGCGGCCGATCGAGTACAGCGCCTCGCCGCCCGCCTCGCGCGCCCGCGCCGTGACGGCGCGCGTCGCGTTCATCCCGACGAGCCAGTCCGCCTCGGAGCGCGAGCGCGCCGCGTCGGCGAGCGGATCGAGCTGCGCGCCCGGCCGCAGCTGCGCGAAGCCGCGGCGGATCGCCTCGTCGGTGAGCGACGAGATCCACAGCCGCCAGACCGGCGGGCCGCCGCCCGCGTAGCGGTACACGTAGCGGAAGATCAGCTCGCCCTCGCGCCCCGCGTCGCACGCGTTGACCACCGTGTCGAAGCGCCGATCCGCCAGGAGCCGCGTCACCGCGCGGAGCTGCGGGCCCGCGTGCTTCGCCGGGCGGAGCCGCAGCTCCTCCGGCAGCATCGGCAGCGTGTCGAGCCGCCAGCTCCGCCAGCGCGGATCGTAGGCCGCCGGCTCCTCGAGCTCGACCAGGTGCCCGACGCACCACGTGATCACGCGCCCCGCGCCCTCGAAGCAGTGCCGCCCCTCCGGCCGGATCCCCAGGACGCGCGCCAGGTCGCGCGCGACGGAGGGCTTCTCGGCGATGATGAGCTGCACCTTGGATCCCCCTGGACACCCTACCCAGCGGGTATGTCACTGCCCGTGTGCAACCTGCCGTCCGCGGTCGTCCTCCTCGGAGATGACCGTGCCACGCCGGGCGTGATCGCGACCACGCGCTGCTCACTGGCCGCTGCGATCGACGGCTCGCACTGCGCCAGGGGATGCCGGGCGCGCGTGCGTGATCGGCGCGCGGTGATGCGCGATGGTGAGCCGTCGGGCTCGCGACCGTCACGCAATCTGCGAGCCCGCCATCCGCCCGTACCGGGCAAGGAAGGTACTCGTATGCGCCGCGCCGGCTCCTCACTCCTTCTCTCGATCCTGTCGCTCGGATTCCTCGGCTGCGTCGATCCCTCCGCCGAGGAGCAGATCGACTCGGAGGTCACCGTGCCGTCGCGCGGTGCCGCCGACACGCTCGACGTCGGCGAGTGGAACCTCGAGTGGTTCGGCTCGACGGGCAACGGCCCCACGAACGAGGCGCTCCAGCTCTCGAACGCGCGCGACGTCATCGTGGGCGCGAACCTCGACATCTGGGGCCTCGAGGAGATCGTGAGCCAGGCGCAGTTCGATCAGCTGAAGGCGCAGCTCACCGGCTACGACGGCTTCCTCGCGAACGACGCCCGCGTCACCAGCGGCAGCACGTACTACTCGAGCAGCGAGCAGAAGGTCGGCGTGCTGTTCAAGTCGAGCGTCATCACCGTCAAGTCCGCGCGGCTCATCCTGACGGCGAACGACAGCGACTTCGCCGGCCGCCCGCCGCTCGAGATCGATGCCACCGCCACGATCAACGGCGTGGCGACCGACTTCTTCCTCATCGTGCTGCACGCCAAGGCGATCGCCGACTCGACGAGCTACCAGCGGCGCGTCGCAGCGTCGAACGCGCTCAAGGCGTACCTCGACGGCACGCGGCCCACCGCGCGCGTGATCACCGTCGGTGACTACAACGACGACCTCGACGTGTCGATCTATAACAGCCAGACCTCGCCGTACCAGAACTTCGTCAGCGACACCGCGCGGTACGCGACGCCGACGAAGACGTTCAGCGACACCGGCAAGTCGACCACGGTGAGCTACACGGACGCGATCGATCACCACATCGTCACGAACGAGCTCGCGGCGAGCTACGTCGCCGGCTCCGCCGAGGTGTTCCGCGTCGACTCGTACATCGCGAGCTACGGCTCGACGACGAGCGATCACTACCCGACGCTCACCCGCTGGAAGCTCAGCACCACGCCGCCGCCCTCGCCCGCGAAGGTGATCATCAACGAGATCCTCGCGAACGAGCCCAGCTCGACCGTGACCGCCGAGTTCGTCGAGCTCGTGAACCTCGGCGGCTCGGCCGCCGACCTCTCCGGCTGGACGGTGTCCGACGGCGCCGGCGTCAAGCACACGTTCGCGAGCGGCACGTCGCTCGCCGCCGGCAAGGCGATCACCGTCTTCGGCGGCGCCGCCTCGATCCCCGGCGGCATCACCGCGGTCGCCGCGTCGACCGGCACGCTCGCGCTCGGCAACAGCGGCGACACCGTGACGGTCCGCAACGCCGCCGGGACGCAGGTCGACGGCTTCACCTACAGCTCGACGCTCTCCGCCGTCGACGGCGTCTCGATGAACCGCAGCCCGGACGCCACCGAGGGCGCCGCGTTCGTCCTGCACACGCAGCTGTCGGCCGCGGGCTCGTCCGCCGGCCTGCGCGCGAGCGGCGCCGCGTTCTAGTCGTCAGGACGGCGCACGCGATTGATCTCTTCTACGAGGATGCGTCCTTCCTCGGACCTTATCTCGTAGTTGAGCTTCCGCAGGAGGTTGAGGCCGACGAGGCCCTCGATCCCGTAGCGCTCCGCCAGATCGAAGACGTGGACGGGGAACGCCGTGAGCGTGATGCCGAGGGCTTCGAGCCGCGCGACCTTCAGCAGGTAACCGTGCTCCTGACCGATCGCGGTGGTCACACTTGTCCGGGCCATGCCGTCCCGGGCGCCATAGCCGATCTCATCGATCAGATCGGGATCGTCGCATTCACGACGATGAGGTCGCTCTCAGGATCGAATGGCGTTTCGAACTTCACGCCGAGAAGCGAGGGAAGGGAGCGACGATCTTCCCCGTGAAGTAGTGCCCGATCTGCTGGTAGTGGTCCCACCAAGGGCGCGCTTGCACGAACGGCTCACGACGCGTGGTCCCATACCCCACGACCCTCGCATTCCGGAAGTGGAATCTTCGCGGCTCGTCCCACTCGATCTCGACAACGCAAACCCACTGATCCGGGAACCGCTCACAGATCTGCGTCCACGTCAGAGGGTCCGTGATCATCGGCGCGATCTTCTCAGCAGCGCTCACCGGTCGATGATGGTCCGCATCGGGGTGCTGTCAAGTTTTTGGCCTCAGCGCCGGCCGGCGCAGCCCATCGCGTCCGCAGGTCGCGCGAAGTAATCGGCCTCGATCACCCATCGAGGCGTGATGGTCGACTAGCCAGATCTTCATGGTGTATCGAATGGAGACGTATTCTTGGCCCGCCGAGCTCCGTCGAGCGGGAGCGCTGTCCGTCGCAACCGCGGTCAACCAGCGCGCGAGCGCGGTCCGGTCCGCGCGCCGCGCTGGCATAGAATCGCCGGATGGCCGGCGACGACGACCTGCGTCTCAACACGCTCCACCGGTTCGCGAAGCACTCGCCGCGGCTCGTGCTGCACGAGTACGCGCACTGCGAGATCCCCGCCGGGTGCGGCGGCATGGTGATGCGATGGTACGACCCGGCCAGCGGCGCGCCGGCGCTCGTCCGGGTGTCCGCGCACGACGCCGCGGCGACGTGCTGGCTCGACGGCGAGCCGCTCTCGAGCAGCATCGCGCAGCTGCGCGCCGGCCCGCACTCGCTCGCCGTCCACCTGCGGCGCGAGCGGCCCGGCGTCCAGCCGTTCGTGATCGGCGCGATGTACGAGGCGGACGAGGACACCGACGTGATCTCGCCGGGTGCGTCGCGCTGGCGCTGCACGGACGTCGCGCCGCCGGAGGGCTGGACGGCCCCGGGCTTCGACGACGCGGCATGGCGCGATGTGCCGCGCCTTCCGGCCGGGCGTCTCGCGGAGCTGGAGCAGTGGCAGCGGTACACGTTCGACGAGGCGGCGGGGCACGGGCGACCCGTGTTCGCGCTCGAGACCGAGGAGCTGTGGCTGCGCGTGGCGTTCGTCGCCCCGGCGGCGCCGCAGGGAGGCTCGCGGTGAGCGCCGGAGCGCCCCCCGCGGCGCGCCCGCCGCTCGTCGTGATCCCGCAGCATTTCGGGAGCCTCGTGTTCGACCGCCGCACGTCGCGCTACGCGCCGTTCGATCGCGAGGCGACGGAGGTGCTGGCGCGGACGCTCGAGACCCCGGCGTGGCAGCTCGCCGGCGCGCGGCCAGAGCTCGCCGGCTTCCTCGCGTGCTTCGAGCGCGCCGGCTACTTCCGGCCCGACGGGCGGCTCGCTGGCGTGCGGCTCACGGCGGACCCGCCGGCCGATCACCTGCTGGGCCCGCTCGCCGTCCACGTCGAGGTGATCGCGGCGTGCAACCTGACGTGCACGCACTGCTTCGCCGGCGAGCTGCCGCGCCGGACCACGCTCACCACGCCGGAGCTCGATCGCGTGTTCGGCGAGCTGGCGGCGCTCGGCAGCTTCCGGCTGGGTCTCACCGGCGGCGAGCCGCTGCTGCGCAAGGACCTGCTCGACGTGCTCGACGCCGCGACCGCGCGCGGCCTCCACCCGTGCCTCACAACGAACGGCCTGCTCCTCGACGAGCGCCTCGCGCGCGAGCTCGGCAGGCGAGAGCTGGTGTGGCTGAATATCAGCCTCGAGGGCGCGCGCGCCGAGACCAACGATGCGGTGCGCGGCGCCGGCACGTTCGACGCGGTGCTCGGCAAGCTGCGCGTGCTCGGCCGCCACATGCGGTTCACGCTCGCGTTCACGATCACGAGCCACAATGCCGCCGAGGTGGAGGCGTGCGCGGCGCTCGCCCGCGAGGTCGGCGCGCACACCGCCGTGTTCCGCCCGCTCTACCCCGTGGGCGTGGCGCGCGCGCACCCGGAGCTCGCGCCGACGTTCGCCGAGTACACCGGCGCGCTCGCGCGGCTCGCCACGGCCGCGTGCGATCCGGCCGGCGACCCCGGCGGTGCGGTGCTGCGTGCGCTCGGCGCCGGCGAGCTCTCGCGCGGCGGCGGGACGATCGACGCGTTTGGCCCGGCGCTCCGCGTCGAGACGCAGGCGATCACGTACCGCGGGCCCGGCTGCGGCGCGGCGAACCTCGTCGCGAGCATCTCGGCCTCGGGCGACGTCAACCCGTGCAGCTTCCTCGGCGCGGCGTTCGAGTCGGGCAACGTCCGCGAGCGGCCGTTCGCCGAGATCTGGAACGCGGGCCAGGCGTTCCTGCGACTGCGGGCGCGCGCCGAAGGCGACGCATTCCGGGGCGGCTGCCGCGCCCGCTCGCTCGCCGCGCACGGCAGCGCGTTCGCGCCGGATCCGTGGCACGACGAGTGGCTCGCCGCCGGCGACCCGGAGGCGCCGCGGCCGCTCACCAACCTCCACGTGCGGCGCCCGCACCTCCCGGTGCTCCGATGACGATCGAGCTCGAGGACGTCGTCGCGTCGCACGGCCCCGACGATCCGGTGCGCTTCATCGCGATCGCCGATCACTTCCTGACCCGGGAGGACCTGCCGGCCGCGGCGGCCGCGCTCGATCGCGCGTACGGCCTCCGGCCCGGCGATGAGGATCTCGCGCGCCAGCGCGCCGCGATCCTCGACCAGCTCGCGGTGCGCGAGCACGGCCTGATCTGGCGCTATGTCCCGGCCGGGACGTTCCTGATGGGCTCGGAGCACGGTGATCCCGACGAGCGGCCGGTGCACCCGCGCCGGCTCGACGCATTCTGGATCACCGATACGCCGATCACGTGGAGCGCCTGCTGCGCCCTGCTCGGCTGGAACGCACCGCCCGACGGCATGCCACCCGAGGACGGCGCCCCCGAGGGGGAGGAGGACGACGACGAGGCGCGCGACGAGGCGCGCGACGACGCGCGACGGGAGCTGTTCGCGCTCGCCCAGCGCCGCAAGATCCGGCTCCAGTACTGCGAGACCGAGACGCTGCGGGCCACGTCGTGGCACGCCCACGAGGAGCCCGGCGAAGACGTGCAGCGCCGCGATCCGGGCGCGCCGTGCAGCTACGATCGGAAGCCGATGGTCGCGGCCACGCTCGAGGAGGCCCGGCAGCTCGCGGCGCGCCTGACGACGGCGGAGCTGCGCGTCGCGCTGCCCTCCGAGGCGCAGTGGGAGAAGGCCGCGCGCGGCGGACTGGTCGGCCGGCGCTACGCGTGGGGCGACGAGCCGCCGACGCCCGCGCGCTGCAACTTCGATCGGATGGACGACTTGCGACTGATCGATCCGCGCGCGCTGCCGCCGAACGGCTACGGCCTGTACGGCATGTGCGGTGGGGTCTGGGAGTGGACCGCCGATCGCTACGACGCGCTGGCGCATCGCGTGCGGGTGGGCGGCCTCGTGGGCCCGCTGGCCGCCGACGCCCCGACCGAGGACGAGGCCGAGCTCGTGCTGCGCGGCGGCTCCTGGGCCGATTGCGCCGCCGCGGTCACGGTGTCGTTCCGCGCCTCCCGCCTCCCGGCGCGGGCCGAGTCACCGATGATCGGCTTCCGGCTCGTCCGCGGCGGAATCGGCGCGCCCGGCGCGGGCCTTTAGTTTTGGGACTCTCCCGTCCGCGCGCCCTTCGGCAGCTCGGCGATCAGCGCCTCGGTCGTGAGCATGAGTGCGGCCACCGAGGCCGCATTCTGCAGCGCGACGCGCACGACCTTGGTCGGATCGATGACCCCTGCCGCGACGAGATCCTCGTACACGCCGGTCGCTGCGTTGTAGCCGAACGCGCCCTTGCTCTCGCGGACCTTGCCGACGACGACGGCGCCCTCCATGCCGCTGTTCTCCGCGATCTGTCGCAGCGGCGCTTCGAGCGCGCGGCGGATGATGTTCACGCCGTAGCGGCGGTCGTCAGCGAACTGCAGGGCGTCGAGGGCCGCCGCGCAGCGGATCAGCGCGACGCCGCCACCCGGCACGATCCCCTCCTCGACAGCCGCCCGGGTCGCGTGCATCGCATCCTCGACCCGCGCCTTCTTCTCCTTCATCTCGACCTCGGTCGCCGCCCCGACCTTGATCACGGCGACACCGCCGACCAGCTTCGCCAGCCGCTCCTGCAGCTTGGCGCGGTCGTACTCCGAGGTCGCGGCCTCGCTCTCGTGACGGAGCGTCTTGACCCGCGCCTCGATCACCTCCTTCTTGCCCGCGCCCTCGATGATCGTCGTGTTGTCCTTGTCGATGGTGATGCGCTTCGCTCGCCCGAGATCGCTCAGCATGAGGTTCTCGAGCTTGAGCCCGAGATCCTCGGTCACCGCCTGACCGCCGGTCAGCGCGGCGAGGTCTTGCAGCATCGCCCTGCGGCTGTCACCGAATCCGGGAGCCTTGACCGCGCACACGGCGAGCGTGCCACGCAGCTTGTTGACCACCAGGGTCGCGAGCGCTTCACCGTCGATGTCCTCGGCGATGATCACGAGTGGGTTGCCCTGGCTGGCGACTTGCTCGAGCAGCGGCAAGAGCTCCTTCATGCTCGAGAGCCGCTGCTCGTGGATCAAGACGTACGCGTCGGCGAACACCGCCTCCATGCGCGCGGCGTCGGTCACGAAGTACGCCGACAGATAGCCGCGATCGAACTGCATGCCTTCGACCACCTCGAGCGTGGTCTCCATCGTCTTGGCTTCCTCGACCGTGATCACGCCCTCCTTGCCGACCTTGCCCATCGCCTCGGCGATCAACGTACCGATCATCTCGTCGCCGTTGGCGCTGATGGTCCCCACCTGCGCGATCTCCGCCTTGTCGCGAGTCGGCTTGGATTGCTGCTCGAGCTCGGCGACCACGGCCGCCACGGCGCTGTCGATGCCGCGCCTGATATCCATCGGGTTGGCGCCGGCGGTGACCAGCCTGGCGCCCTCGGCGAAGATCGCCTGCGCGAGCACGGTCGCGGTGGTCGTGCCATCCCCGGCGACGTCCGAGGTCTTCGATGCGACCTCCTTCACCATCTGCGCGCCCATGTTCTCGAACCGGTTCTCGAGCTCGATCTCCTTGGCAACCGTGACGCCATCCTTCGTGATCGTGGGGCTCCCCCACGATTTTTCGATGACGACGTTACGTCCGCGCGGACCGAGCGTGACCTTCACTGCATTGGCGAGGATGTTGAGCCCGAGCGCGATGTGCTTGCGGGCATTGGTATCGAACAGGATTTCTTTCGCAGACATGGCGGCTCTCTATCGCTCGAGGATCGCGAGGACGTCGTCCTCGGAGAGAATGATGTGATCCTTGCCGTCGAGCTTGATCTCGGAGCCCGTGTACTTGCCGATCAGGATCGTGTCGCCGGCCTTGACGGTGAGCTCGTGGATCGTGCCGTCATCGAGGCGCTTCCCGCTGCCGACGGCGATCACGTGCGCTTCCAGCGGCTTCTCTCGCGCGCGGTCGGGGATGAACAGGCCACCCGAGGTCTTGTCTTGTTCGACCGTCCGCTGGGCCAAGATGCGGTCATGGAGCGGGCGGAGCTTCATGGGACCTCCTGGTGGGCTCGCCGGCTGTGGCGTCTGGGAGCCGTTCGAGCGCGCGCCAGCACTGCCCGCACCGGGACGCGGCCCGCATCCCGACGCCGCCGCAGGCAGGACAGGTACGCGTCTCGGGCGCCGGCCCCAGGGCGAGCGCCTGGACGAGCTCGCTCCACGACGCGACCAGGGTGGCGGTGGATGGCAGCTGCGAGATCTCCTGCTCGATCCGAGCCACGATCGGGCGGAGCGTGTCCCGCGGGTCATTTCCGAAGATTGTATTCACCGTGAGGCCTTTCGCGATTCCAGATGGAACCGTAGTCGTCGGACGACACGTCGACTATTAGGAACTTTGGTCGCCTCATGCCGGCAATCTCGACATGTGGGACGCGCGCATGGGCCGGTGATATGTCGGGATTTGCGTCGCGATGCCCCGAAACAAGCTCATATTCCGACTGATCGATCGTGGCGTACAACTGTGTCATGAAAAGCCTCGCGAACACGCACTCGACGGCCGGGCCGGACTCACCGCCGCCGTTCGCGTTGCGGCCGGTCACCCTCGGGTGCTCTTCCTGTCAGAGAGAGCAGGACGTCCAGACGCTCGATCTCGAGAACATCGGATTCTGCGTCGTGTGCCTCGACCGATCTCGATCCGTCGCGGTGGATGGCGAGCTCGGTGGCGAATGCTGACGAACAGGAGAACCATCATGATGACCGAAGACCTCCAGCGCGAACCAGACGGCATCCCGCACGCGGTGATCGGGTTCACGGCGCTGTACTGCGTCCTGCTCGCGACATTGCTCTTCGCGATCCTGACGAGCGCCTCGAGCGGTCTCATCGGTGCAGTCATCTTCGGCTTGCTCGCCCTTCCGGTCATCACGCTCAGCTTGAAGCGCGTGGCGACGCGGGATCGCGATCACGTGCACCCGTCGAGATAACGAAGCGCTGCGGTTGCAATGACGATCCAGATTCGAGCACGCGGTCTGAAGCTGACCCAGGCCCAGCGAACCAGGCTCAAGAGCCAGCTCGCCTTCGTGTTCGCGCGGTTCGGCCAGCGGATCGATCGCGTGATCGTTCGGCTCTCGGATGCCGAGGACCCGCCCGGCTACCGGCGCTGCCAGCTCGGGGTGGACTTCGACGCGGAGACCGTGCGTGCAGAGCAATCCGATATCGATATCTTCCTCGCGCTCGAGCATGCGGCCAGGCGCGCGGCGCGCTCCGTGAGTCGCGCGATCGAGGTGCAGTCCATGGTTCGGTGATCGCCGGCGCCGGATGACCGACGCGCGTCAGGCGAAGATGTGCTTCCTGGCGATCTGGCAGATCGCGACCACCGCCGGGTTCTTGATCTTCCGCTCGACGGAGATCGCGTAGAACCGCTGCCGGATGTCCTTCGCGCGACCCACCATGTGGACCTTGTAGCGCCGCGTGAGCTCGTCCACGATCACGTCGGGTGCCGCGAAGATCCCGAGCCCCGCCTCCCCCATCACCGACGCCAGGGCGAGGTCATCGAGCTCGGCGATGATCTCGGGCCGGATGTCGTGGGATCCGAACCACTCGTTCAACGCCCGCCGCAACGTCGAGTCGCTGCCGGGGAGGAGGACGGGGAGGCCATCGAGCGAGCCGGGGAATCCGGCGCGACAGGACCTGGCGAGTCGGGGGGCCGCGAAGAACGAGGTCCCGCACTCCCCGAGGGGATGGCTGAACGTCCGGATCGGCGAGCCCGGACCCGCAGGCGCGTCGGAGAGCACGACGTCCACCGTGTGCACGGCCAGCTCGCCCATGAACGCCTCGACCGAGCGATCCTCTCGGAGGATGATGCGGATCTTCTCCGGCAGCTGAAACGCAGGCTCAAGGATCCGGTGCACGATCGACTTCGCGAGGGCGTCGGAGACCCCGACGACGAGGCGCACCTGTTGCCCGCTGGATCGCCCCTTGAGCGTGTCCTGGAACTCCTGACCGAGCGAGAAGATCTCGTCGGCATACCGGAACGCGAGCCGTCCGCTGTCGGTCAGCGCGAGCCTCCGCCCCTTGCGCACGAACAGCTTCTCGCCGAGCACCTCCTCGAGACGATGGATCTGCCCGCTGATCGTGGGGTGCGCCAGGCGAAGCTCCTTGCTCGCCTGCGTGATGCTGCCGTGCTTCGCGACGACCCAGAAATAGAGCAGGTGATGGTAATTGAGCCACTCCATCCTGGCCGAGTATGTCGTGTTTCTGGAGGTTTGATACGGCGCTCCGCGCGACGACGTTGACGTAGACCGGGCCGGCGATGTCGCACGAGCGGCGCGCGCGCGGGCCGATCAGCTCAGATTCCTGAGGCACGCATCAGCCCACACTCGGATCATCTGACAATCCATCGAGGCAGCTCGCGGAGTTAGCCGTGGCAGCGATCTTGCTGCAGGACTTTGCCATGAGACTCTCGACCGCCGTCGTTCCCCTCTCGTTGTTCGCCCTGGCGGCGTGCTCCGACGACCTCGATGGTCCCGGTGATCACCTCCTCGCGAGGAGCACGCAGCTCGTGCAGTACGCGAGCTGCACCGACCTCGAAGCCGATCTCAAGGACATGGTCATCTACCAGATCTGGGCCGACATCGAGCGAGCCGACCAGGGGGGCTGGGATCGCGGTGAGGTCGATGCCCCGACAGGCGACGCGGGCGACGGCGGCGGTCGCGAGGAAGGCGTCGACTACTCCGGCACGAACAACCAGGAACAGGGCGTCGACGAAGCCGACTTCGTCAAGACAGACGGCTATCACATCTATACGCTCAATGGGAATCGCCTCCACATCATGGGTGTGCCCCAGTTCGGTCAGCTGACCGCGGAGAGCGTCACGAAGATCGAAGGCCATCCGCGGCAGATGCTGCTCGACAGCGCGCAGAACCACCTCGTCGTGTTCTCGCACATCGACACGTACTCGCTGCCCGAGGGCCATCCGCTGAAGCAGCTCGTTGGGTATCAGGACAGTAGCAACGGCTGGCACTGGCGCATAGGCCAGCTGTCGAAGGTCACCGTGCTCGACGTCTCGAACAAGCTCGCGCCCAAGCTCGTGCGCGAGGTGTTCTACGAAGGTATGTACCAGACGGCGCGCAAAGTCGAGTCGAGTATCCGCATGGCTGGCTACTCGCTGATCGAGCCGTCGATCATGTGGGGCTGGTGGAAGCTCTACGAAGACTCGGGCCACAACAAGAACGTCGCGAAGACCGCGGTGCGCAACTTCGTCAACAACCTCGCGCTCACCGATTTCATCCCGCAGCTCTACGTGCGCATGCCCGACGGCCACTTCGAGACAAACAGCCTCTCGGAGGGCTCGTGCCGCTCGTTCTATCGCCCGACCGACAGCCACGCGCGCGGCATCTCGTCGATCATCTCCTTCGACTTGCTCGGCGAGTCACTGCATTGGGATGCGGATCACGTCGTGTCCAACTGGACGACGTTCTACGCGTCGAAGGACACGCTGCTGCTCGCCGAGCCCGCGCACGATTGGTGGTGGTACTGGTGGTACCAGGATGATCCGGATCAGCTGAACATTCACTCGTTCGACATCTCGGTGCCGGGCCAGACGCACTACGCGGGCTCTGGCCGGGTCGACGGTCAGATCGTCGACCAGTTCTCGCTGGACGAGGACAACGGCGCGATTCGTGTCGCGACCACGACGGGCCTCACGTGGCGCTGGTGGGCGGATGACGCAAAGCGCCCCGAGCTCGAGAACCATGTCTGGGTGCTCGAGGATCAGGGCGCGCAGCTCGACATTGTCGGTCACGTCGGCGGCATCGCGAAGGGCGAGCGCATCATGTCGTCGCGCTTCCAGGGCAACAAAGGCTACCTGGTCACGTTCGAATTCATCGACCCGCTGTTCACGCTCGATCTCACCGACCGCACGAACCCGCGCGTGATCGGCGAGCTCAAGGTGCCCGGCTTCTCGACCTACCTGCATCCGATCGCCGACGGCAAGCTGCTCTCGATCGGGGTCGACGGCACGCAGCGCTGGCGCACCCAGGTGTCCTTGTTCGACGTCTCGGACTTCGCGAACCCGCGCCTCGACATGGCGCTGCCGGTCGAAGCGCAGAATTCGTGGGGCTGGTCGGAGGCGCTCTATGACCACAAGGCGTTCCAGTACTGGGCGCCGAAGCAGCTGCTCGCGATCCCGCAGTCGACGTACGCGTCCCAGCTGTTCGGCGGCCAGTACCAGTACCGCTACCTGTCACAGCTCGTGCTCGTGAATGTCGATCCCGCGAATGGCACGCTCGGCATCAAGGGCCGCATCGATCACAGCTCGTACTACGACGCCGAAGGCGGCACGCGGTGGTACTACGTCGACATTCGCCGCAGCATCTTCATGGGCGACTACGTCTACGCGATCAGCGACAAGGCGATCACCGCGCATCGCTTGAACGATCTCGGCAAGGTCGCGGAGCAGGCGCTGCCGGGTTACACTCCGAGCGACTACTACTGGTGGTGGTGACGCCGTTGCCAATCGCGATCAGGGCGTCGCGTCGATGAAGTAGTAGTCGGCCGAGTACGGCGACTGGACGTCGCGCCCGAGCGTGGCCGTGGTGCAGGTGGACGCCGCCGGCGCCAGGCCGCCGCGGGTGTTCCAGCGCAAGAGGTGAGTCGACCCGGCGAGCGCGCTCGGCGTGCCGGGGTCGATGGCGCGGCCGCGGACCTCGAGCAGGAGCAGCGGGATGTTGGCCGCGTTGGTGGTGTCCTGGGCGAGCAGGCGGACCGCCACCACCTCGTGGCGCGGCGCCTGGCCAGACGGCTGGAACGTGAAGTCCCAGACGGGGGCGTTGACCGGCGGCTGGGTGAGCCCGAGCGCCTCGAGCTGCGCCGGCGTCAGCAGCGCGCCGAAGTCGCTGCGGTAGTGGTAGGAACCGACGAGCGAGCCGGCTCACCGCTTGAGCCGCTCGAGCTCCTCGCGCAGCCTCGCGACCTCTTGCTCCGCCTCCTCGCGGCGTCGGACCTCCTCCTCGCGCAGCCGCTCCGCCTCCTCGCGGCGTCGGACCTCCTCCTCGCGCAACCGCTCCGCCTCCTCGCGGCCCAATGCCTCCTCCTTGGCGCGGCGCTGGGCGGCGTCGTACATCGCCTGCACGCGCCCGACGAGCTCCTCGCTCTCGAGGAGCAGCGCCGTGCCCGCGTAGAACCGAAGCCGATCCTCGTCGACCTGGACCTCGAGGCCGAGCACTCGTGACTCGTACAGACCGTGATTCGGGACGATGGGCGTGTAGACGCGCGCCTCGGGTGAGTCCAGGCGATATGCCGCGAGCTGGTTGCGAGCGCGGTCGTAGAGAAAGTACTCGGGGATCCCGAGCCGCGCGTAGCGCGCCACGTTGAGCTCCGCGTCCTTCTTGCGATCACCGCCGACGTGGACCTCGAGCACCCAGTCGAGCCCCCTGCCCTCCGAGCTCACGACCCACTTGTCGCGCTCGACCTCCTCGACATCGAGCACCGCCATGAGATCCGGCGCAAAGCGCGGCTCAGCGGGACAATAGATGGGCATCTCCGCGGCGAGATAGACTCGACGCCGCTGCCGCGTGAAGTAGCCACGCAACGCGTCCAGAGCGCGGACTTTGGCCTTGAAATGGCGCTCACCCTCGGGCAGCGCCATCTCGTCATAGGTGACCTCGCCGGGGAGCGCGGCCACAACCGCCGCACGCTGGGAGGGCGAGAGTGCTTCCCACACCTCGACGCTCGGTGCCATCGGAAAGCCCGCCGGGCTCCTCAACACTGCGACCATGCAGGCACAGCGTGGCCGGCTCGGGCGCGAGGGTCAAGCTCGCCGTCGCACCTCCGGTCGATCCATCGACCTTGAGCTCCGCGCTACTGCCCCAGCGCGGCGCGGTAGCGCACCGAGCGGACCCAGCCGTCGTCGCGCCGCACCGTGACCTGCGCGCTGCCGCCGCCGGGGACGGCGCTCTTGCCGACGACGTTGACGTAGACCGGGCCGACGATGTCCTCGGTCACGCGGAGGACCGCCACGCGGTGCGTGGTGCACGGGCTCGTCCCCGGCGTGCAGTTGACGCCGTTGTGCTCGCCGATCGCCTGTGGCGTCACCTTGTCGAGGCCGTCGCCGTCGCGCGCGTCCGGATCCTTCGTCAGGAAGATCTCCGTCGAGAACCGGGCGCGCGCGTCGACCGCCGTGACGAGCTTGGCCTCGATCTCGTACTGCTCGCCCGCCGCGAGATCCGCGCCGCCCTTGAGCGCGTGCGAGTAGACGAGCTCCGGCTCGGCGCGCGTGTTGATCGACTGGCCGCCGCCGCCCCCCGTCTCGCGCGTCACGCGGTCGGCGCCGTCGAGGCCGCGCTCGCGGATCACCATCAGGCGCGCCTGGTCCTGCTCGACGCGGCCGTTGGCGAGGTAGTCGCCGTCGTTGCTGCCGACGAGCACCTTGTCGTCGCCGCCCGCGCGCGCGTCGCCGTGCCACGCCCACATCACGAGGTTCACGTGGCAGCTGTCCGTCGCCAGGCACGGCAGATCGAAGCCGCTGGCGAGATCCTGCGATGCATCGGACGGCCGGAACACGAACCGGCAGTGGTGCTCGGCGCTCGTGCACACCTGCGTCTGTATCTCGGACAGCGCCTTCGAGCGCCCGCCCGCTGGCGACGTGTCGCCCGGATCGCCCGTGAGGATCAGCTGCGCGCGGACGTTCGGGTTGTAGCCGCAGCCCGGCGCGCTCTGCCCGATATCGCAGCGCGTCGTCACCTGCACCTCCGCCGGCGTGATCAGCCGATCGCCCAGCGCGAGGCCGGGGAGCTGCCCCGGCGACAGCCGCAAGACGACCCGCCGCGTGGCGCCGTCCTCGCTCCGCCCGACCGGCAGCGTCTCGACGAGCTCGGCCCGATCGGTCGGCCCCGGGTGGACCGCCACGCGCTTGTCGCCATCGAGCGCGGACTCGTCCCAGAACGGATCGGAGGCGCCCGCATCACACGCCGCCAGCGCGGCGAACAGAAGCCACAGACGATGCATGCGCGACGCGGCAGCAAGGGCCATGCCGCCGCGCAAGGCCGCGCCGTCGCACGCGCGGCGCGCGCGGGGGCGTGGTGGCCGTCCCTCAGTGCGCACGCCGGAGGGCACCCGCCGGCTCGCGCGATGTGCTCCCCGGGGCCGGGCGAGAGCGCCCGCCCGGTGTACGCTCCCTCGGTGGTCGGCCCGCTCGCGAACGAGCCTGCACAGTCTCCCGCCGCCGAGGGCGCGCCGCCCGCCGAGGGCGCGCCGCCCGCCGCCGAGCGCGCGTACCTCGCCGTCCCCGGCTCGCGCCTCGTCGCCGCGGCGGACGGCACGCTCGCGGCCATCGTCGAGCCGCGGCGCGTCGTCATCGTGGAGCTCTCGCGCGCCGCGCCCGTCGCCGAGGTAGGGCTCGACGCCGCCCCCGAGGACACCGACGTCGCGTGGGTCGGCCCGCCGTCGCGGCTGCTCGTCGTCACGCGCGGCGAGTCGCACTCGACCGTCCACCTGATCGATCCCGTCGCCGCGGGCGGGCCGCAGCCGCTCGCGCAGATCCGCATCGAGGCCGCGATGCGGCTGCGCGCCACCGTCGGGCCGTACGCGCTCGCCGTCAGCGCGCGCAACGCGGCCGTGCTGATGGCCGGCGACACCCAGGTCACGCCGTACCAGTTCCCGGCGCGCGGGCTGCCGACGGTGGCCGGCGCCGCGGCGCGCCAGTTCGTGGTCGCCGTCGCCGGCGCCATCGAGGAGTGGGACCCGCAGCAGCGCATCCCCAAGCGGCGGCTGCGGCTGCCGCGCGCCGCGGCGATCACCGCGCTCGGCGGCAGCGAGCGCCTCGTGTGGGTGACCACGCAGCAAGACCCCGCGCGCATCGACGTCGTCGCGCTCGTCAACACCGGCCAGCCCAAGGCGCACGATCTGCCCGAGCCGATCGCGGAGGTCGCGAGCCACCCGCACCGCGAGCTCCTCGTCTGCCGCGGCGCCGAGACCGGGCGGCTCTACGTCGTCGATCTCGAGGGGCGCGCGCCGATCGCCGCGCTCGAGCCCGAGGGCTTCGATCGGACCGACGCCGTCGCGCTGTACGCCGGCCGGACGAGCGGCCTGATCGCCTTGCGCGCGCACCGGCCCATCGCGCTGATCGGCATCGACGGCCGCGAGGTCGCGGTCGGCCCCGCCGCGCAGCCCAGCGCGCCCGCGATCGCCGAGCCCGAGGCGCCGCCCGAGGAGGCCGAGCCCGCCGCGCCGCCGCCCGCCGCGCCGCCCGAGCGCGCGCGGTGGAAGCCCGCGCCGGACCTGCCGGTCGCGCAGGCGCTCGCCAGCCTCGGCGCGCGCACGACGCAGACGCGCTGCTCGCCCGGCCAGTACCAGACGCTGCTCGACCACTACCGCCGCCACGTCGCCGCCGTGGCGCTGCGCGCGATCGCGCAGGACTGGGACAGCGGCCGGATCGCGTTCTCGTCGCAGGATCGGCCGCCGTTCGAGGCCGAGGTGCTCGGCATCGCCGGCCGGCGCAACGGCCTCGCCGCGGAGCACGTCCACGAGGCCAGCGCTGCGCTCGAGGAGGCCGCCGCCGCGCTGCGGGCCTCCCGGCAGTCGCTCGCCGGCCGCGTGTCGCCCGTCGACGCGCTGTGCGGCGAGCACGGCGTGACGAAGCTCGGCGAGCTCGTGCTCATCCTCGTGGCGGCGCCGACCCTGTGGGGCGAGCTCGCGCGGCTCTACGGCGTGCTCTCGAACGATCCCGCGCGCGGGGCCTGCGACGAGCACCTCCTGTGGCAGCTGCTCGGCCCGACGACGACCCGGCGCGAGCTCGCGCGCGAGCTCGATCCCGACGCCGCGCTCATCAAGCGCGGCCTTGTCCGAGCTTCGGACAACCGCCCCCGCCCGTTCCAGGCGCTCACGATCGATCCCGTCGTCGCGAAGCTCCTGGCTGGCTCCAGCGTCGACGCCGACACCGTGCCCGGCATGACCGCCGTCCCGGCGACCGTCTCGCTCGAGAGCTTCCTCGCGCCGCCCGCGGTGATCGATCGCGCGCTGACCGATCTCGCCGGCGCGCCGCCCGGGCTCGCCCGGATCTGCGTGCGCGGGCGCACCGGCAGCGGCCGCCGCACGCTGCTCGCCGCGCTCGCCGCGCTCGGCCACCGCACGCTCGCGACGATCGACGGGGCGATGCTGGTCCGCGAGAAGCGGATCCCGGCGCTGCGCGATCTCTTGCAGCACTCGCTCCTCGGCGGCTGGCTGCCGTGCATCGACGGGCTCGACTCGATCCCGTCGGACGATCCGGCGATGCGCGCCACGATCCGCGAGCTCCTGCGCGATCACGTCGGCCCCGTCGCCATGCGGCTGCCGCGCCACGTGCAGCCGCCGCTCGAGCCCGGCTACGTGATGATCGAGCTGCCCGACTCGACGATCGGCGAGCGCGCGCAGCAGTGGCGCGAGGCGCTCGCGCCGCACCGCATGACCGTGAAGGATCCCGACGAGCTCGCGGCGCGGTTCAACGTCGGGCCCGGCACGATCCGGACGATCGCGGACGCGGTGGCGCGCACCACGCCCGCCGATCCCGACGCGGCGATCGAGAGCTCGATGCGGCAGCACCTCGAGACGCGCCTCAGCGCCGTGGCGACGCGGGTCACGCGCCTCGCGACGTGGTCGCAGATCGTGCTGCCCGCCGACATCCGCGACAGCATCGTCGAGCTCATCTCGCGCGTCCGCCACCGCCGCAAGGTCTACGACACCTGGGGCTTCGACCAGGTGATCACGTCGGCGCGCGGCCTCACGGCGCTGTTCCAGGGCGGGCCCGGCACCGGCAAGACGCTGGTCGCGAGCGCGATCGCGCAGGACCTCGGCCTCGATCTCTACCGGATCGATCTCTCGCGCGTGATGTCGAAGTGGATCGGCGAGACCGAGCAGAACCTCGCGAAGGTGTTCGACGCCGCCGAGGAGGGCCAGGCGCTGATCCTGTTCGACGAGGCCGACTCGCTGTTCGCCAAGCGCACGGAGGTCCGCACCTCCGTCGACCGCTACGCGAACCTCGAGGTGAACTACTTGCTGCAGCGGCTCGACACGTTCGAGGGCGTGGCGATCCTGACGACGAACTTCGGCACCGCGATCGACAACGCCTTCAAGCGCCGCCTCTCCTGCCGCCTGACGTTCCCGTTCCCCGACGAGGAGGCGCGCGAGCGCCTGTGGGCCGTCCACCTGCCGCCGCGCATGCCGCGCGCCGGCAAGATCGATCTCGCGTCGATCGCGCGCCGCTACCGCATGTCCGGCGGCTACATCCGCAACGCCGCGCTGCGCGCCGCGTTCCTCGCGGCCGAAGAGGACTCGCCGCTGACGCAGGACCACCTCGAGCGCGCCGTCCGCGCCGAGTTCCGCGAGGGCGGCAAGCTCGCCGAGTCCGGCATGCTCGAGTAGCCCGCGGCCGTCCGGCCCGGCCGGCCCGCGCCCCGCCCGCGGCCCCGGCTCGGCGCCATCTTGACGCACCGCGTCTAACGCACTGCGCCCTCATTTATATGGGGGGCTGGCTGCGAAGCTCTCCGCAACCGGGCGTGGGGTGCGGCCGAAACGGCCGGGCTCATGCGGAACCGCTTCGACAATCTCGGCAAGCAGATCGGCCAAGCAGCGCTCGGCCTCTCCGGCTCCACCGTGGTGCATGACGAGATCTCTCCCGAGACGCAATACGCCGATCTCCGCCACGATCCGGACCCTGCGCGCGCCGACGAGCGGGCGCGCCTCGGGCTCCTCGGCCGGCTGGCGGCGACGCCCGCCCTGATCGAGCTCTACGCCCACGCGCCGGGGGCGGCCGAGTTTCGCGCGTGCCTGGGCAAGCACCTCGCCGTCTGGCAGAAGCGCGCGCGCGACGAGCGCGCACACAAGCAGCAACCGCCGCCACAGCAGCAGCAGCTCGCGGCGCTCGTCGATCCCTTCCTGTGGATCATCGCCGCCGGCACTCCGAAGTCCCTGCTAGCCGAGCTCTCGCCCGCACCGGCGCCCACGCCTCCGTGGCCCGTGGGTGTCTACCTGTTCGGAGGCCAGGCGCTCCGCGTCGGCCTCATCGCAGCGAGCCAGCTGCCCTGCGATCGATCGACCCTGCTCGTCCGCCTGATGGCGGCCGGTCCGCTGCTGTTGCCCGCGGTCGTGGAGCTGAGCGCGCTACCCGCCGACGCATACGAGCGTGTCGTGGCCGACCAGATCCTGCTAGGTTTCCAGCACGTGCTCGGGATGCAGCCGAGCCGGACGGCCGACGAAGAGGAGTTCCTCGTGACCATGTATTCCACCTGGGAGCACGCGCGCGAAGAAGGACAGACACAGGGCCGCGCGGAGGGCCGCGCGGAGGGCAAGGCGGACGCACTACTGACCGTCCTCCGCATGCGCGGCGTCCCGGTCGCCGACGCCGAGCGCGACCGCATCCTCGCCGAGCGAGACCCAGCCCGGCTGCAGCGCTGGCTGGAGCGAGCCGTCTCCGCCGCCTCGCTCGCCGCGGTGCTCGACGACCCGAGCTGAGCCCGAGCCGGGGCAGATCTCCCCGCGGCCTGAGGCCACCAGCGCGCCCGCCGGTGCGGGCATACTGCAGCCAAGATGAGGCTAGGCGTGTGGTCGCAGGTTGCCGTCGTCTCGCTGACAGCGTTCGCATGCTGCTCGGGGCTCGCCCGGCGCGAGGGCTCGTATCCGTTGCCGTGTAAGCGCGCGTTCGAGGCCACGGACCGCGATTGGGCGCAGGTGGCCGAGACATGCCGTTCCGTCACTTGGAGCGGGCGCGCGCGACTGGCCGAGGCGTGGAGCGCGTTCGAACGACCCGACATACCACAAGCGCTCGCGAGCCTGGAGAAGCTGGATGGAACAGACGTCGACGCTGACGCCGCGTATCTGGCCGGCTACATCAGAGCTGGAGCAGACGAGCCATCCGAGCAGGACGCCGGGCGGGCGCTGCTGGAGCAAGTACTCATCGACCATTGGCTTGCCGGACGTCACGCGGACGCGTCACGCGTGGCCACGGTCCTATCTTACGCTCTCGAGGTAGAGAGCTTCGACGACCGACTGGAGATGGTGCAGCTGGCCGTGACCGAGGCTGAGCGCAGCGGCGATCCGCATCAACAGCGGCTCGCTCATCGGGCGCGCGCCGAGGTCTACGACGTCCTGGGTATGGTTAAGGAAGCCCAAACTGAATTCTCCCAAGCCGCAGGGGCGTCCGAGGACCGACCGGAGGACGAGGCAATCACGCATTTCAAGTATGGAGTCTTCGTACTAGACCTAAAACAAGCACTACTAGGCCTCAAAATTGCAGGCGGCCGGCTGACCGGATCGCGGACACAAGAAGGGCGAGTTCGGGTTCGTCCCGATTCGTCCCCGCCGTATGTTGACGTAACTCCT
>Ga0247790_10000065_pt1 | contig 60417 bp, 111 predicted proteins | sample UWRJS171409R4_FD_179913 | JGI IMG/M metagenome (GOLD analysis project Ga0247790, IMG submission 179913) | Soil microbial communities from Arlington Agricultural Research Station in Wisconsin, United States - UWRJ-S171-409R-4 | ecosystem: Environmental > Terrestrial > Soil > Agricultural land...
CTGAGTTTGGTCCTTTTGAAGAATTAGGAATCAGAACTAAAATGTTATTTAATGGTGCAACTGAACAGGAAAAAGCAAAGATTAAAGCATTAGATGAATATAGAAAGAAAGCAGATGATGTAGTAGCAAAAGCAGGTATATCTGGAGCTGATCTGTTAATGGGTAAACCAGAGGATTGGAAACCAAAATTACAAAAAGGTATGCAAGATGCAGGTGTAATAATAAAAAATGGAGTAGCAACTATTGGTAGTACTTTATCTACTGGTGATGCAAAAGGTAAAGCTGGAGCATCATTAGCTGGATTCTGGACTGATTGGGCTAAAAACATAAAACTTGCTAATCCTATAGTACAGGAACAGGTTGGTCAACTTAATAAGATGATGGCATTGGATTGGGCTACATCTGGTAACTTGGATAAAAGCAGACAAATAACAGAAGATTGGGTAAAATCATGGAGAGATGCAGAAGGAAATCCTATGTCTGAAGGTGTGATAGCAGCTGGTTTAGAATTAACTGGAGCAGCATTAGATGAGTTCGAAAAGGCAAGAGGTAAATCCAATAAGACTGACAAAGAAGGTATGACTGTAACTGAGCAAGTTGCAGCTATGGATGCTAGAGCTACAGCAACTAAAGAAGCATTAACAAAAGTACAACAAGATTATGCTGATGCAGAAGCTGAAGCTGCTGCTAGAATGTCACAAAATGCAAGAGATGTATCTGAACTTGACTATCAACAAAACCTACTTAACGAAACATTAGGTTCTCATATTTCTTTAGGTAGAATAGATTGGGAGGTAGCTCAAGAATTAATAGCAGCTGCTGAACAAAAGAAAAATGCATACAAAGCTGAAGAGGTAGAGTTAATGAAATTAGCTATAGCTCAAGGAGTAACAGTTCCTACAGCACAAGAAATGTTAAGAAATACTGTTGATGAGACTACTGCATTAAGAGAACATATCGCTGCTAATATAGATTGGAGTAAAGCATTAACTGATAGTAATGAAAAGGCAAAACAAGTTAGTATAGGACATCTTGAAGGTGCGTTAGCATTACAGGAATTTACTAATAACATGGTTACAAGTACAGCTTCAGGTGAGGTATTTAGAGCTGGGTTAGAAAAAATAGTACAAAAACAATCACCTATGATTGATACCACATTAATGACTACTGATGAACTTGGTTCTTTAGCACAGCAACTTGTGATTACAAGTGATAGCATTGTACAATATAAACAAGCTGCTGATGAAGCTGCTCACGCATCATTAGGATTTTTCGATTCATTAACTACTGCTGAAGATAACAAAGCTTTCAAAGAGGCATGGAAATCTTTAGATCTAGGAGATATACCAAAGAATCTTAGAGATGATTTCAAAGATATGTTCAAAGAACTTAATAAGATCAATGAGGAGGGAGTAGAGGCAGCTACAGCTTTAAAAGGTATAAATACTGCATTACACTTTGATTTTGGTAACGATATAGATGATAAAGATATTTCAAAAACCTTTGATAAAGTATTTCAAGAAATAGGAAAGCTTGTTCAAAAGACAGGTGATGTAGAGGGTATAAATATATTTGATCAAATTCTTGGTCCTATAGAAGCTATGGATAAAGATGAAAGAATAAAGAAACTGAGAGAAATACCTGGTACTGTAGATGCTATAGCTAATGCTTTTGCAAATGGTGAAGTTTCTCTTGCTGAATATAATGAAGTTATGGCTAAAAATGCTATTGAAACTGGTAATGCTAATTTTCTATCACAGAATCAACAAGAAATACTTGCTGATTTAGGTTTTAAATGGGATGAAAATACTGGTAAAATAGATAAAATCACTGAATCCACAAACACTTCTACTGAAGCAACAGCAGCATTCAATGAAGAAATGGCAAAAATAGAAGTTACTGGTATAGTAGTACAAACCATTGCTGAAATGTGGGCTAATTTGGGAGCAATGATAATACAAGCCAACTTAACTTTACAAGAAAGTTGGTCTGAAACAGTAATGAATGTAGCTGAAATGTTTGCTGGTCTTATAGAAGAGATTGCTAAAGCTTGGGCTGAATTAGCAAAAGGATTGAATAAAATGAATGTTGCCATTGCTAATAGTTGGGAACGAGCAGCTAAAAATATACTTCAAAATACTAAAGCTGCAACTAGTCAAACTCAATCAGAATTTGCAGCATTACCAAAGAAATTAAATTCACATTTCGTAAAGATTGCTAATAATTGGGAAACAGCATTGAAGAATATGGTAAATAATACAAAGACAGCAGCAAACAAAATACAGAGTGCTATGAACAGTGTAAAGAATGTTCAAAGATATATATATGTTGATACAGTATATAGAAAAGCACATGGAGGTATTGAATCAGCAGCAGCTGGTAAAATTACAACATATCATGGTCCTACTCTAGTAGGTGATAATCCTGGAGGTAACGAAACAGTTGCATATATTCCACATAATAATCCCTGGTCCATACTTGAACCACTATTAGGCATGTTCTCAGGACAAGGACATGGAGCTGGTAGTAAAATTACTGGTAAATCTGGTTCAGCAGGAGGAGATATAGTATTGAACCTCACAGTGGTAACTCCAGATGGATCATTCACAAAGAAATACAGAGCAAGACAAGGCCAGGACCTAGCACAACAGGTGTTCTAAATGTCTTTCCTAGAATATCCAGTTGGTCTAAATCAGAATCCATCTTCAGAGAAAGTAGGAACATCTAATTACTATGATCCATTATTTCCTTATGTAAGATTCATAGATAAAAACGACTATCATACAAATTATATAATAGATTCTTTCAGAAGCTCAAACTCATTACAAATGAACTCACTTGATGTTACAAATGGTATAGGAGAAACTGGAGGAGCTACAATAAGGATACTAGATGATAGTAACGTTGATGAAACTCTGATAAATTGGGGTAATAAAGTAATAATCAAAATAGCAAAGAAACAATCAGATTTTACTGCTAATCCTGATTCTACATTCTTAATAGGATATGTTACTGGATACAAGAAAGATGTTATGGGAAAAGATGTTATGGAACATGAAATTAGAATATCAGGTTCTAAGGTATTATTTAATAATAGAAAGATATTGTGGAAGAGAGCATCAAGTACATCAAAAAGTCCTAAATTCCAGATTAAAGCTCATATAGAAAATATCATATCAAATCCTGAAGCTTATCCTTTTGACTCTAAAACTCTCAAAGAACAAGGTAATTTTGACTTATCTGGTATATCTGATGATCTTAAAACATATGTTGGTAAGGTAAATTATGAACTTGTAGAAGCTGGAGGAGCTATACAAAGACTAGCAGAAATAGAAGGAGCTAGATTCTTTATGGACTACAAAGGAGATTCAGAGATAATTAGAGTAGAATTTCCTAGCAATATGCATTCAGGTGTAACAGTAAAATCAGGTGATTTAAAATCAGCTACAGATCCAGCAATATACACATCTTACTTTGGTGGTAATTGGTCTGGAGATGGTGATACTACTGGTAGTACTGGATTCGCTAATAGACTTATGACAAAAACCATGATTGATAGAAAAGCGTTCATTGAATCTATAACTAACAAAAACTCTACAAGTCTTACATTCAAAGCACTTGCACAAAAATTCTTTATAACAGAAACCAGGATAACAGATATTGAACTTTTATTATCAATGGAAGGTGATCCAACAAGTCAGAATAATCGTGTTAATGGTAGAATAATATCAGATAACAATGATTCTCCTACTGGTAATATTATATCTAGTTTTAATATTCCATTAGGCAGTATAGAGAAAGAACCAGAGTTTATAACAATCAATGATTTAGATATAAATCAAAGGTTTGTTGCTAATGCTGCTCCAGCATGGATAGTACTTTACCAGAGATCAGGAACTGAAGAAATAGATAAATCAGAACCAAATCATAATGAAGAGGATACAATCCATTGGCATAATAATAATGATACTACTACAACTACTACTCTTACATCAATGGTTGCATCTTCTGGAGATAGAGATGATAATCTTAATTGGAAATTCTCAGTTTCAAATACCAAAGGTCCTACTTATGGATTTAGAGTATCTGCTGAAATCAGACATATTCAAGAGGTCTCAGATTCAGGATCAATAGAACAATATGGTCAGGTAGATGGTGAAGTTGATACATCATTTCTTTCAGAACCAGAACTTATACAGCAATATCTAGGAGCTTTATTACAATTCTCAGCTAGGCCACGATTGGTATTCTCTACAAATAGACTTACATGTCCTAACTTTTTCCTCTTCAAACCATACCAATTTGTAACATTACAAGATTCAATAGCTTATCCAAGAGGTATTGATGTAGAAATACAGTCAGCTCATTATGTATTTAATGCTGATGTAGATAGAGGAGGATGCAAATATGTAGATGTTACTCCTATGGGATATTGGAATTATAAGGATAATTTCAGGAAATGTCTTTAGTTCACTTTTCAATTAATATGGAGATAATATTATGCAAATAAGAGAGTTTTTACAGAGAAAAGATATAGGATATGCAGCTCTCTTTGAACCAAAAGATGCTCAAGTCGTTCAAAAATATATGGATCTTATTAATATTGGTAGAGTTCAACCTGAACACTTAACTAAGAAATTTGATAGATTCTACAACGACCAGACTGTAACAATTCAGGATAAACCTTTTGAACCTTTAGCTGTAGGTATATCTGGTAACAAATTAGTTACTGAAGGTCTAATAGCATTGGCTGAATTTGCTGTTGGTAAGAGGACTAAAACATTCGAATATTATGCTATTGGTGAAAGTGATCAGGGAGTAAGTATCAGAGATGATAGACTATATGATCATCACTCAAGAGTAAGAGTAACTTCAGTTGGAGGTACATTTATTCAGAGACAATCAACAATATTCTATTCTGTATTCTTTCCAAAAACAACATCTGATTGTACTGTGAGAGAAACAGGTATATTTGACTCTTCAAGTGAGAGTAACGATAAAATGTTACTTAGAACTGTATTACCAGAGAAAGATCAAATCAAACATTTCAAGAATAGAACCACAATATTTGTTGCTCATATAATATATTCAGGAAGTGAATAAACATATCATTTAACATAGAGCAGGTTCGAAAAGCATATCAAGATCCAGCAATATCAAAGATAGCTGAGTTCACTAAAAAGATAGCTAAACTTGAATTTGATAACATAGAGATAGAAACTGATGATATTACTGGAAGAGGAGATGTAGGAAATACTCAGATAAGATATAACGATTATTGGAATTATATTAAGAGATTTGGACTATCAAATGATTATGTTACCTTTGATGGCACTAATGATTATATTGATATGTTGGCAAATGTCAGCATGTGGTCTAGGAGTTTGGATAGATTTAGTTGTTCCATGTGGTTTAATGCTAGTGGTTTAACTGGTCAAACTTATAGAAATTTGTTTGGAGCAGTTGATTCATCTGGTAATGATCAAGTCTCTTTATTTTTAACTACTGATGGTCCTGGATTAGGAACAAATTACTATGTGGAAGCAGATGTTACGAGTAGTGGATATGGTTCGCAATATAGAACAGTATTTTCAACCAATGCAGTTCAATCATTAGGTACATGGTTTCATGCTCTTTTAACATTCGATTTAACTGAACCAGTAAATTCAGATAGATTAAAATTATATATTAATGGTATTTTACAAAGTAATGGTTCTAATAGTGGTACACAAAGCAATATAATAAACATAGATTCCAGTACTAAAGGTCTTTTAGGTGCTTTTGAAGTTGCTGATCCTGGTAAATGGAAAGGTTATATGAGAGATTTTAGATGGTGGAATAGTCCTCTGACAGATACTGATGCAGTAAATGTGTATAATAACATGGATGAATCTCCTACTCCTAATTACTGGTTAAAGATGGATGATGGTCCAACCAACCCAATTGATTTTATAAATACAGCTAACATAGCGTTCCTCACTAATGGAGCATTTTTCGCAGATAGAGATCATCCTAAAATACCTTTTGAACCAGACTATGACAAATTTGTCTTAGATTTAAGATTTGAAACTCTAGTTGGTGAATTGTTTGATTATTCTGGAATGGGAAATAATGCAGATATATTTGGTGAACCATGTCCAACTTCAGCTTCTATGAACTTTAGAGGAGGTTCTAAGAGGAATACAGGATGGTCATTTACTCAATCTGATAAGGTGTATTGTACAGTTCTTGATAGTAATGATTTCAATATAGGTGCAACTGAAACTACTGGTCATTCATGGATATTCAGGGTTAATTTTAAATCATTACTAGAATCTGGTAACAGAAGTCAAACTCTAGTAGAACATCATGACGATGGTAGTAACAAATTTTCCATAAGAGTAGGTAATGATGGTAACCTTAAATATCTGGTAAAAAGACTTGGAACAGAATATAAAATGAGAACGAATACAAGTCCTGTTACTGTAAATACTGATTTGGAATTAGCTTGTACTTACAATGCTGGTACTAATGTTATTAAATTGTATGTTGATGGTATTCCAATGACTACAACTACTAGTACTGATGTATTAGATGCATTCAACTTCAATGATTTGTATGTATTCAGTCATGTTCCAGTAAGTACACTCGAACCAGTATTAGGATTTTGTGATTTTAATTATGTTGATTGCGTAAAAATGTATCAAGCTAAAGTATTAACTGATGCTCAAGTCTTAAACCATTATAGAAACAAAGTGAGTATTAGTGATTTTGGTCTGGGAGAAGGTTGTATATTAGACGACTGTGCTATGGCACATGAAGCTCCAAGTGTATCAGTATCATTCACAGATACAAGCTTTACAACGACTAGTTTCACAGCTGGTTAATAGTTCACAATGATAGTAACCTACCTTTTTTATTTATAATTGGTTTTCATTAAAGATGTTTCTGGTAATGCAGATGCTGGTACAGCTGCAAAATGGGGAGGTAATGATATAAATTACTTTGATGATTATTTCGATAACGTAGATATTACTCCCAAGATAGCAAGGATTAACACCAGAACTTATTTCAGATCAGGTAAATTTGAATGGAGAAATCCAGGAGATACATTTTCCTACATAATAGTAACTTCAGCCATAGCTGCTAATAGAAACTTAAATGTTCCATTATTAGCTGCTGACGATACCTTTGCATTTATAGGTATTGATAATTCTTTCACAGAAACTCAGACAGTTACTAAAAACACCACTTCATTACTTAAACTATATAGAACAGGTAATACAGTAGGTAATCAATGGCAAGTTGATTTTGATTCTCAGGATTCAGGAAGTAATCAAAATACTTATTCACAAATAAAATCAGAAATTGTTTCTAATACTAATGGTTCTGAATCTGGTAAAATATTAGTTTACACTCAATCAGCTGGTACTATAAGAGCAGTTCTTCAAATCACTGAGGCTGGTAGATTATGGTGTGGTGGTCCTAATCAGAGAATACAGTTAGATGAGACTGGACTTACAGCAGGTAGAGTTATAACATTCAAAGATGCTACTTACCAGGTAGCAGGAACAAACATTAACAATCAATTCTCTGCAAAACAAACTATAAGTCTTTCTGGTGCAGCCACACAATTAGCATTATATAGACCTGAAAACACAGTTAGTAATCTATCTACATTAGATTTTAATTTAAATGATTCAACAAGTGTTGAAACAACATATGGTGCTATAGGAGCAGAAATTATAGATAATACTAATGCTTCTGAGGATGGAACATTAAGATTTTACCAAATGATAGGAGGTACTTTAACACAAGTTGCTTTCTTTGGAACTTCAGGACAATTACAATGTGGAGGAGCAAATAGAAGAATACAATTAGATGAAACAGGTCTTACAACAACTAGAGCTATAACATTCAAAGATGCTAATTATAAGGTTGCTGCTGAGAACGCTGCTAATACTTTTACTGGTACGCAGACTGTAGGTGCTAAACTTGATATCAATAAACAAGTTCATATGACAGGTGTTATTTCACCATCACAGATAACCTCAGACCAGAATAATTATGCTCCTAGTGGTTGGGATACAGCATCTATTATTAGATTGAATGCTGATTCTTCATTAAGATCAATTACTGGATTGGGAGATACCACACAAACAGATGGTATGATTATAACATTTAGAAACATATCTGCAAACACTATTCTACTAAAAGATGCTATAACTACAGAAGGATTAAACAGTACAGCAGGAAATAGGTTTGACTTTAATGGATATGATATTCCTCTATTTCCAAAACAGGAAATTGAATTAAAATATGATGGAACTTTATCAAGATGGGTAACATCTAATCTTTATCAGATGATTCAAGCAGTACCTAGATATGGATCATACTACCATATACACATGATAACTGCAAACCCTCTACATTTCAATTCTACTGCTGCTAGTGGAGGAAGTATATCCAACTTTTCAGGAGCTGGTATAGCAAAACATTCAGGTGTTCTCAGATACACATTGGGAACTTCAACAACAGGAAGTGCTAATATGTGGATTAATACCACTGTTCCAGCATTACTGGGAAATTCAGTTTATTGGTCTCTTGAGCAAATATTAAAGATCATTGCTTTATCTGATGGAACAAATACATATACTCTAAGAGTGGGATTTATAGACAGTGCTACAGCAGAATCAACTGATGGAGTTTTCTTTAGATATACTCATTCAGTAAACTCAGGTAATTGGGTTTGCGTTACTAGAAACAATAATACAGAAACAACCAGTAATACAAGTACAGCAGCACAGACTTCTACTTACGCTAGATTTAAAATAATTGTTAATCCAGCTGGTAACAGTGCAGACTTTTTCATTGATGGTACAAAGGTAGCTAACATTACAACTAATATTCCAACAGGAGCAGGAAGAGCAACTTCTACAGGATTCATGTTTCTAAAATCAGCAGGAACAACAGATAATAGTGTTATTGATATAGCAGAGGCAGAAATAATAGCTTATAACAATGTGAGTAATTGAGATAAAATGGTAATACAAGTTTATAAAATAAATGGATATCTTGGTGGGGATTTCCTAGACTGGATTCAATCCCAAACAGGATTTAAATCTATTCTGGAACAAACAGGTTACTCTATAGTAGTAAGATTTGATCATACAAATGCACAGCAAGATACTTTCAGAAAAGCATTAGGTGATAAACTCAATTTAGGAAATCCTGATGATATAATGAATGGCGATATTTTAGTAACTGATGCAGTTCTATATATTTCAGAATTTACTATAACCAAAACTAATGTAAATACTACTTATGTTGATTTGTTTACTGACTATGCTGGTAGGCCATTTTTAGTAGATACTACTGGTTATACTAAACTTGCAATTCAAATATTTTGGAATAAAAATGCAGGATCTAGTAGTCATGACCTACGAATAGTAAATGATGCAATTCCATCTAATATATTATATGAGAAATTAAATCTAATAAATGGTGAAAATCTGGATGCTAATTTTACAATTCCTACTCAATTTGTTAATTTCAAAGGCAAATTGCGAATACAAGTGAAAGCTGGTAATGCAACTGATGATCCTATATTCTCTGCAATCAGAATATATCTAAGGCGTTAGTTCCTATTGAGAATCTATAGGTAATTTACTATATAATATGGTTTTAGTAAATGATCCTTTCTCAGAAATAATGGGATTTAGTAGTACTAAAGGTAACGCAATGACTGTTGTTGCTTATTCTGGTACTCAAATAAATACATTAACAGATCCTGTTGATGGTCAAGTAGTATATTGTCATACTTCAGGAAGTATATTTCTTCGTGGACATTGGTATGGATATGATGCAGTTAATACTAAATGGATTGATCTAGCTACAATACCATCCAATAGTGAGTTCTTCACAAGTGACAGTATATTAAATAAAGGAATGGTTATAGACAGAAGATCTCCATCAAAAGGACAATTTATTTCAACAAACAGTGGTACTGGATCTGCTGTATCTGATACTTTAGGTGATAACAGTTTCCAAACAGTAAAGTTAGATACTGGTACTACAACTACAGGATATGCTGCCATATATGCTGGAGGTCCTCTTTTAGATTGGGGTCAGCCAGTAACATTAAAGGTAAAATTTTATACTTCAGATGGAGCAGTAACAGGACAGATTAATAAATTAGGAGTTAATATAGATAGAGCTGGGCTTGGTCCTTCTAATAGAAAGAATTTTGGTATAGAATGGTGTGATGGTGATTCTAGTTTCCAGATACATTCAGGTAATGGTACAAGCCAAAGTAATTTTGATACCAATATTACTGTTACTAGTGGAGCTGATTGGTCAGTTTCTATGTATTTCTATCCAGGAGATAGAGTAGATGTAGATTTCGATAATGGAACAACAGTAACTCCAAAATCGAAAACTACATTTATTCCTAGTTCTGGTAGCAGTACTGAAGATGGCTTAATGAAATTTTCCATATCAAATAATGCTGGAAATACCACTAGTAGAAATCTGGAAATTATGGCTGCCTATCTAGTATATAGTACTGCTGATTCATGGTGGAGTTAATGCTAGTTGGTATCAGGTACAGATGTAAAGTTTAGAAAATCCAACAATTCTGGTCTAGGAGAAAGTATGTCTGGTAATAACATAGTAACAGCTACTGAGAATAATTATTTTGATGATGTTTCAGCTTCAGAACAAGTTGGCGGTCATACAGAATATAGATGCATGTATGTTATAGATGGTCATGCTTCAGAAGATATTAAAAATGCTGAAATATGGATGAGTTCAGATAATCCTAATTCTGCATTTTCTACTATTAAATGGGCTATTGATCCTATAGCTCAGCATCCACTTTATCCATTTACATATTCAATACACTGTAATGGAATAGATGGTCGTATTCTATTCGATGATGATGCTACTTTATGGTCACAAGCATTAACCAAATATACATTTACATTCTGGATATTTCCTACAAAAGCTGGAGATGGTAACGATAGACTTGTATTAGGTCATGGAGGTGCTAGTAATGGTTCATTCAGAGTATTCATAGATTTGACCAGTTCAGTTAGAATTAGACATCAAATTAAAGATGGTTCTGGTACTACATTTACTGCGTATAGTGATTCACTTGAACTTAACAAATGGAATTTTATATGTTGTAGATATGATAGTACAGCTGGTTCTCAGAATCTTAGAATATTTGTAAATAATGTTCAAGGTGCTGGTACTGCTAATGCTACTGCTACTCTCAATATTGCTGATAATCTTAGAATAGGGGATACCACTAACGATTATGAAGGATATGTTAAAGATTTTAGATGGTTCACTAACAAATCATTAAGTACAGCTCAGATTGATGATATATATACTGGAGATGAGGATGCAGTAGGAGCTGATGCATGGTATAAAATGCATGAATCAGCTGGTCCTATAATTGATACTATAACTGGTACGAAAGATGCTACTTTGAATGCAGGATGCGAACCTAGAAGTTCACAAGAAATTCCAAATAATACAACTAGTCCAGTAGGTATCACATGGTTAGGTGCTAGTAATGGTCCAGTAACAAATGAACCTAATTTAGGAAGGTTGAAGGCTAATGGAACTGTACAATGTCCTGTTTGGATACAATGGATTGTTAATGATACAGAACAAGATGCAGATAATGATTTTTGTGTATTCGTGGTTCAGGGGGAAATAACAACTGCTGGTACTCCTTCAGATCCTACTGGTGGAGGTGATGATCCTACTCCTAGTCCAATAGGAGCAGACTTCACTTTTGCAGTATGTGGAGATTGGGGAGCTGAAGATGCTACTGATGAAGTTGTAGATCTGATAGTAAAAAACAGTCCTAAACCAAAGATATGTATTGGAGTGGGAGATAATGCTTATGATTCAGGTTCTGATGCAGTAAAAGATTGGATTGATAAGATGAAACCAATAGATGATCATCAAGGTTCAACAATAAGATTTGAAACTGCTTTTGGTAACCATGATAACGCAGAATCTGAAGATGCAGCTAATGAAAGTGCAATAAAGAATCATTTTGGATATTCAAAAACATTTTACTCGTTTAATTATGAGAATGTTCATTTCTTATGCTTAGATAACACTGAGGAAACATCTTTTAGCTCTGGTTCTGAACAATATAATTTTGCTAAAACTGATTTGGAAAATGCTAGGAAAGATGGTGATATTGATTGGATTATAGTGTATGCTCATAAACCTATGTTTGGAGGAGATTCGCAACATAGTTATAATGATGGTAATTTTAATCAAGCATATTTTCCATTGTTCGATACATATAAGGTAGATTTGATGTGCTTTGGCCATAATCACCATATGTCTCAATCCAAACAGGTTAAATATAATAGTAACGATGCAGAATCACCAACAATAGTAGATTCAGCAACTCCCTATGTTGGAGGAGTTGGAAGAATACATATTGTATCAGGTAGGGGAGGACATGATGCTGAAGATCCATATGAAGTAGATTCGTTCTCACAAACAGAATGGAAGAATGATTCAGATCTTGGAGCATTATTCTGTAGTATAACTAATTCAGCTGGTAATACCACACTAACAGGTATATTCAAAGATACTGATGGTGGTGCAATCAGAACATTCGTGATTACAAGAACAACTTAGTTAGTTCCTTATATTAGTTTAACATAAACTATTTTTATAAATGGCTAACGATAAAAACAAATTAACATTATTCCTTCTAGTAAGAGGTAAGCAAGTAAAAAGGATATTAGAAATTCCAGAGTTCAATGAACCTGTGGATATTGATATTATCCAATCTATTAATGGATATCGTGAAACCTTATTTGAAGGTAGAATCGAAGTTAATTCTTCCAACCAGAATGAAGCTCAAATAGATGATGATGAATTTGAAGCAAATCTACAAGGTCAGGTTGAAGATTTCCAGGAATATCAAGAAGAGGTAAAAGTTCAGAAAGAAATTGAAAATGAATTTGAAGAGGCTGTAGAAGCTGAAGATGAAAAAGGCAGACAAAAGGCAGCTAGATTAGCTGAAGAGGAACGAAAAAGACTTGCAGAAATGAAGAAAGCTGAGGAAGAAAAGCGTATAAAGAAACAGACTACAGTATCAGAAAAGAAATTTACTAAGTAGGATCATTAGGCTTAGGTTCTGTAGTAACAGGATTAGGTTCAACTTTACCAATTTTCTTATCAATAACTTCCTCATTTAATATAGCTTTTATTTCAGTTAATTCATCTACTATTTTTTCAACTTGTTCTCGTTCTTTTCTATTAGTTTCACCTTGACCTTTAAACCCTTCTTTATATTTACCTAAACCAGCATGAAGAAAATGTAACATCTTGGAACTTATGGTTATAGTAATAAATTTTTCTTTAGTTTCTGAATCTTTAATAAGTGGACTTTTTTCCACAATAAATTCATTACCAGTTTCACTAACAACTCTTTTTTCAATTACTGGTACTTTATCTTCTGGTATATCAGGCATATTTATAGTTCCTATCTAAAAATCAAGAGAAGTATAGTAAATGGTTAATGATAAATTCGATGTAAAACAGATTTATCCTAGTAAATCTACTGCTACTACTCCTAAATCATGGTTTATAGAAAATGGTTTTCAGAATAATGATAGAGTTAGACTTAATGAAGGTGTAAGTGGTAACGAAACTGATGGTTTCAAGTTAGACGATAATTCTAAGGTTAGATTTACTGTATGTGCTGATGATAAGGATACTGATATTGGATGTACTAATGATTTCACAAAGAGTACCAGTAGAGGATATGTGTATAAAACTAATGACTGGATGGGAGAAGCTAATTCAGGTGTAGAAATGACAGGGTTTTATAAAACTACTTTTGCAGGTCCTAAAGATAATCCTATTATTATGAAAGGTCCAACTGGAGAACATCACAGTAATACAGATTGTTGTTCTGGTTCTGCTCATATGATACATATTGGAGGAGAAGATGAGGATATTAATAATCAAATTGCTATGAGATTCTCAAAAGAAATGTTTCATGTTAATTACCATACTAGAAGTGACTATCAAACAATACCTGGAGAAACTTGGTCTATTTTAGATAACAAGTGGTATGGTGTTAAATATATTATTTATAAAAAGACCATTAATAATATAAAATCAGTTGTATTAGAAGTCTGGTTAAATGCTAATGCAGACAAACAAACATGGAAAAAAGTATTTACAACTACTGATAGTGGAGGTTGGGGTTCTGGAGGGGATCAATGTAATGGTAAGAAAGATGATCCATTAGCTTTTGGTAACTCCAGGATGATGTGGCGTTGGGATCATAGAGATGGATCTGATACAAGATTTAAATGGTTATCAATCAGACAGATAGATCCTAATGCTGATTTTGGTCCTATAGATCCTAACAATCCTCCAACTTCGCAACCTACAACTTCAACAATTAGAGCTACGCTAAAACTACAAAGAAATATAAATAGCACTACTGGTATAGGTTGTGGAGTATCAGGAAACCAAGTATTCTATGAAGTATCAGGTACTGCTAACGCAATAGAAAGATTTTTGGTTAATGCTACTGATCAGGGATATAGAACAAGAATAGGCCAAAGAGCTAATCCAGCTGGAGGTTCTACTCTTAAAAATGGTGTGATAAAAGAAGCTATGTGGGAAATCAGAGAAATTGGTTCAGCTCCAGGTAACATTAGTTGTAAAATTTGGAATAATGCTGGAGCTGTAGTATATACCAGTCCTACCAGTGTAACAGCAAGTTCTTTACCAAGTACTTTTGATGGCATATTGACATCATTCGACTTTTCAACAAATACATATAATATGGCAAATGGTGATAGAGTAGGTTTACAATATACATCTAGTAGTGATGAAAATAATTGTGTTGCAGTAAGATGTAGAGATCCTGGAGATGGTTCAAGTGCTACATATTGTGTGGCATATAATGAAAGTACTGGTGTATGGTCAGATTTCGAGACTAGAGATTGTATATGCCAAATGTCGAAATAGGTAATGTATAAATACGATTAACCCTCATTAATACTATGGTTAAAACCATAAATACAACAGTAGATACTACGACACATCGACTATGGGGAATTATTGCCAATAAGGAAGGCTTATCCAAAATCGACATGTTGAGAAGTCTGGTAGCCACAAAGGCAGATTTTTTAGGCGTAAAAGTGCCAAAACCATTGGAGAAATTCCTATGAGTTTAAATACAACCAGTGACGACTACTTAGCAGAATCTTTGACTGAGCTAAAATCAGCTAAAGATGATGCAAGAGAATATCACAAACTGGAATCAGGTGTTCCAAAAACTCTTCAATTTGTAATTGAAGATAAGAAGAGAGATATTCTAGTAGAAAGAAAACAGGATGAGAAATCAGGAAAACCATATTCTGAAACAACCTTTGTTCGAGTGATAAACCTGAATAGTCAGGTACAAGAACCTAAACCATTGAGGACAGGAAGTGTACGACTTTTGAAGAAACTCAATGATCAGTTCAACGAAGGTAATTTCACATTAGAAATTACAAAATTTGGTGAACAGTTCGACACTGACTATAAGGTGAAATCAGTCAAATGATACAAACATACACAGGGGATGGTAGGAGACTACCAATCAATCCCTTTATGGATGAAGTTCATGAGTTTGATCATGAATTTTGGGACAAAGCAATAGAGGACTACGCATAATGTCAAATGTATATGATCTTGAAGTAAAAAATAACAATAAAGGGTGCTGTCCTAAAAAGACAATAGAGTTAGAGATTGGAGAAAATGGATTCTGTCTATATAATGATAAACATCAATTAGTGATAGATGCTAGTCTTATATTGCATGATGGATATTTCAAAGTGGTAAGAAGATTATATGGAACAAGCGAAATTAATGTACAATCATGTCAAAACATAACAGACAATGGCGAAACATTAAGATGGGGATACAAATTAATTTGAGGAGAAAAACCCCTCCTCTTCTTTCTGAAATAGAAAGATTGAAGAGTGAATTAGCCAAAGCACATGAAACAATTAAAAACGTTTCATTTAACGAGAATCCAGATATATTTTGTGTGAGGAAAGATGATAACAAATATTTTGGTGGCGTTACTGTATTAGAAGCATTGCAGTTGCTCAGAACTATAGAATCACCAAAAAATAAAATAAACATTGCATGGGAGCTAGTAGAAAGTGGAAAGAACTGAATTTATTTATAATATGTATCATCAATCAGAAATAGATCATCTATTCAAAGATCTTACACAAGAATTTATTACAACCACAGTAAATGAGGTAGTACAGATGAAACCAAAATATTCTGAAGGTGGACCAGAAGATACAGATGAAAACGCAGTAAAATTAATCTATGCTATAATGGATGAATTAGCAGATAGAATCAAAGCTGAAACTAGAGTAAGGATTGAACTTGCTAAGAAGGATGGTAAGAAATGAATAAGATAAGAATCATAGATACTAAAGAGTTTGATTGGAAACCTATTATACCAGACAAAGGTGTAATAACTATGTATATAGAGTTCCTATATTATGGAATATCACCATTAAGGGAGCTTGAGAAATGAAAACATTAGCTCTTAATCCATATAAGACATATGTCTATGAAATAATGAAAACCAAAGATATAGTGGTAACTGAACAAGTATATTATGGAGGAGAAAAGTCAGAATCTGTTCCATGTGGATTCGTTACAGAATGGCATTTTGATAAACCACGAACTAAGAGACAAAATAAGAATCGCAAAGATCGTATTAAACCTACAAGGAGCTTAACCTCAAAAGAGGATAACAGAGGTCCTGGTGCTAACAGCATGAAACTTTGAAATACGATCCTCATAATCAAGATCCTCCAAATGAGAAAGAATACAAATTGAAATATAATACTAACAACTCTGGAGGTAACTGGTGGTTAAAAGATGAAGATTGGAATAATCTGGAAAAAGCTGGATGGATTGTATGGTGGAAAAAGAATGATCCTACAAGCATTAATGATAGGTGGTTAGGAGCTTTAGCTACAAAAGCAGAAAAAGAATTTGATACAATCAAAGAAGGTCTAATAGAATTTGAAAAAGTAACTAAACAAAGTGTTACTGATTCAGGTTGTAGTTGCTGTGGTCCTCCTCACGACTTTAGCTGGATAAGAAAAGATGGCGAACATGACTATATGACCAGTGCTGATATAATATCCACTTTAAAAATAAATAGCAAGGATGAATTAATCCTAAGATTAATGAGAAACGTATAATGACTAAATACTGGAATCAGAATCGTTCTACCTTTAGGACAGGTGAACCAATAGATCATAAGAAAGCAAAGAACTTTGTTGCTAAAGCACTTAGAACTGTGAACTTAGATGTTCATTGTGAATATCCACTGGTAGATTCAATAGTACCTCCATACAAACATAATTATGACATAGTAGCTTTTGGCAATGTATATGTGATAGAAATAGATGATCCTAATCTACATAGCAAACCAAAGAAAATCAGAAATGATAAAATAGCTCAAGCTCATGCAGAAGATAACTTTAACAACTTAACATTCATTAGATTGAATAAATATGAGATAAATAATATTGATAAGGAATTGGTAGCTGAATATATGGAAACTGATCTTTGGGATAAAATAGGACCTATAAAAATATGAGTAAATTGGTCTATAAAGAGGATACTGAAACCTTTCATGTCAAATCGAGAAGTGATCCTGACAAACAATACATGGTGTATAGAAGTAAGAAAAATGGTTGGGTATGTGGTTGTAAGGGATATATGTTTGGTGGAACTTGTTGGCATATAGAATATGTAATCAAAGAGTATGGACTTGAAAGATAACAGAGATGGGAATATTCAGAGACGAGAAACAAAAGGAAAGGGAAAAGGAAACCATAATAAAAGAAAGGGAACAGACTTCGAACATAGAGTCGCTGCTTACTATCGTAGAGGAGGATTTATCGTGCTTAGAGCAAGAGGTTCACTTGGTCCAGCAGATCTTATCGCACTTAAAGCAGGAGAGAGAGATATCTTTATACAATGCAAGGACCTTAAATCAAATTACTTTGATCGCCACGAAATGTCAAACTTTAAGTGCTTCTGCTCAACTCATAACAAACGATGTATTTGGGCTTATAACTATCATAAGTCCTCCAAAAAAAGAGGCAAAATGACTTTCATAGATTTAGAATTAACTGAAATAGATTCAATAAAAAATGAGTGAAACTCACTTATACTGGATCAACAAGATTCAAGCAAATATAATAAACTTATATGAAAGACTTGATAATGAATGTTCTGCAATACCATATGATGTGGCAAAAATAAAGGCATATAGAATAGCTATTGGAGAGCTTAAAAGATTATTGAGAGATGAGTAAAGAATTGAAACTTAAACATGTAGAAGGTATAGGACCAGCAGCAGTAACGAAACTCAAAGATGCAAAGATAGAAACAGTCCAGGACTTAGCTACTCAATCAATAGAATCACTTACAGAATCAGTAGGTCTTTCAAAAGACTTGGCAAATAAATATATTCAGAATGCACATAAATTACTTAGAGAAAATGATCAGATTGGACCAGAGTTTATAGATGGTAATGAAGCATTGGTAAAGAGAGAAGCAATAGAACGAGTAAAAACAGGTTCTGCAAAGTTAGATGAGTTCTTATATGGAGGATTTGAAACACAGGCTATAACAGAGTTATATGGTGAATTTGGTTCTGGTAAATCGCAGCTCTGTCATGCACTAGCAGTTCAATGTAGTAAACAACTTAAAGATGGTGGACTTGGAGCTAATACTAGATGCATATACATTGATACTGAAGGAACATTTAGACCAGAAAGAATCAAACAGATGGCAATGCAACAAGAATTAGATCCACAATATGTATTAAGAAACATCAAGATATGTAAAGTGTATAACTCTGGTCACCTAGAAACAATCATGGAAAATCTAAGTACTTATGTGAAAGAGTTCAATGCAAGAATGATAGTAGTAGATTCTATCATAGCTCTACATAGAGCTGACTATACTGGAAGAGGAACATTAGCTGATAGACAGCAGAAGATTCAGGCAATAATGCATAGACTGTTAAGACTTGCTGAAATATATGGCCTTGTAATAGTAATAACAAATCAGGTAACAACCAGTCCAGACACATTCTTTGGAGATCCAACTAAACCCACTGGAGGTAACATCATAGGACATAATTCTACATATAGAATTTATCTAAGAAAATCAGGTAAGAATAGATTGATAAAGATGATTGATTCACCTTACCATGATAGCTTGGACATAAAGATACAAATTACTCCAAAGGGCATTGAAGATGCAGCAGAATGAGAATAAGAAGCAAAGTATATTTAGATTCCAGAATAGGTGACCTAGAAGATCAGATATTCTGCTGTAATAAACTAAAATATTTGATGGAAAAACATCATACTGTGTTTAGCTTCAATGATGGAAAGATAATATTTACCTCAATAGACATGTTGCCAGTTTCAATTCATATGTTAAGACCTGAAGATTGTAGTATTTCTGGTTATTCATATTGGAGTAATTGTCCTTATTGTGGTGAAAAGATAGAATGATAGTAACATTATCTGACGATCTGGAATATTTCCTGAAAGGATTCAAACAGAATAACACATACAAATATGTTGATGCAATAGATCAGATGTTTGCAAACCTCCAAACTCACTTAGAAGTTGATTATAATGATTTGGATAAGATGTATCCAAACATAGCACAAGAACTTAGAGATAATCCTGATGAAGTATTAGAATCATTCAATACAGCTTTAATGCAAGTGTTACATGATCATCATTACGACTACTCACAGGAAAAAGATGTTAAAGATAAAGTAAGAGTTAGAATCAAAAACTTTATACTAAAGCTAGGAATGCGTGAAGTAAATTCTGATGTGATTGGAAAACTAGTAACAGTATCTGGTCTTGTTGTAAGAACATCTGAAGTTAGACCATTAGCAAAGAAATTATCGTATATGTGTAATGAATGCAGTACAGAAAATTCAGCAACATTAAACAACCTTACCATAATTAAACCAGCACAATGTAGTAATTGCAGTAATAAAAAATTAGAGTTATTACCTCAATCATGTGAGTTCATTGACTATCAATATGTAAGACTACAAGAGTTACCTGAAGATTTACCAGCTGGACAATTACCACACTACATTGAAGTTATTGTTAAAGATAACTTGGTGAATATTTCAAGACCTGGAGATAGAGTACTATTCACTGGAGTAGTAAGGGTAGAACAAAATGACAAAACTCCAACCTTATTCTTTCTGAAAATGGAAGGAAATAATGTAGAATATCTTGGAGGACTTGATGCAAAATCTGATAACTTGTCTATTAATTCACAGGATGAAGTAAAGATATTGGAAATTGCTAACAACAATGAAGCGTATAATAAACTGATAGCTTCTTTTGCTCCTAACATATATGGTCATGATATAATCAAAGAATCTATTTTGTTACTTATAGTAGGTTCTGTAGCCAGGAAAACAGCAAGAAGTCGAAGAGGTGATATCAACATATTCTTAATTGGAGATCCTGGAACTGGTAAATCTGAGTTACTAAAGTTTGCTGCAAACATAGCTCCAAGAGGCATTTATGCAAGTGGGAGAGGTTCTACAGCAGCTGGATTAACAGCAGCAGTTATCAAAGATAAATCAGATATGATGGTCCTAGAAGCTGGAGCTTGTGTGTTAGGAGATCAGGGACTTGTGTGTATAGATGAAATAGATAAGACCAGAGATGAAGATAGATCAGCATTACATGAAGTCATGGAACAACAAACATGCTCAGTTGCTAAAGGTGGTATCGTTGCTACTCTCAACGCAAGAACAAGTATCTTAGCTGCTGGAAATCCCAAAGGTGGTAAATATGATATCAATAATACTGTAGCAGAAAACATAGAACCAATACCAATACCATTACTAACCAGATTCGATTTAATCCATATAGTCAGAGATACTAAAGATGCAGAATTTGATAAGCAAATGACAGACCATATACTTAAAGACATGCAGAAAGAACAAACAGGTGTAATAGATATTGATTTACTTAGAAAATATCTGGTATATACAAAAAGAAGAGAACCTACTCTCAACATTCATGCTATCAATCTTCTAGGTGACTACTATATGAAGATGAGAGCTTTAGATACAAATGGAATGATCACAGTAACTGCAAGGCAATTAGAAGGACTTATTAGATTAGCTACTGCAAGAGCTAGACTACTATTGAAAAATGAAGTTGATGAACAAGATGCAGAAAGAGCTATTTATTTGGTGAATAAATCACTTGAAACTATAGGAATCAATGTTAGTACAGGTGAAGTTACAAAAGAAGAAAAACATATGTCTAATATTCAGAAATTCAACTATGTGTTAAACACAATGGGAAATAAGAAATCAACTGAAGATGCATTAATTCAACAACTAGTAGAAATGGGAATATCAGAATATGAAGCAAAGGATAGGATACAGAAAGCTCTTGAATTAGGACAGTTACATCAACCACAAAGGAATGTATTACAAAGATGAAATGTTACTGCTGTGGAAGAAAACAGGAAGAGATAAAGACAATACACGAGAATTGCGAGTGCAATCTGTGTTTAATTTGTTGTAAGCATTGAAACAAATACAGACTAGGGAACAGTTGGAACACGAGATTTGGAAGATCCTGGAAGAGGAGATTTACTTTCAAGAATATGATGAGTGGGATACAGGTTTGGAATATGGTGATGCCATTAGGAGGATCTGTGACTTGATCGCTGACCTGAACAGCAACTGTTACCACGAACATATTGAATAGAATAGATATATATATATAATATATAAATATATATTTATACAATGGGAAGAAATAAAATCTACAAGGATGGGAGAGAGGAAGTGGGAGGATATCTCCATCCAAAAGAGTTCGAAGCATTCGAAGAAATTCGATGGAGAGAACGAAAAGGTAAAACAGAAATCGTCAGGAAAGCAGTACTCGATTATATATCAGCTCACAAAGATGGTAATGATACATACAAACTCACAAACTGGAATGAAGATCCATCTTTCAAAGCAGTACCAACAATACTATCAAGATCTGAAATATGGTATAAATATCTTGAAGAATGTACAGACAATGAACGAGTCGAAATCAGAAAGAGAGCAACGAGCATATTAAAACAATGTCAAAACATAGAAAGTCTAAAATAAAAAAGGAAGAGGTATTGGATATATTCCTAGTCGATTTGTTAAGAATGAAAGTCGAAACCAGAGAACACATATATGGTCACATCAAACAGCTACATGATAAAGAGTTAGCTCTCTTAGAAGAAGCACGAGCAGATTTAGCAAGATATCTTGGCCAAAAGTAAAAAACTTCCAAATCCAACTAGTGAGATAAATATCCCTAGTGAAACTGGAGTTAAGATGTATAGAAAGGGAGAAAAAAGTCTATCTGAATTAATTGATTCAAGAGTCTCAAAAACATATTCATTTACAGCAACTTCAATACCTTCAGATTGGATGAAAGATTTGAAACCAATAGAATATCATGAAGAGATAACAAATATGCCAGGATTCTACACACCAGAACAAAGAGCTAGAGCTGAGGTAGCTAACATTCGACACAAAGCTAAGCAAATGTTAAATCAACCATTTAGCGTAACCAAATTGTATAAGGAATTTGGTACAACTAAATTTCCATATAATGTAGAAGTAAATTGTAGCAGATGTGGTTCAGCAGTAATTTACATAGTGGACTTTTTCATACATGGAGTACTGGATCATGGTAACTCATTGTCTAATGTGGAAATGGTGTTACAACAGCTCTTGGATAAAATAGAATCAAAAATTGGTAGTCAGTAAAGTTTTATTCTCTTCTAAGAAACAAGATTGGGGTACTCCTCCAGAATTGTTTAAAGAGTTGAGTAAAGAATTTGGACCATTTAGATTAGATGCAGCTACAAGAGAATCCAATCCATTAAACACTCTATATTTCTATACTGAGAAAGATGATGGATTAAAACAACCCTGGATGAATCCAACATATGTTAATCCTCCCTATGGTAGAGGAATATATAATTGGGTTAAAAAAGCACATGATGAGCAACAATTTGGTATTGGTACAGTAATGTTGATACCAGCAAGAACAGATACAAGATGGTTTCATGAGTTCATATACAAAAATAGAGATGTACAAGTTAGATTCCTAAAAGGCAGATTGAAGATGTATAATTATGATACCAAAGAACAACATCAACATTTAGCTCCATTTCCATCAATGGTAGTGGTATTTTATTCATCATGACCAACAGCTCTTCTCTTAAAAAAGGTCCATTGGATAAGGCTAGAAGGAATATCATAATATCGTATTTGCATAAGACATATGAAGCTGGTAGAAGCAATAAATCACAGAAACCAATGGAATATTTACAGAAAATGTTTTCATCTAACGAATTATTTTGTTGGAAATGTGGAGAAATGATACCTATTGGTTCTGATTATAGATCAGGTAACTCTAGCAGTAAGTTTGGTACAACAAGAAAGTATTATCATGATAGTTGCTATGAAAGCATGTTTTACTAAATTGGATATGACAGACAATTTTTATCTTCAAAAAATGATTAGATGCCAATATAACTACAATACGCCAACAAATCGACATTGTAAATATCAAGATTTCGAATCAGAGATGATCGACACAAAGTTTGGTACAGTTTGCCTTCCTTGTTATCATGTGATATGTCTAGGACAGAAAGCAAAAGAAGAACTTGTGAAACAAGTCGTAAACTATTGACTTATATTGAATGGAATGACTTGGATCTCAAGTTCATATATAGATTGTATAAATGAGAACCTGTAAGAACTGTGAAGTATTAGGTGTTCCTGACAGCAGTAACATCTATATTTCATGTATAGAGTGTCAAGAATGGAAATTATTGTTGAAGGATGAACTTGAAGGAAAGAAAAGATATAAGCCTGTGTACCATAAAAGATATAGAGAATGACTTTAAAATGTCCTAAATGTGATATTAGAGCATATGAACGTAAATATAGATATTGTTGCTGGTGTGGTTATAAAGGTGAATACGAATATCACGAATAAACAAACCAGCACAGGTATTCAAATAAATGATATATAAATGTCCCTGGTGTGGTAAAGGTAAGAGAAACATGAAAGCTGTAAAAGAACATATAAGAGAGCAACATTTTTGGGTAGATCATAAAGCAAGATGGGTCAGAGCTGAGATTCCAGATGTATTTTAATCCATTACTATTTATCTGGAACATCTTTACATTAAGGTGTCCACTATGTAAGAGACTAGAAATAATACATCATATACCATTAGTGTGGATATTTGCAAGATGAATATTAACTTAGTAATAGATTATTATTCCAAATTAATATATCATCCAGAACAGGATGAAGAGGGATTAGTGGTAAAAACTCATTTTAAACCAATTAAAATAAGAGAGATGCCTAGATTTGGAACATTAGAAGAAAAATTAGATCCAGGAAAATTGTACATAGAAGAAAAATTAATATCAATACCTAGTGTATATCATATGCAACAATTACCATATTTCTTTTCTGAGGGTCAAAGTAAATATATTGAGTTCCTTGAACGATTTCTTTTAGATTTATGTGAAAGAGATCTAAGATATCATTTAGCAAATGAGTGTATAAAAAATAATTTAGATGTAGATTGGATATTAGAATTTAGAAAGGTACCAGTAGATGAGCTTTATTAATTTAGAACGAAAAAATAATACTGTAGTCTGCAAGTATTGTGGAAAAACAGGGCTTCAATGGGTAAAATCAGTAAATACAAAATCTGGAGTAGAGCTAAAAGATAAGGATAATATATTACATAATTGTCAGAATAGACCAATAAGTGAATACTTTGAAACATGGACAAAATTCTTCAAAAATAGAGTAGTATGGGAAAATGATGAAAAACGAGATGAAAAGATAGAAAAATGGAAGAAAACTTTAGGTGTGGATGAATCAGGTTTAACCTATACAGAACGATTAATCAGAGATAGATCTCCAGAAGAAATCGAAAATTGGAAGAAATTCGAGCAACAATACAAGAGTAATAAGAAACAAGTTTAAATATAGTGGGGTATAATTTATAGTATTGAAGATTAAATATAAGAAAGGAAAGAAATTTGAGAGAGAATACAATGAGAAAAAACTAAATGAGATAGGGTCATATTATGCTGTAGCTTCAGGTCAAGTTGGCTACAATGATAAAATAGTACCAGGTCAAATAGTTGCTTTTTCAGAACCCAAAAAACCTAAAGGCAGAAGTTCAAGTTCTAAAAGTATATTATTCTTAGGTGATATTCATTGTGGTTCTATTTATGCTCCATGTTCATTAGAACCAGAATTACTAACAACTAAAACAACATGGAATCCTACAGCTCTACAAAAACAATGTTTAGAGTATTGGTTAGAAACAAGAGATCAATTAATACAAAAACCATTTCTAACTGTAATAAATGGTGAACCTGTAGATGGCGATAATATTAAAGAAGTTGGAGGTCCAACATGGTCTAGTGATGTTAACGATCAAATTGTAGATTTTCTCAAGTTAATGAAGATGTATCCTAAACCTAAACATGTTACAATGACTAGAGGTTCAGCATACCATGTTATGAAAGGTTATACTAGCTTTGAAGATCAAGTAGCTAGAGAGCTTAATGTTGAACCTTACGAGGTATCAAAACAAGCTGAGAAGAGAAGAATATGGTCAGAATCAAGGAATGCAGAGATAGTAATAGATGATATCGTTAATTTTGAAATTCATGGTAAAGTATTCAATGTAGCTCATCATATAGGATTTAATAGAGCTTATCATAATAAATCACAAGCTCTAACTGCTATGTTAGCAGAAATGGAATTTGCAAGAGGTAAATATTGGACTAATGATAAATTTCCAGCAGTATTCGCAAGAGCTCATGTCCATTACTATGTAATGGTAGCATTCGCAAGAGTAAAAGCTTTCACAGGACCAACATATAAGCTTAGTATGGATAGATTCATGACTAAATCTGGTGTACCTTCTCCTCCTTCGATTGGTAACGTAGAAGTTATTGTAGAACCAAATGGTCATATCTTAATTGAACCACATATCATAACAAACGATATATATCCAAAATACAATATTCAGGAGTTTTAGAAATGTGGAGAAAGAAGTTTAATATAGACAATAAAGGTAATGATGACTTTAGACCAGGACAGCGAATCATAAACTATGCCAACATGGTCAAAGGTCTAAAGACTGAGAAACAGATTGAATTTTGGCTATGGTATATAACACCTGATGAATTTGAAGAAATAATGAATTGGAGTCCTGAATAATGAAACCAAGTTTACATGAGTTAATAAGACAAAACATATATGATTTCTTCAATGGTTATACAAGTCGAGAACAATCTGACGATTTAGCAGAACAAATCATAAAGATAGTAAGAGATTATCATTTAGTAGAGGATTCAAATGACAATACATTGTAAAAACTGTTTCAAGGTAGTTTGGGATGAAAACTACAATCCCATGTGGATGAGTACAGAATGTAAATTCTGTGGTAATGAAATAAATCTTGCTAAACCTGATTCCTACATTGGAGGTTATGAATATGGTAAAATAATGGAGGAGGATAAGAAACTCTGTTGTGAGGGTAATGAATATTGAGAATGACCTGTTCATATTGTAAAGAATTACCAGCAAACAAATATACTGATAACATGTGTTCGTCATGTTGGACTAGATTAGTATGGTTAAAGAAGGAGAATAAGAAAATGAGTCCTTACAAATGTTATGAGCATGATAGTCTAAATGTATTGATAGCACATCTGAAAAAGAGGAGAATAAGTAAATGATAGAGGAAATATTTATTTATATATTAGTGGTTATTGGTATAATCGCAATAATATTTTTAATTTTCTATATGGTACAACTAGTGTTCGCAATACAAGAATATAATGAAATTTGTAATTTTGTTCAGTGTTATGTCTGCGGTCCTCTTGATGAAAAAGTGTGTATATTGGGAGATAAGAAATGAATAGTCATACTTGTTTATGTGGAAAGTCTGACTTGCCTTTCCTTTCATGTTGGATTAAGCATATACTTCTAAGTCATATATTACATGTGATAGATGATCGCAATGTGGAGAATAAGTAAATGACAAATATAATCAAATGCGATTCATGTAAGCAAGAAATAGTTAAAGACAATATCGAGCATATTTGCAATGCATGTCAGGTTAATCGTGACCCTAAGATGTGGAAATCAAATAGACATGGAGATGACTGTTCATTAGAAGAGGATAATAAGTAAATGAATATTAAATGCGATTTATGTGATTGTTTCTTTACAGTACGTAGAAGAATAGCATCATATTATTTTAGTGATATTGAGATTGAATATAGACGACATTTACTTAGATGTAAAGATCATTTTTATGAGGAGAATAAGAAATGATTTTTGTTTGGGATTTGATTATAAATCAATTTAATTTTTGGTGTGGATTTACACTAGGATTATTTGTTGGATTGATTGTATGGAAGAACAAAAGGAGAATAAGTAAATGAATATTTGTCAAAATACAGGAATTGAAATTGATATTAAATCAAATTGGAAATATTGCCCTATTTGTGGCATGAAACTAGAAAAGGAGAATAAGTAAATGAAAATTTGTCCAATATGTAAATTCGATTATAATCCTAACCATTATCCAATATGCCCTATATGTAATTATGAAGAAAAGGAGAATAAGTAAAATGAAATATTGGATAAATAGACATGCTGATTTATGTGAGTTCAAACCCTGTGAAATAGAGATTGATGAAGATAAACTAAAGGATAATAAGAAATGAATTTTGTTTGTCCATTTTGCAACAGTAATTATAAACGCTTTTGGTATTTCTACAAACATATCTACAGATGCTATTATACTAAAAAGGAGAATAAGTAAATGAAATATTTTTGCTATTCATGCGGTCGAGAGATAACCAACATTGATTTCCATCTTAATGATGATCATATTGTGTGTGGAGAATAAGTAAATGAAACATACTGCAATATGTTATGAATGTGGAAAGAAGTCTGATAGTTTTGAATCTTCTAATTATTACATACAAGGAAAGTTTGAAGCACGATGGGTAAAATGTAATGATTGTAGAATTAAAGAGACTGATACATTAATACAAATTTTATCTCTGTTGGAGAAAAAGTAAATGACATATTATTTTGAATGCGAATATTGTAAATCTAGGAACATAAAATATATGTCAGGATATAGTGATGAGGTTGCGTATGAATGGAAATGTCTTGACTGTGATAAGTTTTTTGGTGATCCAGAAATAAAGGAGAATAAGTAAATGAAATGTAACTCATGTGATAAAACATTAGATCAAAATGGTAAGTACGGAGTATCTCATAATAAATGGTATTGTACACGATGTTTTTATGAAGGTTGGGACTTAATGGATGATGAGGAGAATAAGTAAATGACCTTCAAATTATTACCTGAAGAATATTTGATGATTCTATTGATATTTGTATTTGGTATTATTATAGGTAAATGGTGGGAGAATAAGTAAATGACCTTACAACAAGAAATCAAAGCAGTAATATCAGAGTTGGGTAAGGCCACATCTTCAGATGTACTTGAGAGGTTAGATGGTATGTATTCAAGTAAGGAATCCATATATCGTTTATTAGCTACAATGTATAGAAGAGGGGAGATTACTAAGAACCTGGAACTGGTAACAAGATCTAATTTATCATATGATAACAGAATATGCAAAAAGAACTTTATTTATAGTATAAAAACAAATATTTAAATACTTTTTTCTATCTATTGTTACTATGGCAGGTAACGTAACTGAACGTATAGGTAGGTTAGAAGATGCAGTTAGAAATTGTCAATTACGCTTATTAGAAAACCAGAAAGGCTATAAAATTCTCAACAAGACAAAAGTAGATATAATAAAAGAATGGGATTTATATTTAGAACAATTATATCCCCTTCAAGGTAAAGATGTAAGAGATATAGCTGGAGATATCCTGGATAAAATGAATGAGCTTAATGTAATAGATGGTGGTTTAGGTGAATATTATAAGGTTATACCTGATGAACATAAACAGCAAAATGCAAAACAACTATTTAATAGTTACGCTTCTAAGGACTTAGAAGCAAAGGAGTTAAATACTAGTTTAGAAGAGGATATACTCAGTAATTATCAAGAGAAAATTAAACAGTTACCAGAATCAAGACAGAAGAAATTAAATGAACAGTTAAAGGATCTGATGAAGAAAGAACCAGAACCAGAACCAATAAAAGAGGAAGATTTTGGTATCCATCAAGCAGAACCTCCAGAATCAATGCAAGGACCAAATGAGTTTTCAGAAGCAGTACGTGATACTGCAAGATGGTTTGCTTTATATTCAAAACATTATCATAAAATTGCAGATGAGATAGAAACATACAAACCACAAACTCCAGAACGTATAAAAGAGAAAGCTAATGACTGGAATACATGCATAAATGGAACAATAATTGAAAAGATACTCAATCCAATCTTTATTACAGAAACAAGAGCAGAAGCTGATAGAAAATATTCAACATCAATATATCATTGGATTGGTATTATTAAGAATAGAATAGAACAGTCCAAACATGGAGCTGGTAAAATGGCAGAAAATACACTGACAGATCCTTTTGGAAAACCAGTATATAGTAAGAAGGGCAAGTTAATCAAGAAGTCTATTTCAAGAGAACGAGTAGGAGATTTCGAATGGCCTATAGTCGATACTGCTGCTGAGATCATTACAGCAAATGCTGGTTTGGTCCAGTTACACGACTGGTTAGAAAATGATCAGGGAGGATATCGCAGATATAGAAAAGAAGTCTTACATGACTATTTCGCAGAAGCATCTATGGGTAGTATCAAATCAGGTAATCCCGAATATGAACAGTTCATGAGAGAATACAAACAGAAACAACTGGAAAAGTTTAGTACTAATGAAAAGAAAGATAACAGCTGAGGATATACAAAGACTGTATAAAGATGAAAGAATCAGGAATATAGTAAGATATAGACCTGATGGTCAATGCTTTCAATGTGGTAAGATAAAACCAGAGCTTATGGAAGATCCTACTGATGCTACCAAAATATATGAGAGAATGTATATCTATTGTGATGATTGTTATAGAATAATACAAGAAAAATACAAAAGGGATGGTAAGTTCGTATATTAGAATTTTGGGATTTTATTATGATAGGGTTATTGATATTCTGGTGGAAGATACTAGGTTAGTTATATAATATGTATGTATGCTATGATTAGGTATGGTTAACAAGAAATCAGAAGATGAAATAAAAGATGAAAAGTTCGACAAAGCATTCGCAGAAGAAACTCCAGTTCCAGCAAAACCAGTTAATAACGTACCAGTAACAGCAGCTACTACAGTCCAATCCAAAGAACAGGTAACTCAAGCAAGAGTAGGAGGAGGACCACGAATATTAGCTATTAATGACGACAGCAAGAAAGCTAAACTCATGTTAGCAGAGCTGAAGGAAAAGGGTCAAAATCCAACCACAGTTCAAAAACTTGATGTGTCAAAGAAAGCAGTTGTAGACTTTGTTAAGAAAGAACAGAACAAGAACATATATGATGTGATCTTTGTTCCAGTAACGAATACAGATATAAACAAGGACAAAGAGCTGAGAGAAATCAATGCAGAAACAGGTCTATCTACAAATCTATACTTTGATGGACATGATGATGCAGAGGTCAATCGAAGAATAGCTCAGAGAAAGATTGAGTAAGGACTTTCTAGGTCTCAATGACCAAAAGAGATATCCAAAATATCTCAAACTCTACAATTTTTATATTAAAAAATATGTGTTTCTAAATCCAGATAACAATTTATCAGTGATAGATACGTGGGAGTTACCATGAATAGTTCGCTTATAAATAACATACATACATGATTTAATGGTTTCAAATGTTCTAGTAGCAACTATATCAGTAGTATTAACAGCAGCAGTTCTTGGAGGATTTACTGTTTTCAATCAAGATATAACTCTCACTGGTGATAATAAGCCTCCAGTTATATCAATTCAACCTATTAGTAATGTTACAGTTAATCAAACTGTATTAATTAATGCCACAGTTTCAGATCCTGATGGTACTATAACTACTACGATTTGGGATCAAAAGACTGGTCCTAAATCAAACTTCACTCAAGTAGGTGAAGATATTTACTTTACTCCATTATTCAATGGTTCATACTTATTCACTATAGAAGCTCAGGATAATGATAATGCTATTACTCAAACAGGATATCTTGTAACTGTAGATGGTATAGTAGTTACTCCTCCAGAACCTCCTAAACCAACTTGTACTACAGACCAAATATATAATGCAACCACAAACAAATGTGATCCTAAACCAGTACCAATTCCTCCTAAGCCAACATGTAATGCTGATCAAGTATATAATGCAACCACAAACAAATGTGATCCTAAACCAATAGTTAATCCTCCTCCAGCTCCAGTAGAAGGTGATATGAAAATAGCTGTAGTGGGAGATGTAGATTCAACCACAGCTGGAACTGCAACATATAATAGGATAAAAGCTATGAATCCAACTAATGTATTCGTATTAGGTGATTTGGGATATGATGATAATCTGTCCTGGTTTAAGAAAACGTATGGTACTCTTGGTAACAAAGTTAATTGCATATTAGGCAACCACGAATCAGCTAAAGAAGATGGTTCAACCAGTATTGAATCTGAAGCACTAAAATACTGTAAGAATAATTTTTACTTGAAGAATAATCATGTATTATTCCTATTCTTTAATACAAATGGTGACCTAGTAAAACAAGCAGCTGCATCAAATGTACTTACAAGTAATGTTCAATTTATGACTGGAATTAAATCAGTTCATATTATATCTCACAAACCATGTGCTGTTCCTCCTAACTCACATCATCCAGTAGAAGTAAAAACATTCTGTGATGCAGTAAAATCAAAGATACCATCTACAGTAAAGGTATATTATGATCAAGCACATAATCATGTAATGTCACAAAGTAAAGATGGTACTTACAAGCAATCAGGAGCTGGTGGTAGAAGTCATTATACTTGTCCAACTACAACGAGTGATTGGTGGTGTAACAATGTCAATTATGGATTCCTACAATATACAATCAAACCAGATGGAACAACAACGTGGAATTGGATTGATTATAATGGGAGGATATTGAAATGACAGATACAGCAGCAGTTCAGATAGCAGCAATAATATCATTTAGTCTCACATTCTGTTATATCGTTAGGAGGGCTACTAAATGTTAACTGTAACAGTAAGTAATGCAACTGGACAAATTAACGTACCAGTAACATTATCAGCAACTATCAATAGTGATACTACGATAAAGAATATAGAATGGTTATGTAATCAAAATGTAAATTACACTGTAGATCAAGCTCAGCGATTTGTATATTTTACTCCATCACAAGATGGAGAATATGTATTCACAATAACAGTATGGAACATTAATAATGAAAGAGCTTCAGCATCTGGAAAGGTAACAGTAGGTTCAGTAACTCCAACTCCAACTCCAATTCCTCCAACACCTACTCCAACGCCAACAGGTTTACTATGGAGTAGTAACATTGATGGAAAATGGGGTGATGGCGTAAAAAGGACCATAACTGTAAATGAAGGAGGACAAAAACCTAACGATAAATCAATATTCGTGGCAGCAAGTGGTGATCCAGTATTAGAAGTTATTGGAGATGGAACAGCTAGACTTAAATCAGGTTCTGGTGGCGTAGACAATCTCTCAATTAGACTAAGATCAAGACATCAAGGAGAATGTAATAATGTATCGTTAGAACCAGCAAAGAGATTTGGTGGACATGGATGGGCAGTAGATAAAAATGGTGGCGTAGGATTCAAGACAGAAGATTATCACAACGTTCATAGTAACAGTCATGATTTTAACAGTGGTATAACAATAGGTACAACATGGCATCATGCTGAATTTAAACTGGTAGGAGCTGTAACAACATTTACATTAGATGGTAAGTTTATAGGTAACGTAACATGCCAGGATAAAGGAGATATATCATTACTATCAAAGAATAGCTATATGTGGTTAAGATTAAACAATAGTGATCATGGTAGAATATACATAATGGCAATCAATATCAATTCACAGTTAGACTTGGACTTTAGATTTGATCCTAGTAACAATTCAATATACTTTAAGAATGTAGAGTTGAAAGCACTATGAACTGGACTATAACATATTCAGGACCAGTGAGATTTGAACCAGGGAAAAAAGATACCACAAGCGAAGAGCTTAAATCTAAGTTTGAAGTAATTAAATATACATTGGAAATGTTAATAAAACTGAGGATGGGAATAAATGAGTGAAGATAAAGAGATAGAAGCCATAAACCAAAAGAAATTAAAGGCAAAAGGAGCTAAGGTAGTAGAAGAGAAGAAAACAATAAACTATGAAGCAATAATAATGCAGTTATCCACAATATTCAATGATAGAGGGTTAGAGATGATGAATATTGGAACTGAATTAAGGAATGTCATAGCTAACGAAAGGCAAAGAAAATTAGAACAAATAAACAAACCAGATAACGAAAAACAATGAAGAAAAAGAAGAGAACAAGGAAAAGAAAGAGTACTTGGTAGATTATGATCTATTATGGTTTATAGTATTGGTTATTATAGGTACTGCGTTAATATCACTAGGTATATTCCATATTGTTTTTGGTCAGGACATAGATCCAAAAGGATATTGTTTTTACAAGAACCAGCATCCATTTTCACAATTATGTAAAGAACAGATGTTAAGAGAGTTGTTTATGGAAAAATGGAATTTTTCACAGCTATATTAGTACCTGTGTTCACAGGATTCGTAGTAGGAATAGCATTAAACTTTACTCTGGAGAGGAATATTAAATGAAATTGAAACGCCATTATTATTGGGAGGATGTTGTACGAGATTTTCAATGTATGAGAATAGGTAAAGAAATGGAGTGGAGAGTAGTAAATGGTATTTGTAGGTTATTCATAGATGGAAATGAAATAAACACAACAGATTTTTATTATGAAGAGAAGAAAAGTAAATGACAGAACATTATCAGACTGAAGCTAGAATAGCTCAGATTCGTATGATGCTTCAGGATGGCGTATCAAGAGAACAAATAATGAAATCAATACCTGATCTAACTGATCGTCAGTTAAGGGAATATACGAAAAAAATACACGAGCAAGATAAAGAACTCTGGAAGGATCAAGCAAATGAATCTTTAGAAAACAGAGCATTATTAATTAAACAGAAGTATCAAAAACTAGCAAAAGAATGTGATGAGATACTAGAAGATAAGACTAAATCACCTAGAGATAGGATGGAAGCTGGTAAGCTCAGTATTGCATGTGAGAACAATATATATAATATGTTGGAGAAAGGACCATTAAGATTCAATAAAGTTATACCAGCAAAAGAGCTTCCAGGAACAGGTGGTGATTTGGATGGTAAAGATGAATGAGCTGGGACTTTAATTTTAAGATAGACGATAGAGATGTAGTGGAAAATGAATCACAAGAGTTTAGCTTTAAACCCTTCGAAGGCAAACCTTTCTACATATGGACCAAAGAACACCAAAAGGTAACAGGTATTCATAACTGCTGTTTCACTCATATGGTTGGCCTACCTAGAGGTAGAGAAGATGATTTAGAAAAACCCTGGGTAGAACATCACAAGATAACATATGATCAATTATTTAATGATAAACTAAAGGATACCAAGAAGCGTAGACATATAAGAGTAAAGAAAGCAACAGGCCTAGCGTTCTCTGAGTTTGGTATCTATTTAATGTGCTGGTTACCTACAGCTTATCCACAAATCTACAAGAATAAACAGATGTGTATTATTACTGGACCTAACCTGGACTTAGCAACCAAACTGATACGCAGAATAAGAACAGTATTCAATCGCAATCATAATGTAGATCTTCATGGTAAAGAAACAAGAATAGTACTCAATGGGTGTGAGATACAAGCCTATCCAGCTGGTAACCTCTCCTCATATCGAAGTCTTACCAATCCAAAGTTTATATTGTTAGATGAAGCTGACTTCTTTGGTGAGAAAAAGAAAGATGATATGTGGGAAGTAAGATATGTAACTGAGAGATACATAGGTAAATCCAATCCTTATATTCTAATGGTATCAACTCCTAATAGGCCAGGATTCTTATATGAAATCATGGATAATGAGGATCAGGACAAAAGTCAGTATCAATTATTAGAGTTTAATTATGAATGGGGATTACCTCCAAAGAGTAACATATTCGATCCAGAAATAATAGAGAATATGAAGAACACGTTCACCTTTGAACGTGAATATAACCTGAAATATTTAGGGGAGGTAGGTAATGTATTCTCTGAGATTAAAATCAAAAGGGCAATAGAATTAGGGAGGTTATACGATCTTCCAGACCCACAGGTCAATCTTTCAAAAGGGATACCTATCAATAGAATGACGCACCATTACGTTGGGATAGATCCTGGATTCGGGAGTTCCAGGTCAGCAGTAACAGTGGTGGAATGGATGCCTGAGTTTGCAATCTTAAGGGTGGTATTCCACAATGAATTTGATCGGGCTAACCCTGAAAAAATAGCGGACCTTGCCTTTTCATTTAATCGCATGTATGGTAATTGCTGGTATTATGTAGATGGAGCTAATAGAGGATTCGTTGCTGAATTAAAGACCAGATTTGGTGAGGATCTTGATTGGGAAAAGGAAGATATAGATGAGGATACAGTAAAAGTAATACCAGTAAATTTCGCTACTCATCATAAAGAGTTACTATCACATCTGCATGTACTGGTCAATAAAGAAATGGTAGCTATACCAGAACGTTACAACTTTATAACAACAGCTATGTCAACTGCTATAGCAAAAGAGTATCAATTAGATAAGACTAAAACATCATATGATGACTCACTCGATTCATTAAGACTATCAACATATGGCCTCAGACCTAAGAATCAATAGTTGGTAAATATGTATGTATGCGTTATCAAACAATATGTCAGTCTGCAAAAACTGTAGCTCTTCAAACATAGTAAAACATGGATATAATTTCACAGCAAGAGGAAAAATTCAAAGATTTTTTTGTAAAGATTGCAACCACAATTTCAATTAGAACTGTTGATCAAAACAATTAAGTGTTTTTGAAGTGTTGATCAAAACAAAGAATTTTTTTTTGAACTGTTGATCAAAACAATTAAGATTTTGAACTGTTGATCAAAACAAAGCTGGAATATTGATCAAAACAAAGTGAACTGTTGATCAAAACAAAGCATGAATTTTAAGACGACTTGAACTGTTGATCAAAACAAAGTGTTCTATAAGATTATTCTATAACACTGATATAGAATATTGTTCTATAAGATTGATATAGAATATTGTTCTAGTAGAATAATATAGATAAATCGTAGGATTTTTCGGTCATGAACTATATTGATCTATAGTCACTATATGATCTATATAGTTGGTTTGGGTCTAACATTTTGATATAGAACAATCTTCTAGTAGAATTTAACCTATACAAAATTTTATTGTGAAGAACTTAGTCATTTTTTGATTTTTTTGGTAATTGAGCATAAATTTCAAATTGTGTTATTTTGTGTTCAAATTCTCCAGTGGAAATCGAGCTGTTTATATACCATACCCACGAAATAGGAATATCTAAAAATGTTATGCCTGAAAAACGCCAAACAAACAAAAGGAATCATAGTACCTAGTTTTGGTAACGTTCAACTAGTGAACACTTTTTGTTTAAGTCAGCGAATCAATAGGCAACAAACTAGCAAAAATTCGATTAGTGGATCTTCTAGTTTGGTAACATTTGAAAACATAGCTGAGAGCATCTAAAAGTCATTAAGCTAGTAGTCGAGTATGAGTTTATGACCCATAGGTATCTAAATTGGTAACAATTTGGAAACCTACGATAAGGTCTTAGGTTTCTCGATAACATAAAAAACCTACGATAAATAAGGTTAGTTCAAGCATAAGCTTGAGCATTAATATATTATGAAATAGTCTTGCCAACTAGTAACATAATATATTGTTGGTCATGATCTGATGACCTGAAAAGGATTGTTACTCAAGTAGAGTAACATTGACACGCCAACTAACCTATAGCAATGTGTCGAAAAAAAATTAGAAATAAAACTATCCTAATTACTGGTAACAGTAATGGATAGCATGATTGGTCGAGAAATCGATATCCCTACTATGGTAACATAATAGGGCGAAACATTTTTTTATCATGAAATCATTTACCACCTTTGGTAACAAAAAACTTGTATGTAATTATTGTTTGCGTATAAAATGTGTATGTGAACAGTAACACTTATTTTTTATCATGACATTAGTAATACCAAAAACCAGTAAAGAATACTTTTACGAGATGTACAAATATAAGTTTATGCAAGAAATAGAAAAAGAGCAAGACAGAATAAGAGATACCTTAATGAGTAACGATGCTCATTGTGGCGATCAGGAATACACAAGATATCTTAAAAATCAATATCTTGCATTAACTGACATAATGCACGACATAGGTAAGCTTTACACAGCTCTTGATAATTAGTAACGCTTTTTTTATCATGACAAATAGAGCAACGTTGAAAAGGATTAGTAACGATACGTACGATACTAGAACAAGGAAAGGTTATAATATAGTACAAGAAGATTGGATAGCTGGACAAATAGATTCTATTAGATATGCCTGTCAAGCAGTAACGAAAGAACTCAGTAAAAATTGGATGGATAAAGGTTATATCCAAGAAAAGATTGATTCCATAATAGATAACATTGAGGCTACAGAATTTAGAGTAGATTTGATATTAAGACCTCCAATACCATTCGATAGTAATGGTAACGAAATTGACCCAAATAAACATGTACATAATCACTATTGTAATAGTCCTTGTAATGAGTAACATTTTTTATCATGAAAGATAAATATTCAATAGTGAACATAAGTGCATTACTAAAAATGTTAAACAATATATCGTTATGGGATGATAACGATACCACACGAGAAAACATAGATGAGATAATTTCTCTCTTAGAAAATACTGATGATGTAGAAAAACAGTTTAAGAATGGTAACGTTAATGATCAGTTTTAATTAATTTTTTATCATGAAAAAATATATGGTAACAAAAGGAGACTTCAACGATGTATTCGAAAGAACAGAACTAGAATTTAGTAACGATGATAGTGCAGAATTATATGCTATTCAATCGATACTAGATTTAGGATATACTAATGACCAAATAGAAGATATTGGATCAACTGATATATGCAAAGCTGTCTATATGCCAGTTGTTGATGATGATGGTAACGCTTTGGATAGTAACGATCCTAGATATGAAAAGTTTAGTGAAGAACAAGAACCTAGAATAGAATACTATGTTGAAGTATCCTCTTTAGAAGATTAGTAACACTTTTTTATCATGAAACAACAACTTAAGGAAAAAATCTTAGAGAATCTGAAAACCCTTACTGAAAAAGATATCGTTGCAGAACCTGTCTATAAGTGTGTGAATGATGGAATGGTCTGCTTTAATGGAATGGTCGCAGAATTGGTAAATGGATGCAAATATGATCCTGAAAATCATCGACATGCTGTGGAAGAAGAAGTTTGGAATAGACAGTTTGAAGAAGATCAGAACTGGTTGATAGAAGAAAAACGTACTGAATTAGAGAACGTTGGCTTAAACAGTAACGAAATCGATGAAGCAATAAATAGAATGTTGTCGGATGGAGCTTTCGATGACATAGAACCAGACATTGACTATGACCAGCTGGACAGATTACTATCAGAGTCATTAGCAGAAATGATTACAACAGATTTAAGTGATATCTACGACAGTAACACAACTAGATCATCTATTGATAACGTACATGTAGCATATTGTGATGATCAAATAGATTTCGATGTAGCTGTGGCAGAAATAGAAGAAATTATTACCAATAACGAGTAATGTTTTTTTATCATGAATATTAGAGTTGAAACACACAGCAACTGGAAAGATGGTCGTACAAGTAGTCACGTAGGTAAATGGCATTTCTTTGTTACTGAGAATGAGAACGATCAGTTTCCTATATCAATGGTAGAACTGATTGATCCTTATTATAAGGATACTCCAATTGAGGTTCTTATTAATGGTAACGATAGAAGATTTGCCTCAATGCGAGAAGCATTGGACTTTATAGAGCTTTACTATAAAGGTGAAACATGGGAACAGACTCATTGTACTGAATGTGGCAGACCTTATGATTAGTAACATTTTTTTTATCATGAAACACCTAGAAATATATATAGCAATAGCAATGGTCGTACTATTGGTAACATTACCAAAAGGTCATGGACAAGTTATGCAAGAACCATTTTATGAGGATCAAGTAATTGTTTGTGTACCTGATTTGGTAACAGAAATGAAAGCTGATATCAATTGCCATAAATATGATACTGATGATCTCGATTGGTATCAATCTGCTAATGATGGATCATTCTTTAAGCATGACGATAGCTTTGAGATGTGGTACGTTGATTAGTAACATTTTTTTATCATGAAAGAAAAAGTTAAGGAATATAAGCACAGCAATCAAGTAATGTTCTTTGATCCAGAAACAACAACATATAATCTATGGTCATATAATAGTATGGTCTTAGAAGTAGTAAAGGGACAAATAACTGTTGATGCAAGACGTACGCACACATTAAATTATGATGGTAGGCAAAGTGTTACTACTAGTAAGCATATTGGTCAAGCACTAAGTTTCATAGATAATGAAGAATCAAGATTAGTTGATTGGTAACGTTTTTTTATCATGAATGAATTTGTAAGTGAGGCGAAAGATAGAATATATGAAGATATACTTTACCAACTAAGAGAAAAGCACGATGGAGGTAGAATAGATGTATATGACTTTATACATCAAGAAGTGGATGATATCGTAAGCAGTAACGACAGACAGGAGAATCTATCAATCATAGATGATACTGGAAACGAGAATGATATTGATGAGGGAATGATTGACAGAACAGCTGATATAAATATGCAGATAGCTCAAATTGCATATTGTTGCTTAGAACAGGAACTATTTAATGATGATACCTTTTCAAGTATCATGAACAATTGCGATTCTTTTGATGAGGATGAGGCAACAGAATTAATAGAACAAATTGAAGATATCTTACCTTAGTAACGATTTTTTATCATGAAAGATTACTCTAAGGAAATTGAGGAACAAATAGATACTGTGATTAGGAGCAAAATAGATTATGGATACCTGCCAAAAGATTTCGTACTTAAGGAACGTTCAAGAATAATATTATCCAATTTGGTATCACATCATAGTCATAGAGCTGTTACTGGTAGATTGAAACTAATAACCTATTTCCTAGATGGTTATAGATGTAGAGAAGAAGAAGATATACCAAGTTGGTAACATTTTTTTATCATGGTAATGAATAGAGAAATAGTAACGTTCCTTAAATTCGAAATAGAGCATATCACAACTGAACGCATGGATAGGCTTACCAAATATCATAACTTAGTGCTCGTTGCTATTGATGGAGATCAAATAGTATTTAGAGTATCTAGCAAGTAGTAACGTTTTTTTATCATGAATTGTTTTAACTGTCGTAAGGAATTTGAAAGCAACGATCTTAACTGGATACCATTGTGCAGTAAATGTAATAAGTACAGAGCTACTATAACTAAGGCTGTCTTTAAGTCTGTAGGCAGATAAATATGAAATGTCTTTACTGTAAAAGAAGATCGTTACCAAACAACTATGTATGTTTACATCACATGGTATTTTATCCAAACTAATTTTTTTATCATGAATAAAATGCCAGTAAGTCAAGAAGTAGATTGGGAAAGTGTTGCTGACCAAGAGAACGAAAAATATGGTGAATATATAATGTGTTCATTATGTGGTGGAGACCTTAAAAAAAGTGTTACCTATTCATCGAACACTTATGAATATTTCTTTGATAAGGAACGAAAAGAATGGATAGAAAATGATGTATTCGACGATGGTAACGATCCATATATTGAATATGAGTGCGATAATTGTGGTGAGTGGTTAGAAGAATAGTAACGTTTTTTTATCATGAATAGAAATGATATTGTAATAAGGATTGAAGAATGTGATGAATGTGAGGATAAGCCATTAGTAGTGGCTGGATACTATAATGAAGAACGTTTCTATGGTAGAGATATACGAGAAGAGGAATATGACGAACTGCATGAAATAGTTCTTGAAGTACAAGATATAGTTATGGATATGGTTGAGCATGAACAAGCTCAAGGTTAGTAACGTTTTTTTATCATGGAGAATATAGAAAATAGTTTTGAAAGCAAGTGTTCTATGAAAATAGAAACGAACTCGAAAGGATACAATACAACAGTACATGTTTATGAAGGCTGTACAGACCAGCAAGTAAATGATACTGTAAAAAAGACCATAGAAGCTCATAAGCTCTTACAGAAAGAAATATCCAAGTTACCAGAAAGAGGATCTTAAATGATTGAGTATGCTGGATTTATTATAACTGGAATAATAGTTACGTTCCTAGTTATAGCAACTCAAGCACCAAAAGGCAAGAACTATAAACGCCTAGACTTCTATAACAATAAGTAGTAACGCTTTTTTATCATGGAAATAACCACAGCGATGATGGACTTAGAATCCATTAGAATACTGAGCAATGGTAACAAGCTTGAACGTTACCATAGAAAGTATAACGATAGGAAAGGTAATTGCATTCAGTGTACAAAAACAGATAAGAACGTATTTTGCAAACCTACAATATACTATTATGGAGAAGGTGAAACATGGCAATACTGTACAAAGTGCAATACTAAAACAAGACTGGAGAGAGCTATAGATACAATAGGTTTTGGTATCATTAACTGGCAAGGTAAAGGAACAAGTTATCTAGGAGCATGATTGGCTAATGGATACAATAGAGGCAATACTATTTTATTTGGGACTAGTAACGTTACTAATATCTATAGTCATAAGTCTATCGTTACTAGTAGAAGTATATGGCTATACAGGAACAGAACCACTACTACTGACTGTTAATGACACAAAAATGCTAATGCCTTTTCCATAAGGCACATATACTAATTAAGGGACAGTACCATATACTCAGTATCCAAACATTAGTAACAATACAATAATAACAAATAAACAAACAAATAGATAAACATAATATTATTAATCAATACAACTAGACAAATCAAGTGCTTTTCCCTAAATTTTTTTATGTACAACTAAATCGTTACTAATACTGAATATTGGTAACACTCAAGCATGTAATATGCATAAGGATGATTAACTACCATTAATGTAGTTGTTACCATTATATTTGTACATTTAATGTAGTTATTACCATGTTTCTAGTGGTTAGTAAGCATAGAAGTACTGCGACTCAGGTTACTGCTATATGGTAACACTATCTACTATAGTAGTGTAGTAGTAACGTTACTAATATGGTATAGTAGTAACGATATATACTATATGATATATGATATGATATACATCATTAGTAACAATATTATTTTATTTTATTTTTTATTTTTATATTTTATTTTGATATTTATTTTAGTAACAAAAAAGTTTGTTACCAATTTTAGAAACAAAAATCAAACATCGTTACCAATTTTGAGTATATGCCCCCTACCACCAAGATCTGTATGTGTGTAGCATGACTATATACATACATACAGATACTATACATAGTTCTCCATAACAAAAAGGTGGTCATTAAGGTAAGATGATATATAGACTAGAATTAATCATATTGGCAATCGTATTCTTTGCCTTAGGAGCTTTACTACCATTACTACCAATAGTACCAGGTGTTGTAGGAACAATATTTGTGATTATAGGAGTAGTAGTTATAGCAATTTGGGGAATATTGTTAGCTACAGACTTTATTAGAAAAAGTCAACCCTAACACAACGTTTTTATAGTAGATTCTCTCAATAATATATGAAGATTGTCTTTTGAAGAATCTCAATCTTCTACGTTTTTTTTTCATTTAATAAAGTATAAATAGTAATACTGATATATTATTAGTATGACTATAGAATTAGTGGATGAACGTGAAGATAAAGATAATATGAAAAAACCAAGAGTGTATATATCAGACTCAAGCGTAGAATTGAGAGTAGGTGGTGGATATTGTGTGATATCCATAGATTTGGATAATGGTAATATATTTATTGAACGTGATCTATTAGATTTGAAATCTGGATACGATAGAACTTATACAATAAAAAGAGAGATGTGTAAATGACAGACTATGGAATATGTAAGAAATTTGTATCATATAATGTAAAATTCCTATTTCCTCCTCCATGTCCAGAATGCAATGAAAAACGAAATAGAGATTCTATGTTCAAAAACTACGTGCATGATATAGTATTTGTGAGTGATTATGTGACTCATAGAATAGGATATCATAATGCAAACCACTGTGAGGTATATGCAGACTTGATCTGTATATTAAATAATGAAGAATGTGCAACTAGAGGACATAACAAACATGATATTGAGAATCCTTGTTGTAAGTGTGGTAAATATGGATTGCATAGATGTTGTGAAACAAAATCAGATATGAAAGAAAGATTGGATAACTTGGAAGCAAAATTAGATAGTATAAGATTAGATATACAATGTCAAATAGCTGATATCAATGATTGTAAGAATACTTTAGCTAATTTAAGAGATAGATGCTGTGTTGAGTAGTAAGAAAAGCCAATTTTGGGATGATAAAGATAAAGTAACGACTCTATCTCAACTGTTTAGACAGAATAAATACTTTGTTCCAGAACAGATTATAGATGAACTTGCTAAACAGGGAATAGAGAAAGGCAAACTACCTGAACATTTTGTATTGGATAAAAGCTCTGAAGCTGTATTGGTAGAAGTTATAGATTCTATGATTAATGATATGGTTGGCCTGACTCATATAGTAGATACAATAGTTGGATTCCTTAAAGGTTATTCAGAAGGTATCAGAGAAGCTACTACAGATAAGAATGTGCAAGAGCTATGAGTTCTCTTAATTACGATACTTTAGGAGATCTTGGTAAAGAACTTCAAAGAGGAATGAAAGAATGGGATTTAGTAGGAGATGATGAAAAACTCAAACTTAAAATACAGTTTATAACAGCAGAAATCTTGAATGATATACTATTTGAATTAGAAGAATATAGGAAAGATAGAAGATGAATAAAAATCTACTATTTCTAATATGTATTTGTATTGTAGTAACATCAATAGTAGGATTCGTAATGTTATTCTTTGCATATCTGGACTATGCATATCCTATAACATATTCTAGTGTGGAGTTGGAGATCTATGAAGTGTCTTAAATGTCAAAATACTCTTGCTTTACCATGTTTGGGATTCAAGATATTAAAAGTGGAGTGGGAATATAATTGATTTGTTGGCATAAATGGAAAAAAGAAACCAAAGTAATGAATCTACATCATTATAGTTTGGTTCGTGATTATAAAATTTGCAATAAATGTGGAAAACAAGTTAGTTTAGGAGGTAATGCATTCATGCCAAATGGGAGGATATTTAACCTTGAGTGAAGATGGTCAACCTGACGAAGCTAAGGAATGGGAGGACTATGAAGGTCCACAAGATATATATAAAGATGATTGGAGTGTATTTAAGATCAAGATTGAAGAATACAGAAAAGCCAGGAGGAGAAAACAAAAGAAATGAAATTAATATATCTAGCGTCTCCATATCTGTATAGAGGACCAGATGCTGATGAAACATTTTATATAGATACTCACGCTACGAAAGGTGAGGTTATTGCTGAATTACGTTATGAATCTGCCATAGATGCTACAGCGTATCTAATGAAGAAAGGATTAGCAGTTTATTCACCAATAGTAGCCACACATCCAGTAGCAGTAAAACATGAGTTACCAAAAGGTTCTGAATACTGGTTACAATTTGATGAAATTATCCTAAGTAAATGTGATGAAATAGTGGTATTAATGATAGATGGATGGAAAGAATCTCCAGGTGTCCAACGAGAAATAGAAATCATGAAAAACTTACACAAAGATATAACTTACTTAGAACCAAAGATGATAAAATGAAGAAAGTAGAATGTCCTACATGTAGTCAAACAATGTATATATGGTTATCAAGACGATCAGTACCAACTCCAGAACCAAAATGTCCTTGCTGTGATGGAACTGGAATCGTACTTAGACGAAAACACTTAGAGGAGAAAATAAAAAGATGAAAATCAAATGTCCTGTTTGTGGATATGAATATGTGGATCAGGCAGCATTGGCTAATTGTTTATTGGATCATGGAAATCTTGTCAGTGGTTCTTATGCCAAACTCTTATTCAAAATCCATGAAAAGATAGAATCTTTAGAAAAGGATAAAAAATATTGGGATCAGCCTTTTGCTATCGACAGTTCTCAGATACAGTTGAGCATTTTTCATACTTTAGAAACATTGAAATCTCTATTGGAGAATAAGTAATGAAAATCGAAGAATCTGATCCCTGGAATATGGCTGTGATGGAATACAAGAGAAGGCATAGTTCTACAATAGATAAAAATGAAAATAATGATATGTCTGAATTTTATTGTTCAGTCTGTTTTTCAACTGTAGAAGTAACTATGGTAGCTGGAACTACAATATGTAAAAAATGTCTTAAAGAACTTGCAGAAAAGAATAGAAATAATGATAACACTTTGAAAGAAGATTTGAAAAATGCTATTATAAAAGAGAATGATATATATGACTGAAGAACAATGTCCTAGATGTGGAGGTTCTGTAGAAGTTGATACTTGTAAAGATATATGTCTTAACTGTGGTTTTAAGGTGAGAGATTGCTCAGATCTAGCATAAAATGTAAAATTTGTGGTCAATATCAGGATAAATCTATCTGTAATGATTGCTGGAATCATATAGATTGCCAGTGTGGACTTGAAAAACTATGAAAAATAGTTTCATATGTAGATCATGTTGGATAGTAACAGATGTTAAGAATCTATGTGGCCATTTTGGAGGCCATTTAATGTGTGATAAATGTTGTAATAAACCATATAGTGAAGAGGATTATAGAAGATAATGGATATTTTCTCAAGAAGATATAAATTCAAGAAACATTGTGGTATTAAATTACGATGGTTAGTTCCTAACTGTCCTATTTGTGGTAAAAAACTATGAGATCTGGTACAGTCAGTTTCGTAGATATTCCTGAAGAAATGTCTACTGCCAAACAATATTGTCCTCTTTGTGAAGAAACAATGAATCAATATAATAAACTAGTCCCTAGATATGTTGATGGTCTTAAAGATGATAAATTTAAAGTATGTTCCTATTGTGGCGAACTATATCCAATACATGATGTTAAGTATTTCACAGAATACGAACCTAAAGGGTATATTCCAGACAATCCTTTTGAATCTGGTACTAAGGTAGAAATCCAATCCAGTAGAAGAAAGGTTAGAAAACAACATAGAAATAATCCATTACCAAACGAAGATGTAGAAATACCTAAATTTGCTGGTAAAAAGGATACATTCTTAGAGAAGAAAGTTATGGAAGAAGGAGCTATCATTACTTCTATTGTAGATACTTGGGTAGAAGAATCTGAATGACAGAATTTTTCTGCTGTGAAGAGTTTAAGCAATATTGTTGTGATGAAGGTTTTACTCCAAAAGAGATAGTAGAGGCTAATGGCTTCAAAATATGTCCTTTTAGAGGTCATAGAATAGTTTAAATAAAACAGTAACGTAGTAATATATGCGAAAATGGTAATCTAAGTCTGGTAAGATACTGACGAGAGATGGAGGTTCAAATCCTCCCCTATTTCGCCTTATATAGTTCTCTTTCTTAATATAGACCAATTTTAAGTAATATTGGCCAATAATGATTCATTACAGAAGATTTCTGACTTATTAACTGCTGGTACCTTTGATGTATTTACAATTAATCCTAACAGAATAATACAAGATCATAAGATTTCTCACTATGGTTTAACTGGTTCAACTGTTTCTGATGGAAAACCAATCCTCAAAAGAGGCCAACTTTTACAATGTATTGATGGATATCATAATGATGGAACACTTAGAGTTATGGTTGATAAGCGTTCTGACTTTATACTAGGTAACAGACCTAAACAAAAAGTTGAAATTAATGAAGATGTTGTAGTTGAAGATGTTTCAGAACAAGCTCTAGCTGCTATAATGAAAGAAGCTGAGGTAAAAGAGCTTAAATTGAAGATAAATAGGATTAACAAGAAAGTTAACTTCCATGAACGTTTAACTACTCTGGTAAAACAGAATTTTGTTATTGGTAGAAGTGCTGGAGGTATAGAAAGAGAGATAAATGAAGATTTTCCCTTCTTTGGTGAACCAATAGCACTCAAAATACTCAATCCTCTTAGACTTAAATCACCAAAAATTAATTCCAAGACCTATGAATTAGAAGGTATATATTATGATTTTGGTGAACCAGATAAGTCAAATGTCTTAATTGGAGTAAATAACCTGTTACCACTATGGCATAACGATAATAATCTATATGATAACACTATGTACACTGGAATGAGTGCTATTTGGCCTATTTTGAGCTTAGCACAGGCTAATACTTACATAAATGATGAAGATATTCCAGAATCTGCGAAATCTTTGTGGGCAAAATTCGGGTTTGTCTATGTAGGAGATAAAAACGCTGATTCTATGAAGAAATTCGAGAAAAATGCAAAGGTAGGAACACTATTCTATCATAATAACCCTATGCTTGATGCAAAGATATTCGATTTGAAGCAAGATATTCGAGAGCTAACTGATGTTCGTATGGCTAACATGAAAGCCATGTGTATTAATTTTGGATTTCCCATGTTCTTGCTTTTTGAAGATTCTGCGAACTTTGCAACTGCGAAGGAAGTTATGCAAGGCTATAAAGCTGGTGTTCTGGAACGAGATAGAACGTGGTTAAGAGGTTTCCTTGAAAGATACTGGTATGATCCTATACTAGCAGACCATTTAGGACTTGATGATTTAGATGATTTACTTGATGCTAAGATTAAGGTAAAGGCTGCCTTTGATGATGTTAACTTTGAGACCAGACGAGATATTGTAGAAACAGATATTGAGCTACTCAATGCTAAAGTAATGTTACCAATAGATGTGGCCAAAGATGCAGAATTAGCTCCAGAAGTAGTAGAAAGATTAGAACAATTCGATGATTTCGATCAAATGAAAGACATAATGCAAGAAAAGAAGAACATGGCTAATCCTCCTCAACCAGTAGGTGAAAATGGCAAACCAGCAACAACTCCTCAGAAAGATGTTCCAGTAAAAGTAGCTAAAAAGAAAGGATTCTAATGAAGATAGTAATAGAAGATCCAAGAGATGTTAAGAAGATTGGTACATACTGTATGGTTTGTGGTAGAAATCTAGGTGAAATAACTTATGTTGATTCACTTACTACATTTAATCATCTTGATACAATGCCAATATGTAGAAAATGTTTTACTGAATATGGATTAAAACTATGTTCTATGAGTGAATATCAACATCCACATCAATCTTAGTTTCATATTCCATCATTTCCTTTTTCTTTTTCTTAGTCTTGTATAACCAGTTAGATCCACAATAATTGCATCCAGGACCATCTACTCCACCTCTATATATTTTTGAATATCTCTTTGGTTTTCGTCTTTTAAAATTAGTCATAGTTGTGATAGATAGTATCCTCAGTGGTAATATCATTGCATTTATCGCACATATAATTCATCATCTCATCCAAGTGACAAACAGTGTCTAACTCATCATCACAGTAATAACACTTCATTAGTTCTATTAGCAATTTGAAAGATGAAATAACTATGTGACTTTATTTTATACTCCTCAGTTAATCGACTATAGGTTGAAAAGCTTTGTAAGAGATGGAGTACATTATGTCAGAGGGCATTTATTAGGTACTAAGATAGGAGACAAAGGTTGGGGAACACATAAAGACACATTTAGAGATAATATAAAATTATTTAAAGGTCAGGATTGGATTGTTTCACCAAAGCAACTAGATCCAACAGAACATTTCTTAGTTGGTTCTACTTATCAGGAACAAATAGAGAAACAAAAAGCTGTAAGAAGAGGAGAGATAACAGAAATATTTGGTCCATTTAGGTATAATGATGGAACTGATGATGAATATTGCGATTTTGAAGCAAGAGTAGATGATCCTGAAATATCTGATGCATTAATAACAGGTAGGTTACCTTTTGCAACTTCTCCTTATATTTGGCCTACTGATAAAGATGGTAACGAAATAGATCCATCACAATTAACTAAAGAAGAAAGAGCTCATGTAAAATATTGGAAACCAGTACACTCAGCATTAGTAACACAAGGTACTTTTGGTGATATAGCTAAAATTCATAAACAATGTGTAGGTCCTCAAGGTGTTTGCAAACAAGCTCTTGCTGGTTCAAGTGAAAAAGTAGCTGAGATACTTAGTTCTCAGATAGACATAGCAAAGCAACAAACAAGTAATACAATGAGTGATCAAACTAACGTTCAGTCAGATTCTAAGCCAGTAACTCAAGTGGAACAAGTTCCATCAACAGTCAAAATAACTTCTCAAGCTCCAATTCAAACTCCAGTAGTTGAAGAGAAGAAAGAAGTGAATGAAGATGTTGAAAACTTGAAGAAAGAATTAGAAGCTGAAAAAATAAAAACAGAAAAATTAACTAAAATACATAAAACTTCAGTTCTCTCAAGTATCTTTACCAACTTTGAAGATGAAGATACCAAGAAATCAACCATCAAGAAATACATTGACTATGATGTAGATGTACTACAGGATTTTGCAAAAGATGTATTAGCTTATGGTATCCCTAAGAAAGAGAAGAAAGAGAAAGAGAATCCTTTGACAGGAAACTCAGAAAAGGAAACATTTCCATTAACAGGTAACAGTAAAGATATGAATAGTCTAAATCAAGACCTATCCTTAACTGGATTGTTTGGAGGTATTGTTCAATAATGGCCTCTTACGCAGTCCCTGGGGATTGGACACAAGGTTCTGAAAAGTTCCTTAGACCAGTAAAGAAAGCAACAGGTGGAGGTTCTGCTATTCCAAGAGGTAAAATCGTAGCACTCAATGAATCAACTGGAGTGTGGGGTTTGCCAGGAACAGGTGGAGCAGTTTATTCAAGAACAGGTGTAGTAACACATACCAACCTAGATGCAGATGCGACAATGATAATTGGTACAGCAGGTGGAATCTATTATGTCACTTTTGATGGCGTAGTTAAACCAGATGCTCCAATAGAACCAAGTGGAACAAACGATGGTAACGCAGTAGCCTTATCAGCTTCTGGTACTTATGCAGCAAACATAGGTAGAGAAGGTGTAGGATTTTACAGAGGCCACGTAGATGAAGGCGATGGTTCAAGTGATCATCCAGCTACAGATACAGCAGCCACAGACGTTGGTAAAGTGGAGATAACGAGGTAACAGTAGAAATGAGTAATATAACAGAAGAACAAGTTGTTGCTCTACTTGAGAAACAACAGAAAAACTTTGAATCAAGGTTAGAACGAGCAGAATCAAGGTCTGGGTTCACTGTAGATTCAGTGGATTATAATCCAAAAACGAAATGGACTTATGAATCTGATGGTGTACATCAACCAAGATATGACAAACCAATAAAGAATCATGACAAATGGATGAGTATTTATTATCCAAAGACAGAAGCTGATAGGAATGCATTAGCTGGTAACAGTGATAGAGACCTGGAAGAATCATGCTATTCAAATGAATACTTAGGCAGGTACCAAGAAATGAAAGCATTGCTTAACAAAGCAGAAAAGAATGACGACAAGAAGTTGTTTGGTAGTGTCATTACATCAAATGACTTTAGCATTCTGCGAGTAGAAGCCAATGTTTCAAAAGTATTGGGATTCCAACTAAGTCGAAATGTGTTAGAACAAGCAGTAACGACTCAAGCAACTCCAAATCTAGTCGCAAGATATAGAACGTGGAGTGGATTCGAGATTGAACCTCATGTAGGAGAAGGTGTAATTGTCGAAGCCAAGAAAGGTCAAGTAACTGAGAACACATTCCAGATCAAGAAAGATGTTGGTGCTGCTGCAATTACTATTGAGGCAGAACTGACAACTGAAGGTGATATCTTTGGTGACCATGTAAACTGGATTGCAAAGAAGATGCGAAAACTGAGAAACACTAAAATTGCTACAGCATTAGCAACTACAACTACATCAATATCTGGTGCAGATTGGGGTGTTTACACAGGTGATCGTTCAACCAATGATCCAGGAGAAACATTCCTTACAGTGGTAAATGCTCTGAATGGTGCTTCAAACAGAAGGTATGAATTAAATACTCTAGTATCTAATCCACAGCCTAAGAGAGAGTACTTCCAGAACAGTTTCATAAAAGGAATCTTCCCAGCAGCTCCAAGTGTCACAACTAGTCCAGCAACGTTCCAAACTCCAGGAATTGAAGGAAATGTTACCTGGTATAGTGACGTGGACATTACTACAACGACTATCGTATATGCATATGACAAAGAAGTAGTAGTTCTGTTCGAAGGACCAAAGAGACAGACTGAAATTGGTCGACCAGATGCAGAAGTCAGAGAATATTACAGTCGAGATTTCAATGATGTATTCATCATTGACCAGACAGGTATTCGAAAGATAACAGGCATCACAGCTTAGAAAGCTGACTAACCTCCCTTTTTTATTTAATTACTTCATATATTTTATCAGACAAGCATAGTCTTATGTCTATAGAAAAAGATAGCTTACCAAAACGATTTACTCAAGGTGATTTTGAATATGAGAAGAAAAAGGCTACTACTCCAATATATTTTGTTTATCCAGAGTATGTAGAAGAGCTTAAAAAATATAAAATTCCTATATCTCCAGATATGCAAGATAAAGAATTAACTAATTTTATATCAAGAATAACAGATATTGAATCAATAGATAAGAAAATACCTACAATTATTAGATTAAAATATATCAATAGAGAAGGTCCAAACAAGGGCAAGAAAGCTGAATACATGGTATGGTATGAATCATGGAATGCAACTGACAAAAATGGTCATGTTATCCCAGAAGTATCAGATCTCCCAAGAGGCTATGATAAAGGTGTAGATGTATCCAGAAGCACAGATTCTGATGGTACTGACAATTATAAAGTAGAAAGAGAATACTGGAAATACAATGTTCCTTTCAGTGCTGACAAGCTAGATGAAATTCTACAAGAAACTAATACTGATGCAGATTCAGTTCAATATATCGTAAATGGTATAAGATCCTGGTCTGGATTCTCATATGATGAATTTCGCAATCTAACATTCGCAGAACTTGAAGAAAGAGGTAGAACAGGTAAAGTTCAGCAACCAGTCGTATTAGAAAACAAGACTAATAAGACAGTAGCAACTAAGAGTAAGTAATGCGAAGTTGCAGTTACTGTGAAAAGCATAGTAAGACAATAATATATGGTGGTCAGGTGTTCAAAAAGCTACCTGTTTGTAAATCATGTGATAATTGGCTAAACAAGATAGTTGCTAAGAGATCGAAGAACTTAGAAAAAGTAAAGAGGCAATGGAATCTTGACAGTATCAAACTCGAATAGAAAAATAGGAATAAATGTCAGTGTTCCTTTTAGTTATATTAATAAAATTGATGAAAGAGCTAAGGAATTAGGATTTAACAAACGTAGTAATTATATACTTCAATTAATTGAAAGAGATTTAGGATAATGGTTGATTTTTTCTCCAATACCAATACAATAGTAACGCTAATAGCAATGACCATAGGTGGTATAGTTGGATACTTTGGTATTGTGGATAGAATGAAAAGAATGAAAACTGAGGAACGTATGGCTATTATATCTCAAGTGAAAACAGAAGCAACTGATGTTAAACAACATATTAATGATAGTTTAAAGATAGTAGATTCACGATTTGAATCAGTTAATACAAGACTTAATAAAAATAAGGAAGATATTAAAGATATTGAAACAGATATGAAACAAATGGTTTTCGAATTTAAAGATATGTGTAAAAAGTTACAGAAACATGATTATATTATAGAATCTGTAACTCCAGAATTTAAGGGATTGCAGAAGGAATTTTACAAGTTTAAATCATCTGTAGAGATAATGACAGCAAAGAAATCTCCAACTGTAAATGGAGATGATGATGATTCATTAGTTCGTATCAATAGGACTACTGGTGATAATATTGACAGTCAATGAGTACTAGATTACAATTAGGTATAGAATTTTCAGTCCTTGTTATGGTAATACTGATTGGAGTTATAAGTATAACAACTTCATTCCAAAATAGTCAAGATATTCAAGAACAGAAGAGATTAACACTAGAGGGTAGACAGATTGGAAATCAAAGAGGTAATTTAACAGTACAGTTATTTGGAAATGTTCTTAGTCATATTGATAAAGCTGTAAGCTCAATACAAGGAAATTTGACAGATCATAGATTAGTAACAAATGATACCAGAGATCATATAATACTTCCAACCATGAATATGACACAGCAATTAATTAAAGCATTCAACGCTACAAATGAATCAGAAAGAGGTAAAGCAGTAGATATTATAAATAAAAATACAAATGACAAATTTGCTATACTGTTTAAGGGATTAAACATTACAGTGGTTGATGAAAATACTGAATCATCTAACGCAATACAAATATTGAAAAAGCAGATAGAACAATTAGAAAACAATCGACCTCCAGGATTGATAAATGATAGTCGTTCTGACGAATATCCATATGAGGCACAAGATGAACCTAAAAGATCTCAAACTAAATGATCTCATAAAGATAGCATTAACTGTAACTGCTATCGTAGCCTTAACTTTTAATTTTTCTTTATGGAGCAACAATACAACAATTATAAATAATTATATTCAAGAAACAAATAAGAAATTAGAGAAACAGGATACCAAATTAGATGATCTTAAAATTGCAGCTGATGATATACAAGGTAATACTACTCAGGTAGAATCTACTATAAATAAGACTCTAGCATTAAGCAAACAGATTCTCAATGAAGTGAATTAGTTCACTTCTCTTTTATTTGTTTGCTAACTTATATGGAATTTTGGCATTATTTTTTATGGATGATACTAGGTATTATATTAGTAATAGGAACGTGGATTATATTCGAAATGGCAATGCATACAGCAGAGGGTCAAACCCCTCCAGCAAATGCTCCTCCTAAAGCTACAACTCCAACTCCTCCTCCAGCAACATTACCTCCTACAGTAGTGAACACTCCAACTCCAACCAGTCCTTTACCAAATCTACAGTATTTACCACAAAAAGCGTATGTTCAGAGTTATGCTCCAGAAATAGGAATACCTACTCCTAATGTTCCTTTACAATCAGCTCCAGTAGTTCAAGCTCCAGCACTTCAAGCTCCAACTACTCAATCAAGTATTCCTGGAATAGATATAGCTGCAATGTTAGCTCTTGGAGGAACAGCAATAAATTTTGTAAAGAATCATTTTACCAGTAAAACAACAAAGGCCAATTCAGAAATGAATGTTCAACAAGCAATAGTCCAACAGAAAACATTAGAACAACTATACGAGAATATGCCTGATAAAGGTGAATCTATTAAAGATAAACCAGAGATACAACTAAGAGAAATAGCAGATCTGAAGGAAAAAGCAGTTAATACTAATACTAAATCATAGTTCCTGATAAGAAGATCAAAGAGGTAACAGCAATGGCAACAGATCCATTTATTTTAGCAATCGTGGCTTTATCAGCTAGTGCTATATTTGGTGCTGCAAACTCAGTGTTTGGATGGTTAAAGAATAACGAACTATTCGATACAAGAAAGTTTGCTATAACTGTCATAACTGGTATTATAGGTGGTATCGTATTGGTATTCAGTAATATCAGTGGAATAGTACAAGCACAGACGAACTTTGATGTACTCTTACAACTAGTAGGACTAGCGTTGGCAATATTTGGTGTCAATGAACTAAGAACATTCATAAGTGGTGCAATAGCAAATAGAGCAGTAGAACAAATAGTAGAAGAAACAGAACCAGTAGAAGATACAGAACCAGAATTTACTCCACTGAAGTAGTTCTCCTCAAATCCTTTTTTATTTTATATTAGTATGTATATTACTGTACAAGAAGCTCGTCATGAAGCTGGAGATCCAGCTGAGGAAGATGTTTCTGATCAAAAGATAGAAAAAGCTATAGCAGCTGCTGAAACTGTTATCAATAATAGAACTGGTCAAACATGGACTGAATTAGATTTTTCGTGGCCTTTAGTACAAGAAATTACAAGGTTGCTTTCTGCATTCTTTATAATGAAACCTTTTGATGATCCAAAAGGTGAAGCTGAATCTAACAAGAATGATGCGTTGATGTTTTTAGATTTACTTATGACAGAAGATCAAGGTTCTGGAGATATTAATGTTACCAGTCCTGATTATAAAACATGGCCTTTGAATCCAAATGCAAAAATAGGTAGGGGTAGATTGTTCACAAGTAAAATAGGTAATAGTGTGAATCCTGAAGATATATATGATGATCTATATGACCAAGCATAGAAGTTACGCTAATATTGTGTTCTCTAGGAGATATCATCCTCCATTAAGAAGAAATAAAGAAAATTCTAAAGTACAAGCAGAATATGATTACGACAAACATCTAATAACAATATTTCTTCCAGGACTTAAAAAAACAGGATATTGTACAGATACTAAAGCTACTCATGATGAATTAATAAGATTGTTTGTACATGAAGTATTACATGGTGTTATTGGTAATATAATGAAAAAAGATAAATTAGATTTATATGCTTATGATGTTCATTTTCCACACAATAATGGATTTGAATATAGTTCCTTAGATTGATATAGAGTAAATTAATTCATGGCAGCTCCAGCAATCGTTTTCAGTAATGGAACTTTAACTACTACATCTAGCGAACAAACTCTTTGGGAACTTATTTCAGATAAATATTCAAGAGGTTATCTCAATTTAAAGAATATGATATCAGGTGATACTTTTCGTGTTAGAATTTATGTTTGGGATGAACAATTAGGTGAATATATGAAAATTGAACAGACTGATTATTCAGGAGCTCAAGATCCAGTAGGAAAAAGATTAGCATTCGAAGCTGCAACAAGATATAAGGTTACTATTCAAAGGACAGCTGGTGTGGATAGGGCTGTAACATGGCTGAGAGCTCAGGTATAAGAGATAAATGTGACTGTAAAGGATTCAAACGTTTCTTTCTTAGAGGATGCTTAAACTGTGGCCATATTCGAGCAATGCATGATAAAGAAGGTACAAATTGTGAGGGATGGATAATAACATATGAGTGATATACCATTACCAGAAACACAAGCATCAAGCTTAAAAATAAATGGTTCTAATTCTGATTGGATTACACCAATAGAAGATTGCGTTCATGCTTATCTTGTAGATCAATGGAATATTGATAAACCTCCAAAAGAATATCTAAAACAAAATAACAGATCATATGATGGAGTAGGATATGCTCATTTTTGGGTTCAAAGAGGACAGACAAATCTCAGAGTAGATAGCATAGATCATCAATATTGGAAAGGACAGACAAATCTCAATATCAATCTATTAATGAAAAGACTTGATAAAGGTCAACTTGATCCTATGTTAGGTAACATGATGATTGAAGTTAGAAGAGCATTAATAGAATATCAACCTCACTGGATTGCTGGTATATCATATTTTGATGATTTCAATGAAGTTCCATTAGTATATGGTCCAGATGATGAAAGGAATCCCTGGCAAGATACTTGGGTAGGAATGATAACAGTAAATGCATTTTATCAGGTAGATACAATGTTTAATCACAGCTCAATGGATTACAATCCAGCAATGTATTCAGCTGGTTCATTGACCTATAAATGAGTTAGTTCCTATTTCATTATAACCTAGTTTTTAAATTTAATAATGTCGTCAAATTTACAATTTCCTTTGTCTGGTCATTGGACCATTTCGAAGCCAATCCAATATGTCGAAGAAGGTACAACTAATGCAACTTATGGTGTAACTCCAACAGCTTCACCAGCATTTCAATTAGCTGGTGCAGTACAAGATATATCTGATACTCATTCAAGAGAAACTTTCATGAAGAGAGTAGTTGGATTAAGAACACGATATAAAGAACTGTTACTAAAAGATAGATATACATTCGAATTAAAGTTTGCTCCTTTCAATTCCACATTGATAAAATATGGAACTGAAAACGCAGTAGGTACAGGTACAATAGCAGCTTCTCTTTCATTCGCAAGAGTTCAGAAGCTTAACAATGCAGGTACTCTATCAGATTCATTCACATTCTACAAGGGTTGTAGATGTACAAGCATGGATATTAATGTTTCTGGTACTGGTATCGTTGAGTGTACTAGTTCTTGGGTAGCAAGACAGAAAACAGTCCCTGTCTTTACAGCTAATGGTGGCCTCACTACTCCAGTGTGGAAAGAGTTCGCTGACTTAACTGCTACTCCCTGGACTCACGTTGATGGTGGAGCAGCTCCTCTCACAATCGATGGTGTGACTTATCCAGTAACACAATTCCATATCAACTGGAACAACAACTTATCAATAGATGATCTATGTGGTTCTCAGTTAATAGACAATAACGAACAAGCTAACAAAGATGTTACAGGTGACTTTACTGTTATCGTTGGAAAGAACCTGTTACTAGAAACCAAGATGGATACATTTCCATTACCAGCAGATACAGCATCTTATGTCCTGAAAACAGCAACATCAACAATCTCTATGACAGGTTTGTCATTGACTCAATCAGCTGATGCACAAAGAGCAGAAGATAACACAAGCTGGAGAATACCTTACACATTCACAGCAGCAACAGCTTCAGTATCCTAAACTTTTCTTTTACTTCCCTTATTTTGTTTGCTAATCTCTACTCTTAATGTCAGATTATGATGATGTAGAAGTCCAAGAAGAAAGTGATTTAAATATTCCAACAACTCCAAGATTTACAGATCTAAATATTCCAGTACATACAGAATCTAAAGATGAAAATAAAATAGATGCTAGTGATGCAGTAATATCAGCTCAAGAAAAAATAATAAATGGTTTATCAGTAACAATGTCAGATATCACATTAGAGAATATGCAGAAGTTAGCTCCAGAAGATGAATTTACAATATCTATTAGTGGTAAGGATAAAATATTCAAAAGAAATAAATTAACTCCTAAACAATTAAGAGATTTGAAGAAAACAGAACGTGAATATAACGAAGAAATTAAAAAAGTAGAAGATCCTGAATTAAAGACTGATAGGGAATATCAATTACTTGCATACAAGGCTAATCTATTTTTAGGTATGACTCCAGGAGAATTTGAAGAATGTGATATAGAATATCTAAATCAAGTTCTACAAGCAACAGAGCTGCGAAGTCAAGGCTTTCGCAAATGTTAGTAAAAATCTACAATTACTGATAAAAAATGATGCAGACTTAGGAGTAATGGGGAGGAAATTATATCCTTCAGAATCATACATACTTAACATGAAACATATGTTAGTAAATTATCGTTCTCCTCCCTGGGAATGGGATTATGAATATCCAGAAGAAATGTATGGTCGTTTCTATCCAGAGGATTATATCTGCTTACTTCAATTAGATATACTAGAACATCAAAAGATAAAGGAGAAAAATAAATCAAAATGAGTGTTAGAATAACAGGGGATAGAGAAGTCATTAATATGCTTAGAAGATTAGGTATTGAAATAGTACCTAGAGTTATAGACCCTTATAGTAGAGAATACTGTCAAGAGTTAGTAAGTAGAATGAAACCAAGAATGCATAGTAGATCTGGTAGAATGATAAATAGTACTGGAGTAGGTCGTATTAATAATGGATGGGCAGCAATCATTGGAGTTTCATATGGTATGGAAGAAAACGCAAGACCTGGAAGTAAATTATCCAAACAGGGAACAGGTCAAGGAACTCCACATCAATTCGTAGAACCATCTATTAGAGAAGTCGAATCAACTAGTAACACAAAATTAGTAAGAATGTTAGATGCTTTTATCTCAAGCTTATAGTTCCTAAAGTCGTTACGACCATATTTTTTGATATACATTGTCATTCGCTACTAACAAGAATATTGTAATAACCATTACTGGAATAGACTTAGGATTTTCCTCTTCAATGAACAATATGGTTAGTAGTGTACAAAGAGGAGTTGGAGCTTTCAAAGCGTTACCTCCAGTAATACAACAATCTACAGCAGCGTTTTCAGCCACAGTAGCTAATGCTAATTTAGCAAATGGAGCTATAATGAAAGTAGGTGCTACAGCTGATCAAGGTGCTAGTAAATTAAAGAAATTTGGTGACTTTGTAGGAGGTAATAAAGGTCTTATATTTGGTTTCGCTGGTTTAGCTTCTGCTGCTGGTGAAGCTGCTGGTATGATTGGAATGTATAATGATACAGCAGCTCTCGTAGCAGAAGATCAGAAGAAATTAAATTCGTTAATGGCACAAGGAGTTACTGAAGGTAAAGAACTTGCAGATGCTGAACAAGAGTTAGCCAAACACAGACGATTCATGAACATGGTAACAAGAAATACCATATTATCACAAATGGATATGATATTCTTCACCACTATGGCCATTAATGGTATTATAGAGCTTAGTAGAAACATGACAGGTGCTGTAGGAATACTTGGCAAATTAAAAAATGCTTTACATCTTGGAGGTGCAGCTACTAAGGCATTAGATGGAGCTTTATCTGGAATGTCAGTATCAATTACCAAAAGTAGTAAAGCTGTAAAAGCAGTTCAGGGAGGTTTAACTCCCCTTAATACTCTGTTACCATCTGTAGGAAAGGGTGCTAATGCAGCAGCTGGAGGATTCAAGGCTATGGCAGCTTCAGCGTTAACTGTAGCTGGTCCTCTAGCAGCAATAGCTGTAGCTGCTGGTTTAGCATATCAAGGTATTAAACAGGTATCAGATTTTGAAAAGACTCTGAAACAAGAAATGCCTGGTGCTCCTGAGTTTGGTCCTTTTGAAGAATTAGGAATCAGAACTAAAATGTTATTTAATGGTGCAACTGAACAGGAAAAAGCAAAGATTAAAGCATTAGATGAATATAGAAAGAAAGCAGATGATGTAGTAGAAAAGCAGGTA
>Ga0247790_10000066_pt1 | contig 59807 bp, 45 predicted proteins | sample UWRJS171409R4_FD_179913 | JGI IMG/M metagenome (GOLD analysis project Ga0247790, IMG submission 179913) | Soil microbial communities from Arlington Agricultural Research Station in Wisconsin, United States - UWRJ-S171-409R-4 | ecosystem: Environmental > Terrestrial > Soil > Agricultural land...
GATACCCCCTCGCCAGTGGGGAACGCGCCGGTGGCGGGGCCGGTGACCGCGGACATCGTCGAGGTCGTGCCCGAGATGCTGGTCACCATCGGCGCGAGCGCGTTGGCGAGCGCGACCATCGGGCTGCGGCCGGGGCGCAGCGAGACGCGCGACCACTGCTCGCCGGAGGCCTTGAGCGCGGGCACGATGCCGGCGCGCACGAACGACGACTTGCCGACGCCGGAGGGCCCGACGATGCCGAGCAGCGGCACGTCGCGCAGGCGGGCCGCCGCGGCGGCGACGTCGCGCGAGCGGCCGAAGAACCGGTGCGCGTCGGCCTCCTGGAACGCGCGGAGGCCGGTGTACGGGCTCTCGTCGGAGCGCAGCCGCCGCACGTAGCGGCCGGGCAGCAGCGGCTCGAGCGCGTCGAGCAGCTCGCGCGCGGAGCCGATGCGCTGCGCCTTGGGCTTCTGCAGGCAGCGATCGATGACGTCCGCGAGCTCGTCGGGCAGGTTCTGGCAGGCGCCGCGCACGCTGGGCATCGGCTCCTGGAGGACGCCCGTGAGCATCAGGTCCCAGCCCACGCGCGGCGCGAGCGGGTGATGCCCGGCGATCATCTCGAACAGGATGATCCCGACGGCCCAGATGTCCGTCTGGTGATCGACGACGCCACCGGCGGCGCCCCACTGCTCCGGGGACATATACGGCAGCGTCCCGACCATGGTGCCGCGGCGGGTCAGCTCGCGCTTGGCGCCGGAGCGCGGCTCGGATGCGAGCGCCGCCGCGTTCGGGGCAGGCACGACACCCTCGTCGTTCCCGCCGTGGAGGAGCTTCGCGATCCCGAAATCCAGCACCTTGATCGTGCCGGAGTCGGTCACGAAGATGTTGTCGGGCTTGAGGTCGCGGTGGACGATGTCGTGCGCGTGCGCGACGGTGAGCGCGCGCACGACGGGCACGATGAGCTCGACGGCCTGTGCGGGCGGCAGCTTCCGGCCGTCCTGCACGAGTTGCGTGAGCGGCACGCCCTGCAGGTACTCGAGCACCATGAACGGATTACCGCCCTGCTCGCCGACCTCGTAGATGACGATGATGTTCTCGTGGCTGCACTGCGCCGTCGCCCGGGCCTCGACGATGAAGCGGGCGGTGAGGTCCGGGTTGTTGCTGGAGAGGAACTTGATCGCGACCTTGCGGCCGAGCTTGGTGTCGCGCGCGGCGTAGACGGCGCCCATGCCGCCTCGGCCGAGCTCGCGGATGATCTCGTACTGGCCGATCCGCGCGCCGGGCGCGGGCAGCGTCGACGCGGGCTCGGGCTCCGTCTGGATCTCGAGCACGTCCGGCGCGGCGGGCTCCTCCGCGGGCTGGAGCGTCTCGAGCGGCGTCGCCGGATGCGGCGCCCGCCCACGCGTCCCACTGTCGTATCCCCCCGTCGCCGCCGGGAGCGCTCCGCGCCGATCCATGGCCCTCACATTCCCCGAATCCAACCAGCGGATTCGATTGTTCTGTAGCACTCCTGGCGGATTGGTGGCTAGCAATTCTTTCCGGTAACATCGCCTGAGAGCTCTCCTGAGTGCGTGCATCAGCAATCGGGAGGATGTGCAAGCAGGTAGTGTGCAGCATTTTGCTGCATCGCTGTAGCGGCGCGACGCTTGCCCGATCTGCTGCACGCACATGCCGCCGTGTGCGCGAGCGCAGCTCCCGGCCACGCAATCGTGCTGCGCCGGACCCGCCGAATCAGGGCTCGAACAACTGCCGCAGATCCTGGCGTGGTCCTTGACAGTCGGACAGCCGCCGGAGGACTGTCATCTCGGTGCTGGGGGCGTCGCTCGGTAATTACCGCGTGGTAGAACAGCTTGGCGAGGGCGGCATGGGCGTCGTCTACATCGGACGCCACGAGACGCTCAGCCGACGCGTTGTTCTGAAGGTGTTGCGGCCGGAGATGTCGCGCTACGCCGACATGGTGCAGCGCTTCTTCAACGAGGCCCAGGCGGCGACTGCGATCCACAACCCGGGTATCGTGCAGATCTTCGACTACGGCATCGCCCCCGAAGGCAGCGCGTTCATCGTGATGGAGCTGCTCCAGGGCGAGACGCTCACCGCGCGGCTCAAGCAGCGCCCGCTCGATGTTGTGGAGTGCTGCCGGATCGGGCGCCAGATCGCGAACGTGCTGCAGGCCGCGCACGCCGCCAGCATCACGCACCGCGACCTCAAGCCCGACAACCTGTTCCTGGTCCCCGACACCGAGGTGGCCGGCGGCGAGCGCGTCAAGGTGCTCGACTTCGGGATCGCCAAGCTCGCCGGCGAGCTCCACGCCGTCGGCGTGAAGACTCGCACCGGCGTGGTGATGGGCACTCCGAGTTACATGTCACCCGAGCAGTGCCGCAGCGCGGTCACGGCCGAGCCAAGGTCGGACGTCTATTCGCTTGGCTGCATTATGTTCGAAATGGTGTGCGGCCGCCCGCCATTCGTGGGCGGTGGGCTGGGCGACATCATCGGCGCGCACTTGCATTCTCCGCCGCTGGATCCGCGGATCCTCGCACCCGATGTCCCGCCCGCGCTCGCAGAGCTGATCCTGCACCTGCTCGCGAAGAAGCCGGAGGCGCGGCCGCAGACGATGGCCGCCGTCAGCCAGCGGCTCGACGAGATCCTGCGCGCGCTCGGCGAGCCACCGCCTCGAGCGCCCACGCCCCAGCCCATGCTCGACCCGACGCTGCCGGATCCGGAGCTGCCGTTCGCCCCCGAGTTGGCGCCCGCTCACACGCTGCCGTCCGGCGAGACGCAGCCTCTCGGCCAGGTACTGCCGACTGACGGGACACTGCTGCCCAATGAGACGTCTTTATCGATGCGGGCCACGACGCCGGTGCGCATCGCTTCACCGATTCCGCCAACCGTGCACGCACCGGCGCGCGCACCAACGCCCTCCGCGCTCCCTCCGCATGAGCGCCCGACAACGCCAGTACCCGCGCCCTCGGCGCTTCCACATTCCGCGCGCCCTCAGGTGCCATCTCCGAGGCCGCAGGTCGCTCCGAGAATCGGCCCGACCGAGAAGACCAGCATCTCGCCTCGCAACGGCAACCGCCCGCGACCGCTGTGCTCGGAGGCGTCGTAATCGTCACGAGTGTAGCTACAGTGATCGTGACCGCGCTCGCGACCAAAGACGCAACCGGCCTGAAGCAACCGAGCACTTCTAACGAAGTCGCGATGGCGTCCCGTCATGAGGACGCCGCCATGGGCACAGATGCAGCCGTCATCGCGACCAACACCGCCACCGTAGATGCTGCGACGGCCCAAGTACCCGCTCTGCCCCCCACAGAGATCGCAGTTGATGCCGCAGAGAAGACGACACCTGCAATCAAAACGGACGATATCGAGACCGAGTGCCGAGGGTACCAGGCGGCGCAGAAGTGGAACGAGTTCGAGCAGTGCGCCGAAAAGCTACAGCCGCTCGATCCCAAGCGCGCCGCGGAGATCAAGATCGTCGCGTTAGAGGAAGCAAAGGCAGCATCTCGGATCGCAGCAGTCGAGGCGGCCCTGCGCGACAAGGCTCTGAAACAAGCGAAGGCCGCACTGGACCAAGTCTGGCCCCGATCTGCCGGCTACGCGAGCATCAAGCGCAAATACGATGACGCAGAGGCGCAGGCGATCCCTGATCTCGCCGCGGAACTCGAACGCGTGAAGTCTTCCGACTGTGTGGCCTACAACGCACTCCTCGCGAAGGAGCGCTCCCTGAAGCCAGCGCACGTTACCGCCGAGGCCACCCGACGGATCCCATGCTCACCGCCAACATGCATCGGCGATGCATACGCCGAGAAGGGACAAGAGCACTACGCTGCGGGCCAGTTCCCCGCTGCACTTGCTTCCTACGAAGCCGCGTACGCTTGCCGAGCGGTACCACAATGGGCCGAGAAGGCGCTCATCATCTCCTGCAACCTGACCAACCTCGCCAAGGCAAAGCTCCACTGGAAACGACTGCCATCGTCTATGAAATCACGAACCCTCGACATCTGCCTACGCAACCGAATCTCTGAGAAGATGCTGAACGGCCCCTGAGTGGCAACCTTATCGAGAAGGGCCGGCGGCCGCCGTCGGCGACTGTGGATCGCGTTGCGCTGACGGAGATGCCGAAGTGACGTCCTCCGCCCCGTCCCCCAACGCGAAAGATAACCCAATCATGAGAGAGGCTGTGCGGTTCTGAAGGCCCCCATCGATAGACGTGTCGATAAGGCCACGGTCGTAGCGAGCCTCAAGGAACACCGTGCTTAGTCGGAACGGCCCCATCTTTTGGCGAGGGGTGTGCAAGGCAAATCCGACGCCGGCCAGCAATGCCACGTCGATCCGATGTAGAGCGTCGGTGATGTCCTCTTTCGTACCGGAGGCTTCCACCTCCCTATTTGCACTCATGAGGAAGTTCACCCCTCCGCCCAGCAAGAGGTAAATGCTTGCTGGACCAAGCCTCACTTCCGGGCGAGCCGTAACCATGATGTCGAAATAGTGCTGCCGGACCTGCCCCAAGTACTCGCCTCCAGAGATCACCTTGGCACCTCTAGGAGTATAATACAGATCAATCTGACTCGCCAGCGCGAATCGAGCACCGAAGATCCAGTGCAGATATCCCGCAATTCCTCCAGCAAAGCCATATCTGTTAAAACGAGTATCCTCATCGTGCGATGCCGCATTGAGGCCGCCTTTGACAGCAATACCTGGCTCAGGCTGTGCGTGAACAGTGAAGGGAATCTGCCCAAGCATGATCACTATCAACAATGTCAGCGATCTTTTCATATAGCCCTTCTCAAACACATAGGTTCACACATCTATAGATAATAATAGGTTTGGCGCAGTGCAACGGTAACACACACTCCTCAGCCACACAAGCGCTTTAAACCTACACCAAACGCCTAAAATTACGAGCATTTACACGTGACATGATCGCAGAACTTATCGCCACTACAGGGCACATCCTCCTTACCATCGGGAATGACATCACCATTGGGCTTGGCGAAATCACCCCAGTCGCATTGTTCTCCATCTGCCGCATTCCTATAACCGTCGCCGCACTGGGAATTTTGGCAGCTGCCAGGGCCATGCATATTATTATTACCATTACAAGATGATGTGTCCATACCCGCATCACACTGCTCCGCCTGACCAGATCTATTCCTAAGTACCGCATTAATGTATCGATCACCGCACTTGGCCATCTGGCAGCTTCCGATTCCATGCATATTATTATTACCATTACAAGATGATGTGTCCATACCCGCATCACACTGCTCTGGTTGACCGACCGTGTTCAGAAGCGCCGCATTAGTATAGCCATCACCGCACTTGGCCATCTGGCAGCTTCCGATTCCATGCATATTATTATTACCATTACAAGACGATGTGTCCATACCCGCATCACACTGCTCTGGTTGACCGACCGTGTTCAGAAGCGCCGCATTAGTATAGCCATCACCGCACTTGGCCATCTGGCAGCTTCCGATTCCATGCATATTATTATTGCCATTACAAGACGATGTGTCCATACCCGCATCACACTGCTCCGCCTGATCAGCCTTGTTTTTGAAGCTGGGATTGATGTAACGATCGCCGCACTCAGGCCTCTGACAGTTACCCTTACCTTGTGCTGGATTGCTATTGTCGCCATTGTCGTTGCCATTGCAAAATGAGGTATTGGCTCCATCGTCGCATTCTTCGAATTGAGACTGATCGCCGGGTGGCTTGAATTTTGGATTTGTATGCATATCACCACACAGCGGAGTTGTACAATCACGATCGCAATCTTGCCTGTCACTTACATCCCCAACCCTATCACAGTCCTCTGCAGCCTCGCTGTTTACATAGCCGTCCCCACATCTGCGAAATGTACAGTCAAAGTTACAACCCAGCGAATCCCCTGGCCCAGTATCACATTGCTCTCCGAACTCAACGTCAACGATCAGATTGCCACAACCTTCTGAAGTGCATTCGGCACTGCAGCCATCTCCGGGCGTTGTGTTGCCGTCATCGCACTGTTCTCCTATTGCTACATCTAGGATGTCATTTCCACATGTTTCGTTTGATGTACAATCAGAGCTGCATCCGTCCCCGCTGCTGTTATTGCTATCGTCGCAAACTTCGAGGTCGTTGATACGGCCGTCACCACAATTACCGGCCTTGACACACGTCTCTTGATCAGCCGAACACACCCACCCAGGCGGACAGTGTAGAACTTGCCCGCAAAAGGTAGTTTTGGTATCGAGGAAGCAGGAGCCACTCAACATGGCTGCCGTGGCTAGTGCGGCCACGACGACGCCAAGAACACATACTGGAAGGGGCTGTTTGTTTCGAACTCGACGCATAATTCCTCCAGCTCAATAAATTACACTGATCGAGATTTGAACTGTGTCGCCGGATATGATGGGCGTAAATGCCATCCTCTCGACAGCAGATCTAGGGGCTCGCCGTTCAGTTAATCGTGGCCGGTTCAAATACAGGAGCACAATACCAACGCTTATCAGTGAGCCGCCAATAACATACGACGTTACAGCGATCGTTTGTTGTTGTCTGGCGAGGGTCAACTCGCCTCTTAGCACCGCAGGAATCTCGCCTCCCTGACATCCAGGAATCGGTCTATCGTCTGTAGGGTTCGCGCATGTCAGTCGTACAAATCCTTCGTCGTAAGCATCGAAATTTCTGGACGAGAACACGTGAATCGCGCCACCAGCAGCCATGATAGCACTGCCTGCAGCAACGATCGCCCACGGTTTCCATGCTGCCCAGCGCCTGCTGGCATCGGCAGCCTGGCTGAGGGTAGCGAGGCTCAAATCGACGGCCAGGATCTCCCCAGACGAAATCGTCACCCGGCGGGCCTCGGCCTGGTACCCTGCCTTCTTCGCCGTAAGCTCGTGGGACTTTGCCTTGATCCATCCACCGTAGCTGCCGGGACCGATGAGCACCACGACACCGTCTAGAGTGACCTCGGCTCCAGGGGTCCGACAGACGAGGCGGATCTGGCCGAGTTGGCGCATCACCACCTTGAGCTGTCTCTGGGCTTCCTGGAACCGGTCCTCACCAAGCGGCTGCGCGCCGTACAGGATCGCACGCTCCAGGCTTTCCTTCGCTTCTACCTCCTGGCCAGTATTGATCTGGGCGAGCGCTAGGTTGAAATAGAACGCGGGATGCTTCCAAACACGCAGCGCAGCGCTGTACTTCTCGGCCGCCCGGCTGAACAGCGGGATCCTGAACAGCCGGTTGCCCTCCCGGAACAGCTCCCTCGCAGCCGTGCGATTTTCGACAGGAACGCCCCGACTCCAGGGCTTATCTGAATCGGCGGTAAGGGGCCCTTCCTCGATCGGGGTAGGTTTGTTACCGACCGGGACGGGTTCAGGCGGCACCGGCTTACTATCGGTCGCTGCTGGCTCGTCACCGGACGGCATCTGCTTGCTATCGGTCGCTGCTGGCTCGCTCGCTGGTTGGGCCCGAAGCGCTTCGGGACCGAGGAGCAGGCTTGCGACGATTACTCCGAAGCTCAGCCATTGGGTTGAAGTCTTCACGTTCTCCTCCGATGTGGTTCGGCGTTGGAGTCGACTCATTCGAGCGTGACGTCCGGAACGATCTTGACTCCTCGTGTCAGCGCCTCGAGCTCCTCGAGGCGCTTCCGCTGTTCTTCGAGGAGGGCTGCCAACTTCGCGTTGGCGAACCTGGCGAGCGCTGCGGCATCGTTGGCTCGCTTAGCCTCGGCGGTCGCGCGACGTCGGCTGAGTCCTTCTCGGCGCTTGGCCTCCTCGGCGCGGAGCCGGGCCTCCTCGGCGTCGCGGCGGGCACGCTCTGCCTCATCACGCGCCTGGTTGGCAGCCGCGATCGCCGCGAGGAGCGAGGAGTTCTGGCTCTCGAGCTTCTGGTTGGCGGCGGCGGTCTTCGAGCGCTCGGTCCTGGCGCTGACCTCGGCCTCCTGGGTCAGCACGAGTTGGTCCTCGACACGGCGTGCCTGGGCGGTGGCCTGCTGCTGGGCGTCGCGGATCATGACGAGCGCGACACCAGCGGCGATGACGAGGAGGGAGAGGAAGCTGATCGCGCCGACGACGGCGAGGCGCTTGCGGCGCCCCGCACGGGCCTCCAGCGCGAACACGGCGCGGAGGTACGCGCGCTGTAGCTCGGGGAGCTCGCCGCGGTAGCGGCTGTGCCAGAGCTTGGCCTCCTGCATGGCCTCGCCGCGCCAGAGCAGGCCCTGCGCATGGCCGCGGGCCTGCCACTGCTTGGCGGCGTTGCGCAGCTGCTCGAGGAACGCGGCGTCTTCTTGGGTTTCGTCGAGCCAACGGCGCAGCAAGGGCCAGCTGGTGATCAGCGACTCGTGGACGATCTCGACGGAGCCGCCCGCAGTGGTGCCGCCGCTCTCGCTCGCGGCGATCTGGCCGACCAGGAGGCGCGAGCGCACGAGGCGGTCGACCACGCGGTGTAGCTCGGCGTGATCGGGCGACAGCTCGTACAGCTCCGCGACGGGCACGATGGCGCGCGTGCGCTCGGGCGTGATCAGGCGGAGGAAGAGTGAGCGAACGAGCGCCTGCTCGCGGGCGGTGCATTCGGCCAGGACGGCGTCGGCGTGGCTCGCGAGCGCGCCGGCGATCCCGCCGATACGGTCGTAGCTCGCGAGCGTGAGCAGCCGGCGATCCTGGTCGCGCATCTCCCAGAGCTGGGAGGCGGCGAATTGCAGGAGCGGCAGCGCGCCGGGCGTGTGCTCGAGGTGATCGAGCATCGACTCCACCATCGACGACGCCTCGAACTGGTAGCCGGCCATCTCCGCGGGCTGGATCAGCGCGTCACGCAGACCGTCGCGGTTCGGCGGCGTCAGGAAGAACAGGCCGTGCGTCAGCTCGGCCATCAGCGCCGGAGCCTCGGCCACGTAATCGAGGAAGTCCGAGCGCAGGGAGAGCACGAGGCGGAGCGGCGTCGTCACGTCGTCGCACACGCTGGCGAGGCACGCAGTGAACGCGAGCCGCTCGCGCGCGTCGGCGACCTGCGTGTACAGCTCCTCGAACTGATCGACGAACACGAGGATGTGCTGGTTCCGGTTGCGCGCCCGGTCGCGCAGGACAGTGCCGAAGTAGCCGGGCTCGGCGTAGAGACGCTCGAGGAGCTGCTGCTGCGGTGACACGCCCTCGGCGGAAGGGAACGCGCCGGTGATCGGGCCGGAGACCGCGGTGAACGGCGAGGTTGTACCCGAGGAGCTGGTCACCATCGGCGTGAGCGCGTTGGCGAGCGCGGCCATGGGGCTGCGGCCGGGGCGCAGGGAGATCCGGGACCACTGCTCGCCGGAGGCTTTCAGCGCAGGGACGAGGCCGGCGCGCACGAACGAGGACTTGCCGACGCCGGAGGGGCCGACGATGCCGAGCAGCGGCACGTCGCGCAGGCGGGCGACCGCGGCGGCGACGTCGCGCGAGCGGCCGAAGAACCGGTGCGCGTCGGCCTCTTGAAACGGCCGGAGCCCGGTGTAGGGGCTCTCGTCGGAGCGCAGCCGACGCACGTAGCGGCCGGGGAGCAGCGGCTCGAGCGCGTCGAGTAGCTCGCGCGCCGAGGCGAATCGCTGATCCTTGGGCTTCTGCAGACAGCGATCGATGACGGCGGCGAGCTCGTCGGGCAGGCCGGGACTGGCGCCGCGCACGCTGGGCATCGGCTCCTGGAGGACGCCGGTGATCATCAGATCCTGTCCCCGGCGCGGCGCGAGCGGGTGGTGCCCGGTGACCATCTCGAACAGGATGATCCCGACAGCCCATAGATCTGTCTGGTGATCGACGAGGCCGCCGCCAGCACCCCATTGCTCTGGCGACATGTACGGCAGCGTCCCGATCATCGCGCCGCGGCGGGTCAGCTCGCGACGAGCGCCAGGGGCGGGCTCGAAGTCCCGCGCCGATGCGCCGCTCGGCCGTGCGGGGACCTCGTCGGCTCCGCCGTGGACGAGCTTCGCGATCCCGAAGTCCAGCACCTTGATCGTGCCGGAGTCGGTCACGAAAATGTTGTCGGGCTTCAGGTCGCGGTGGACGATGTCGTGGGAGTGCGCGACGGTGAGCGCGCGCACGACGGGCACCATGAGCTCGACGGCCTGCGCGGGAGGGAGCTTCCGGCCGTCCTGGAGCAGCTGGCTGAGCGGCACGCCCTGCAGGTGCTCGAGCACCATGAACGGCTGGCCGCCGTGCTCGCCCACATCATGGATGACAACGATGTTCTCGTGGCTGCACTGCGCGGTCGCCCGGGCCTCGAGGATGAAGCGAGCCGTGACGTCCGGATGGTTACTGCCGGAGAGGAACTTGATCGCGACCTTGCGGCCGAGCTTGGTGTCGCGCGCGGCATAGACGGCACCCATGCCGCCCCGGCCGAGCTCGCGGATGATCTCGTACTGGCCGATCCGCGCACCGGGCGCCGGTAGCAGAGATCTGGATGAACGCTCGTCGGGGAGCACCTCCGGCGACACGGATGGCTCGGGGGAATCGAGGAACGTCGCCCCGATGGGAATCCCGACTCGCCCCTTCGCATCGTGCCCTTCGGTGGGAAGAGCTCGCTGCCTGCTCATGGCCTCCCCCTTCCTTGAAGCCCATGAGTGGACTCCGAACGGGATCTATCATTCGCAGTCGATGTCTCGCCAGGGCTATTTGAGATCCACACGCATTATTATCGAGCGGGCGCACGCGCCCTCCAATGCAGGGAGGAATCTCATGCAGATCATTCCACTCACGATCAAGAAATACATGATGGATCGAAAGGAGCGCCGCATTTCGCTGCATCAGCAGATCTGGACAGCGCGGCCCTTCGGTCTGGCGCCAGCTCAGAAAGGCTCGTGCAGCAGAATGCGGCACTCGCACGGATGCAGCAGAATGCTGCACTCGCACGGATGCAGGGGCGCAGCAGAATGCGGCACTCGAGCGACGCAAATCACCAAGGCCCGGGCGCCGCAGAGCGCGTCATCAGTGCAGCATTTGGCTGCGTCAGTGCACCATCACGCTGAGTGTGCGCAGTATCTGCGCGATCGTAAGTGCAGCGATTTGCGGCACTGCGTAGGTGCGACTCTTGCTGCACCGGTTGGCGCTTCGGGGTTAACCGTGCGCTGGCGCTCCGCCTCGACGATGAACTGTGGCGAACGAGCACGATCGAATTCATCCGAGCCTATGACGAATGCGCTATTCTGCAACAGATCGATGAGCCGCGGACTGCGACGATCTCCTCGGTGACCGCAGAGCAGGCGCAGAGTAGGCGCAGAGTAGGCACTGAACAACACACACCGAGGGCTCCAGGCTCCACGAGAAGTCCTTAGCGTCAAATGAATAATAAGTGTGCTTGACACCAGATTGTCCGAAGGGCGAATGTCAGGGCGGTGCTAGGAGCGTTGCTCGGCAACTATCGTGTCGTTGAGCAGCTCGGAGTGGGCGGCATGGGCGAGGTATGGATCGGCCGCCACGAGAAGCTCGGCCACCGCGTCGTCGTGAAGGTGCTGCGACCGGAGATGTCGCGACACCGCGAGATGGTGAAGCGGTTCTTCAACGAGGCACAGGCAGCCACGTCGATCCGCAACCCGGGCATCGCGCAGGTGTTCGACTTCGGCGCGACCGCCGACGGCCGCGCGTTCATCGTGATGGAGCTCCTCGAGGGAGTGAGCCTCTCCACGCGGCTCAAGGACCGGCAGCTCGATGCAGTGGAGTGCTGCCGGCTCGCGCGCCAGATGGCGAACGTGCTGCAGGCGGCGCACGACGCCGGCATCACCCACCGCGACCTCAAGCCAGATAACCTGTTCCTGGTCCCGGACCCGGAGGTGGTCGGCGGCGAGCGCGTCAAGGTGCTCGACTTCGGCATCGCCAAGCTCACCGGCGAGCTCCAGGCCATCGGCGTGCAGACCCGCGCGGATCTCGTGATGGGCACGCCGAGCTACATGTCTCCCGAGCAGTGCCGCGGCGCCAGCGGGGTCGACGCCCGATCGGACGTCTACTCGCTCGGCTGCGTCCTCTTCAAGATGGTGTGCGGCCGCGCGCCGTTCATCGGCCACGGCGCCGGCGACATCATCGGCGCGCAGTTGCACGTCCCGGCGCCAGACCTGCGGACCTTCGCCCCGGACGCGCCACCGTCGCTCGCAGCGCTGATCGCCAAGATGCTCGAGAAGAAGCCGGCCGCCCGGCCGGCGTCGATGGCCGCGGTGAGCCAGGCACTCGACGAGATCCTGCAGGAGCTCGGCGTACGGCCCGCGCGTCCCTCGACGCCGCTGCCGATGCCAGCGCGCAGGCGCACCGCGACGCCGCTGCCGGGGCTGCCCCCGGTGTCCGCCTCGCGCGGGACGACGCCGCCGCCCATGGGACCGATCGCCACGGCGCTGGCATCGACAGTGCCGCAGTCACCGGCGTCCTCACTCGTGGAGACGATGCCGGTGCCCCGCTCGGCACTGTCGGGCGACAGCGGCGCGGCGACGATCGCCGTGGTTCCGATGGCAGTGACGGATCCGATGGCGGGCGCAGTGATGGATCCGATGGCGCCAGACACGACAGAGCCGGTGCCCGGGCCAACGCACCCGATGACGTCGAGCTCGACGGAGCCAATGCCCGCAGAGCGGGAGCCGATGCCGGCGATGATGCCGCCTCGGGCGGCGTCTCCGTCGGCGGCGACCGTGCAGGTGCCGATGCCAATGCCAGCACCGGTGCAGGCGCCGATGCCAGCGCCAGTGCAGATGCAGATGCCAGTGCCAATGCTGGTGAGCCTGCAGTCCGCCCCGTCGGCGGAGACGCTGCCGATGCCGATCCCCTCGCCGCTGCCTCGGGCCATGACCTCGCCACCGCCGCAGCTGATGCCCGCGTCACCGCCGCAGCCGATGCCACAGCCGATGCCTCGGGCCATGACCTCGCCATCGCCGCAGCCGATGCCACAGCCGATGGGTTGGCGCCAGGCGACGCCACCGTCGCCGAACGCGCCGCTCGCGACGACCTCGACGACGCTCAGCAGCTCGGTGGGCATGTCCAATATCCGCCAGCGGGGGCGCGCAAAGCAGCTCACGCTGGTGTTCGGCGGCCTGGTGCTCACTGGCATCGCAGTAGGGATCGCGCTCGCAGCCTGGACCGGAGGCTCGCCCTCGGCGGCGCAGCCGAGCGCGAGCAGCCCCCTTCCGCCATCGCCCCCGACGAACGAGGGCGCCCCGGAGGCCGCGATCACCACGACGCCGAACGTCGCCAATGCCGGAGGTCCGCCGACGCCGCAAGCGCCGGAGCCAGCGCCGCAAGCGCCGGAGCCAGCGCCGCAAGCGCCGGCCGCGGTCGATGCGTCGGAGTGCCGGGGCTTCCAGGTGGACAGAAAGTGGGCCGAGCTCGAGAAGTGCGCCGATCAGCTGAAGGCGACGGATCCGAAGCTCGCCGAGGAGCTCGGGCACCGCGCCGCCGAAGAAATGAAGACCGCGCCCCGGATCGCCGCGGTCGAGGAGGCGATCCGCGCCAAGGACCTGAGGCGAGCGCAGGCCGAGCTGGACCAAGTCTGGGCCGAGTCCCAGGACCTCGCGAGGATCAAGCGCAAGTACGTAGAGGCGGAGAACCGGGCGATCTACGAGCTCGCCGCGAAGCTCGAGTACACGCTGTCGCCGAGTTGCGCGGAGTACAACGCGTTCCTCGCGAAGCAGCGCGACGCGCAGCCGCCGCGCGTCGCCACCGATGCCGCGCGCCAGGTCCCGTGCACGCCGGTCTCGCCGACCCGGTGCGATGCCAAGGCGCTCGCCGAAGAGGGCCGGCAGCGCTACGCGGCGGGCAAGCTCCTCCGGGCCCTCGCGAGCTACGAGGCGTCGTGGATCTGCAAGAAGGACGATCAGATCGCGACGCGAGGCTTCATGATCGCGTGCAACATCCCGAGCCTGCCGAAGGCGAAGGCGTTCTGGAAGCGCCTGCCCGTGGCGACGATGCCGAGCGTCGTCTCGCGCTGCGAGAACAACGGCATCCCGCGAGCAAAGCTGGACGCGCCGTGAGCACGACAAGGGCAGTCGGCGCATGACGAGCAGCCAGGCACAGCGAGTGGCGGTGCTGGGCACGCTGCTCGGCAACTATCGCATCCTCGCCAAGATCGGCGATGGCGGCATGGGCGAGGTCTACGTGGGCCGCCACGAGGCGATCGGTCATCGCGTCGCCGTGAAGGTGCTGCGGCCCGAGATGACGCGCGACGCCGACATGGTGCGGCGGTTCTACAATGAGGCCCAGGCCGCGACGGCGGTCCGCCACCCGGGCATCGTCCAGATCTTCGATTTCGGAGAGACGGCCGACGGGCGCGCGTACTTCGTGATGGAGCTGCTCGAGGGCCAGAGCCTGGGCGCGCGGCTCAAGGAGCGCCGCCTCGAGCACGCAGAGTGCTGCCGGCTCGGTCGCCAGGCCGCGGGCGTGCTGCAGGCGGCGCACGACGCCGGCATCACACACCGCGATCTCAAGCCAGATAACCTGTTCCTGGTCCCGGACTCCGAGGTGGTCGGCGGCGAGCGCGTCAAGGTGCTCGACTTCGGCATCGCCAAGCTGACTGGCAACCTCCACTCGTCGGGAGTGGCGACCCGGACGGGCCTCGTGATGGGGACTCCACATTACATGTCTCCCGAGCAGTGCCGCGGCGCCAACGCGGTCGACGCGCGCTCCGACATCTACTCGCTCGGCTGCATCCTGTTCGAGGTGGCTTGTGGACGCCCGCCGTTCCAGGCAGAAGGCATCGGCGGGATCCTCGGCGCGCACCAGTACGTCGATCCGCCCCAGCCGCGGAGCATCGCGTCCGACCTCCCGGGCAAGCTCGCGAAGCTGATCTCGCAGATGCTCGCGAAGTCGCCAGACGCGCGGCCGCAGACGATGGCGGCGGTGAGCCAGGCGCTCGAGGAGATCCTGTCCACGCTGAAGGGACCGTCGAAGCGCGCGTCGACGTCGTTGCCTCCAGCGACACGCGCGGCGGCGAGCACGGTGGCGAGCGCGGTGACGAGCGCGGCGGCGAGCGCGGCGGCGAGCGCAGACACGCCCACGACGCTCCGTGGCTCGGCGGGGGCAACGCTCACCGTCGCGCGCGCGCGCGGGCGATGGCACCCGTTCGCGCTCGCCGGCGTGATCGTCGTCGGGGCGGTCGTCGGGATCGCTGTGGGAGTGCGAGGCGCGGGTTCGCCCGATCCGGACGAGCCGGCTGTGGCCGCCGCGCTGGTCACGCCTTTGACCGCAGACGCCGCGACGGCCACCACAGACGCGGCGACGGCCATCGGGACCACAAACGGCTCCGACGGCGCGAACCTCGCGGGAAGCAATGTTGCGGCGGGGCCGCCGCCGGACGCCCAGGTCGACGCTTCACCACCCATGACCGACGCCGGGACGCCGGAGGCGACGCCCCCGACCGCCCCCGAACCCGAGCTGATCGAGATGGATCCAGCGGCCCCGCCCGGTTCCAACGGGGCGAGCGGCAGCAACCACGCCGAACGCAGCGCGCTCGAGCTCGAGTGTCGTCGCTACCTGTCGAATCGAAAATGGCTCGATCTCGACGGTTGCGCCGAGCGGCTCAAAGCGGAAACGCCGGCAATCGCGAAGAGCTTGAAGGAGCGCGCGGCCCTCGAGGTGAAGGCCGCGCCGCGGGTCGCGGCGTTCGAGGCCGCGCTGAAGGCCAAGGACCTCAAGAAGGCCAGGTCCGAGCTCGACGCGATCTCGATGCGGGTCATCGGCTACGCGAAGCTCAAGCAGAGCTACGAGCAGGCTGAAACCGCCGCGATCGGCGAGGTGGCCGCTCTGCTCGAGCGCGTGAAGGGCGGCGATTGCAAGGAGTACGACAAAATTGCCCAGCAAGAGAAGGCGGTGCAGCCGCCGCGGGTCGTGGCCGATGCCATCAAGCAGGTTCAGTGCACACCCAGCGCCCCGCCTCAGCCTTCCCAATGCATCACCGCGATCTTCGCCGAGCAGGGTAAAGAGCACTACGCGCATGGCCGACTAGCGGCCGCACTCGCGAGTTACGAGGCGGCGTGGACCTGCGGTCAGGACCCGCAGCACGCCGAAAAAGCCTTTATCGTCGCGTGTAATGTTTCCAGCCTCTCGAAGGCGAAGCTGTTCTGGAAACAGCTGTCCCCCTTGATGAAGCAACGCGCGGTCATGATCTGCGTGCGTAACAACATCACCGAGAGCATGCTCAACGATCCCTGAGCCGAGGCTTCGAGGAGCGATCCGCCCCGACAAGACGGCTCGATCTATCGGCACGTCTTGCTTGCTCCTCCGAGCCTTCGTGGGCGAGCTCCGCCCGGCCAGGACGCGGCCATGGCGCGCGACCGCAGGCTGCTCGACGAGACCTGCCGCCCTCCCCCACCGAACCCCGTCCGAGACAGGCTGAACAGCAGTAGCCGGATCTGGCCGGCGGCTGGACCGGGTAAGAAAATCGGCCAGTTGCACGCTAGATCGCGCTTGACGTCCGCCAGCACGCCGGTGGACTCTCCCGAACAATGGCGAAGGAGGCTCGCCCGCAGACGGACAGCGGCGCACCTTCCGCCGAGCTGCTGGGGGTGTTGCTCGGTAACTACCGCGTCCTCTCCAAGCTGGGCGCGGGTGGCATGGGCGAGGTCTACATCGGGCGCCACGAGGCGCTCGGCCACAAGGTCGCCATCAAGGTGCTGCGGTCCGAGATGACGCGCAACACCGAGATGGTGAAGCGGTTCTTCAACGAGGCCCAGGCGGCCACGGCGATCCGCAACCCGGGCATCGTCCAGATCTTCGATTTCGGGACGACCCCCGACGGCAGCGCGTACTTCGTGATGGAGCTGCTCGACGGCGTGAGCCTCACCGATCGGCTCAAGGAGCGGCTGCTCGATCCAGTGGAGAGCTGCCGGCTCACGCGCCAGATCGCCAACGTGCTGCAGGCGGCGCACGACGTGGGCATCACCCACCGCGACCTCAAGCCCGACAACCTGTTCCTGGTCCCCGACAGCGAGGTGATCGGCGGCGAGCGCATCAAGGTGCTCGACTTCGGCATCGCCAAGCTGACGGGCGAGATCCACATGAGCGGCGTCATGACGCGCGCGGACGTGGTGATGGGCACGCCGAGCTACATGTCGCCGGAGCAGTGCCGCGGCGCGGGCTCGGTCGACACCCGGTCGGACATCTACTCGCTCGGCTGCGTCCTCTACAAGATGGTGTGCGGCCGCCCGCCGTTCGTCGGCCAGGGCCCGGGGGACATCCTCGCGTCGCACATGCACCGGCCAGCACCGGACCTGCGCGAGTTCGCCCCGGACGTGCCGCCGGCCCTCGCAGCGCTCGTCGGCAAGATGCTCGAGAAGAAGCGGGACGCGCGGCCACAGACGATGGCCGCGGTGAGCCAGGCGCTCGAGGAGATCCTGCACGACCTCGTGGGGCCGCCCGCGCGGCCCTCGATGATGCACATGCCGGCGCTGGTCCCGCCGCTCGCTCCGCCGCTCGCTCCGCCGCCGCTCGCCCCGCCGACGTTCAGCCACGCGACGGCGCCGCCGACCGTGCCGCCGCCGACCGTGCCGCCGATGGACGCCGTGCCCACGACGATGCCGGGTGTGCCTTCCGCGGCGACGACGCTCCCCGGGGCATCCCTACCATCGGCCAGCGCGGCGATCGGGATGCCGGCCTGGCGCGAGCCGGGGACTCCGGTGTGGAATGACGCGCCCTCCGTGGTTGGATGGGGCGGGAGCCCGATGCCGGGCGCGCCGGGCGCGCCGGGCGTGCCGAGCACGACGGGCACGACGACGCTCAGCGGCTCGGCGGGCGTGTCGAGCGCCAAGCTGCCCCCGAGCCCCCCCGAGCGCCGCTCGCCCTTGCTCCTCGGCGGCTTTGTCGTCGTCGTCGGCGCGGTGACGGCGGTGATCGTCGCGCTCCTGATGAAGAATCCGGATCCGCCGGCGCCGCAGAGCGCCAGCAAGGAGATCGAGGTCCCGCCGCCAGCGGCCAAGGCCACCACCCCGGGCACCGAGGGCACCCCGGCGGGTCCAGCACCGGGCACGGCCGCCGGGTCGGGTCCGACCACGACGGCCGAGGGCACCACGATGCCCGGCAGCGCCGCCACGACAGCGCCCACCGGCGCGGCTCAGACGGGCGGCGCGCCGGCGGGGGACGATCTCGAGTCGGAGTGCCGCGGCTACCAGGTGGACAAGAAGTGGAAGGAGCTCCGGAACTGCGCCGACGAGCTGATGCCGCTCGCGCCGAAGGTCGCCGCGGAGCTCAGGCGCCGCGCCGAGGAGGAGACGAAGACGGCGCCGCACGTGGCGGCCGCCGACGCGGCGCTCCGCGACAAGCTCCTGCGGCGAGCCCGGGACGAGATCGAGCTGGTCTGGTCGGAGTCCGTCGAGCTACCGAGGCTCCGGGGCAAGTACGCCGTGATGGAGGCGCAGGTGATCACCGAGCTCGTGGCGAGCCTCGAGCAGGCGAAGACGGCCACCTGCGCGGAGTACGAGGCGCTGCTCACGAAGGAGCGCGCCTCGCAGCCGTCGCGCGTCCTCACGGAGGCCACCCGCCGCAGCACGTGCACGCCAGTGCAGAAGTGCGACGCCGACGCGCTGGCCCAGAAAGCCAAGGACGAGTGGACCAAGCGCCGCTACGCCGCGTCCCTCGAGTCGTACGACGCCGCGCTCAAGTGCCAGCCGAACGCCACCCTCGCCCGGAAGGCATTCGGCCTCGCGTGCGAGGCGCACGCGGTCGCGAAGGCGAAGGTGTTCTGGAAGCTCCTGCCGGCGGTGTCGCGAAACGAGGCGAAGGTGGAGTGCATCCGCGACGGCATCTCCGAGCAGCAGCTGAACGCGCCGTGAGCGCGCCAGCGCGCGGCGCGACGCGGCTCGACGCGCACGCGCTCGTGGGAGACACGCCCGCGGTCTCGCGCTGATCGATCATTGGCATTGGCACTCTGGGTCACACTCGTCGGCTTCACCGGAGGACACGCGCGACGGCCCCGGGCTGGCCCTCGGCCCGAGGGGGGATGCTTGACGCCCGCAGCGCGGCGTTGGACTCTCGCTGAAGATGGCGCACGACGCTGGCCGGCCCATGACGAGCGGCGCGCCGCGACCCGCAGAGCTGATCGGCGCGCTGCTCGGCAGCTACCGCGTCCTGGGCAAGCTGGGCCAGGGGGGCATGGGCGAGGTCTACGTCGGACGCCACGAGGCGCTGGGACACAAGGTCGCCGTCAAGGTGCTGAAGCCCGAGCTGTCGCGCGACGCCGACATGGTCCGGCGGTTCTTCAAGGAGGCGCAGGCCGCGGCGGCGATCCGCAACCTGGGCATCGTCCAGGTCTTCGACTTCGGCACGACGCCGGACGGGCGCGCGTACTTCGTCATGGAGATGCTCGAGGGCGACAGCCTGGCCGCGCGGCTCAAGCAGCGCCGGCTCTCGTACGTGGAGTGCTGCCGCGTCGGGCGTCAGGCGGCCAACGTGCTGCAGGCGGCGCACGCGGCGGGCATCACGCACAGAGACCTCAAGCCCGACAACCTGTTCCTGATCCCGGATAGCGAGGTGGCGGGCGGCGAGCGCGTCAAGGTGCTCGATTTCGGCATCGCCAAGGTGCTCGACTTCGGCATCACCGAGCTCGGCAGCGAGGATCACTCGACGGACGTGCGGACTCGCACGGGCCTGATGCTGGGCACGCCGGTGTACATGTCTCCCGAGCAGTGCCGGGGGGCCGGCGCGGTCGATACGAGAGCGGACATCTACTCGCTCGGCTGCATCCTGTTCGAGATGACGTGCGGCCGCCCGCCGTTCGTCGGCGAGGGCCCAGGCGAGATCCTGGGCGCCCACCAGTACCTGGAGCCGCCCCAGCCGCGGAGCTTCGCGGGCGACATCCCGACAGAGCTCGCGCAGCTGATCCTGCAGATGCTCGCGAAGCACCCGGGCGGCCGGCCGCAGACGATGGCGGCGGTGGGCCAGGCCCTCGAGGAGATGCTGCGCGTGCTGGAAGGCGCGCCGCGGCGCGCGCCCACAGCGCACCCTGCACCGCAGATGGCGCCGCGGCGAGCCGCATCGCTGCACGACGAGCCTCCGCAGAGCGCGTCCTTGCAGAGCGCGCCGCCCACGCTGCAGGTGCGCCGAGCGAGCGAGCGGAGCCACAGCGGAGCCACGCGCGCCGGCACGCGCCGGACGCAGCTCGTGCTGGGCGGCGTCGTCCTCGCCGTGGTCGTCATCGCGATCGTGGCCAGTGTGATCAGCTCGGGCCCCGATGAGCAGAAAGTCACCGAGGGGACGACCCCGCCGGCGGGGAAGGACGCGGCCGTGGCGAGCGACACGCCGGACGCGGCGCAGGTCGCGAGCGCCCCGGAGCGCACGCCCGACGCGGCCGAGCCGACGCCGACGCCAGCGCCGCCAGCTGCGCCGGACACATCGGCCACGGCGCCCCAGGGCGGGCCGAACGAGCTCAAGAACGAGCTCGAGATCGAGTGCCTCCGCTACCAGGCCGAGCAGAAGTGGAGCGACCTCGACGCCTGCGCGGACCGGCTGAAGGCGATGAACCCGGCGACCGCGAAGAAGCTGAAGGAGCGCGCCATCCTCGAGACCAAGGCGGTGCCGAAGATCGCCGCGTTCGAGACCGCGCTCAGGGACAAGAACCTCAAGAAGGCCAAGCAAGAGCTCGATGGGCTCGCGAACGTCACGAATTACGCGACGCTCAAGCAGCGGTACGAGCAGGTCGAGGGCGAGGCGGTCCGTGAGCTGATCGCGAAGCTCCAGGCCGCGAAGGATGCCGATTGCAAGGAGTACAACCAGCTCCTCGCGCAGGAGAAGGCGGCGAAGCCGGCGAGCGTGGCGGCCGAGGCCGCGCGTCAGGTCAAGTGCACGGTGCAGGCTGCGCCGAAAGCGCCGGCAGCGCCGCCGCCGTCCAACGCCTGCAACCACGAGGAGCTCGCCGAGAAGGGCAAGGAGTTTGCCTCCAGCGGTCAGTCGGCCGCGGCGCTGGAGACGTTCGAGAAGGCGTGGGCTTGCAAGCAAGATCCTGGATACGCCGAGAAGGCGTTCATCATGGCGTGCAACCTGCCCAATCAGGCGAAGGCGAAACAGAACTGGAAGCGGATGACGGCGCCGATGAAGCGGCGCGCGCTCATGATCTGCGTGCGCAATGGCATCACCGAAGACATGCTTGGCGGCTTCTGATCTGAGCGCAGGCCTGCCCGCGCCCTCCCCGCCACGCCTCGCGCGCCCCGGCCCTACCAGCTCGACTGCGTCATCCCGATGAAGCCGTACGGATAGCCGAGGTCGAACGCCGACGCCTTGTCGAGCGCCTCGACGTGCTTGGCATCCAGCACGAGGTCCGCCGCGGCCAGGTTCGCGTCGAGCTGCTCGATGGTGCGCGCGCCGAAGATGACCGACGTGACCTGCGGCTTGGCGAGCAGCCACGCGAGGCTCACGGCCGACGGCGTCGCGCCGACCTCGGCGGCGACGGCGCGGACGGCGTCGAGGATGCGCCAGTTGCGCTCGAGATCGTAGCGCGCGAAGCGATCGGCCTTCTCGCCGAGGCGCGTGCCGGCGGCCGGCGGCTTGTCGCGCTCGAACTTGCCGGTCAAAAAGCCCCCGGCGAGCGGCGACCACGGCAGGATGCCGAGGCCCTCCGCGCGGCAGAGCGGCACGTGCTCGCGCTCGAGGTCGCGCACGAGCAGGCTGTACTGCGCCTGCAAGGTGACGTACGAGGCGTAGTGATTGTTGCGCGCGAGCCAGAGGCTGTTCATCAGCCGGTAAGCCGCGTAGTTCGAGCAGCCGATGTAGAGCACCTTGCCGGCAGAGACCAGATCGTCGAGCGCGCGCAGCGTCTCCTCCTCGGGCACGGTGATGTCCTGCATGTGGATCTGGTAGAGGTCGATCCGATCGGTGCGCAGGCGGCGGAGCGAGTCCTCGCAGCACTTCACGATCCGGTAGCGGGAGGCGCCGCTCCGGTTCGGGCCCTCGCCCATCGTGAAGCGGAACTTGGTCGCGAGGACGATCTGGTCGCGCGTGCCGCGCGCCGCCAGCCAGTTGCCGAGCACGCGCTCGGAGAGGCCGTCCTGGCCGTAGACGTCCGCGGTGTCGATGAAGTTGACGCCGGCCGCGAGCGCGCGATCGAGGACGGCGTGCGCCGTCTCCTCGTCGGAGCCGACCTTGTGCATGAACGACTTCTCGTCGGCCTCGCCGAACGTCATGGCGCCGAGGCAGAGCGTCGACACTCTTACGCCCGCCGCGCCGAGATTCTTGTATTTCACCGGTGTTACCCCCCGCGTGGAACCTATCACTGTGAGGGACCTTGCTCGGCGCCCTGGGGTCCGCGTCCTCACTCCGATGGGGTCAAACACCCATGGCGTCGACGGTGCATCGAGGCACGCGCCCTGCACGCGAAACGGTCCGTGCTGAACGAGCAAGCCCGTCGCGTCTCGGACAAGGCCGCCGCCCACCGCGCCATCCCGGCGGCCCCCCAGGTCCACGATGGTAACGAGCCGACGCTCGTCGATTCGGATGCCGGCGTGAGCCTCGCGGACCAGGAGCCGACGTCGATCCGTCACTTCTCCGGAGACCTGCCGGGGCGGGCGCCTCAGGAATTCGAGCAGGAGGCGGGCGCGCGCGACGCGAAGGCCCGGGGGCGGAGTCCTCGGCCGCGCACCTCGCGCCCGGACATGGTGGCGCCGACCGAGCCGGTGCCGGTCGCGCTGGCCCCGGGCAGCCGGATCGGCAAGTACGAGCTGCGCCAGCGGCTCGGGACGGGCACGTTCGGCCTGGTCTTCCTCGCGCGCGATCTCGATCTGGACCGCGACGTCGCGTTCAAGGTCCTGAACCCGACGCACGTGACGAACCGCGACGTGGTGCAGCGCTTCCTCCAGGAGGCCCGGGCGAGCGCCCGGATCCAGCACCCGGGCATCGTCACGGTGTTCGATTTCGGACGGCTGCCGTCGAGCATCGGTGAAACGGCGTACATCACGATGGAGCTGCTCCAGGGCGAGAGCCTGATGCACCGGCTGAACCGCTGCGGCCGGCTGGCACCCGAGGTGGCGTGCGAGCTCGCGCGCCAGCTCGCGTCCGCGCTCGACGCGGCGCACCGCGCCGACGTGCTCCACCGCGATCTCAAGCCGGAGAACATCTACCTGGTTCCGGATCCGGCGGTGCCGTCGGGCGAGCGCGCGAAGGTGCTCGACTTCGGGCTCGCCAAGCTCGGCACGAGCGGCCACACGATGGCGAACACGATCTTCGGCACGCCGCGCTACATGTCGCCGGAGCAGTGCCGCTCGTCGGGAGAGATCGATCAGCGCAGCGACATCTACTCGCTGGGCTGCATCCTGTTCGAGCTGCTCACCGGGCGGACGCCGTTCGATGGCGATCTACGCCAGCTGATCGAGCGCCACCAGCGCACGATGCCGCCGCGGGCGAAGAGCTTCGCGCCGGAGATCTCGCAGGGCCTCGACGACCTGATCGACAGCATGCTCGCCAAGGATCCGGCGGCGCGCCCGCAGACGATGGCCGCGCTGCAGCGCGCGCTGCAGGCGCTCGGCGCGATCCCCAGCGGCGTCGCCGAGACGCTGCTCCCGATGCCGGCGCAGCTGCTCGCGCTCGCGCCCGGGTACCCGGCGTCGGCGGCGCCCGCGTCCGGGTACCCGGCGCCCGCGTCCGCGCAGCCGATCGCGGCGTACGGCAGCGGACCGCGCGCGTTCGTGACGACCGACGCCGAGATCCTCGTCCCGGCGGGGCCGGCGGCGCCGCCGCGGCGTAATCCGGCGCTGATGCTCCCGCCCGCGGGCCGGCGCCGGCGCGCGCGCACGGTCCTCGTCACGGCGGCGGTAGCGTTCGTGTTCGCGGGGCTCCTCACCGCGATCGCGGCCCGCGCGACGGAGGTGCCGAGCACGGAGCTGCCGGCGAGCGCGCGCTCGGCGCAGACCTCCCGCGCGCCGTGACGCACGCGGCCACGCCTGGCGCCGGGATGACCAAAGCATGACGGAGCGGTCGCACTGCCGCGCGCGGCACGCCGCTACGCTCCGGGGGATGGCAGTCACGGCGATCGAGGCGGCCCAGCAGCTCGGCTGGCGCCGGACCTACTTCAATACGCTGTCGATCCCGTACTGGGGCGTCCACGGCTTCGCGATCGTCGGCATCGCGATCACGGGGCTCTCGGGGTGGGGGCTCCTGCTCGCGCTCGCGCTCTACGTGCCGCGGATGTTCTTCGTCACGGGCGCGTACCACCGCTACTTCTCGCACCGGAGCTACAAGACATCGCGCTGGTTCCAGTTTCTGCTCGCGCTCGGTGCCACGTGCACCGCGCAGAAGGGCCCGCTGTGGTGGGCGGCGCACCACCGGCTCCACCACAAGCGATCGGATCAGCCGGGCGATCTGCACTCGGTCGTGCAGTCGGGCTTCTGGTGGGCGCACCACGGCTGGATCCTCTCGCGCGAGCTCGAGGGCACCGACCTGTCCCGCATCAAGGACTTCGCGAAGTACCCGGAGCTGCGCTGGCTGAACCGCTACTGGGTGCTGCCGGTGATCGCGGTGGGCGCGGCGACGTTCGCGGCGGGCGGCTTCTTCGCGCTGGTCTGGGGCTTCGGGGTCTGCCAGGTCTTCACGTGGCACGGCACGTTCACGATCAACTCGCTCTCGCACCTGTGGGGCAGCCGCCGCTACGCGACCGAGGACGACTCGCGCAATAACCCGGTGCTCGCCCTGATCACGATGGGCGAGGGCTGGCACAACAACCACCATCACTACCAGGTCTCGGCGCGGCAGGGATTCTTCTGGTGGGAGATCGATTGTACGTACTACGTGCTGCGCGCGCTGGCGGCGGTGGGCCTCGTCTGGGATCTCCACGGCGTGCCGGAGCACGTGCGCGACACGGCCGAGGGCGACGCCGGCGCGCCCGCGGCGGCCGCGGAGCCATCGATCGAGCGTCCCGCGACCGTGGCATAGTCTCCGCTCGTGCGATTTCCCCAGGCGAACCTGCAGCTGCGGCGCGCCCAGCTCGTGCTGATGCTCGCGACGCTGCTGCCGACGATCGCCTTGACGGTCGTCGGGCTCATGCTGCTCGTCCGCGGCGGCTCGGTGACGACGCTGATCGCCGGCGTGCTCGTCCTGACCCTGTGCACGAGCGCGATCACGGGCTACACCCTCGGCTCGATCTTCGTCGGCAAGGGCGCCTCGCTGGTGCGCGTCCAGAACGACTTCGTGTCGAGCGTGTCGCACGAGCTGCGCACGCCGCTCACGTCGATCCGGCTCCTCATCGAGTCGCTCCGCGACGGCCGGCTCGAGACCGCGGAGCGCGCGCAGGTCCTGTCCCTGCTCGCGCGCGAGACGGATCGGCTCGACGCGCTGGTCGCGCGCGTGCTCGAGCTGTCGCGGCTGCAGTCGAGCCACGTCTACCGGCGCGAGGCGCTCGACGTCGCGTCGCTCGTCGACGAGGCGATCGCGGCGTTCGACGCGCTGACCCTGGCGCGGCCGACCCAGATCGCGCGCAAGCTCGAGCCGGGGCTGACCGTCACCGGCGACCGGCCGACGCTCGTGCGCGCGCTCGTCAACCTCCTGACGAACGCGTGGAAGTACACGGGCGAAGACAAGCGGATCGAGATCGAGGCGCGGAGCGCGGGCCGCTGGATCGATCTGATCGTGCGCGACAACGGCGTCGGGATCGATCGCGCCGAGCAGCGGGCGATCTTCGAGCAGTTCCAGCGCGGCCGCGCGGCGCACGAGGGCGGCGCGGTGGGCATCGGCCTGGGCCTGTCGTTCGTGCGCGAGATCGTGCGCGGCCACCGCGGCAAGATCGAGGTGGCATCGGAGCCGGGGCGCACCGAGCTGTGGATCCGGCTCCGGGTGCGCCGGCCGCGGCCGGAGGACACGGAGATCCCGGTGGCGGCCGCGGGCGAGGAGCTCACGCGACAGGAGGCGGCGGCGCGGTGAGCGACGCGAGCCACGGCGGCGGGCGCATCCTGATCGTCGAGGACGACGAGGCGATCGCGACGGGCCTCGCGCTCAACCTGAAGCTCGCCGGGCGGGCCACGGTGATCGCGCGCGACGGCGACGAGGCGATCGCGCTCGCGGGCGACGAGGACTTCGCGCTGGTCCTGCTCGACATCAACCTGCCGAAGCGGAACGGCCTCGAGGTGCTGTCGGCCATGCGCGCCGCGGACAACCTGGTGCCGGTCATCGTGCTATCGGCGCGCCACGGCGAGTTCGACAAGGTCGCGGCGCTGCGGCTCGGCGCGGACGACTACGTCACCAAGCCCTTCGCGCTCGCCGAGCTGCTCGCGCGGATCGACGCGGTGCTGCGCCGCGCGGGCCAGGTGGCGCAGGCGCCGAGCGCGGCCGCGGCCCCGCCCCCGCCCCCGCCCCCGCCCGGCGGCGCGCTCGGGTTCGACGACATCTCGATCGATCTCGCGCAGCGGGTGGTGACGTGCCGCGGCGACGAGATCAAGCTGACGCACCTCGAGTTCGAGCTGCTCGTGTTCTTCGTGCGCCACCCGAGCCAGGTGTTCTCTCGCGCGCAGCTGTTTGGCCTGGTGTGGGGGCAGTCGGCCGGCTCGGTGCGCACCGTCGACAACTTCGTCGGCCAGCTCCGCAAGCGCTTCGAGGGGAACCCCGAGCAGCCGCGGCACTTCATCACGGTGCGCGGCTCCGGATACCGCTTCGATCCGTAGCCTGCCGCGAAGCGGGCGCGCTAGGCTGGCGGCCATGGCCGAGACCGTGTTCAGCAAGATCCTGCGCGGCGAGATCCCGAGCCACCGCGTATACGAGGACGCGCACGTCCTCGCGTTCCTCGACGTGAACCCGCTCTCGCGCGGCCACACGCTGGTGATCCCGAAGGAGCCCGCCGAGACGCTCGATCAGCTCTCCGACGAGGCGGCGGCGGCGATCGGCCGCGTGCTGCCGCGGATCGCGCGCGCGGTCCTCGCGGCGACGGGCGCGAAGCACTTCAACATCCTGCAGAACAACGGCAGGCCTGCCCACCAGGCGGTGATGCACGTCCACTTCCACGTGATCCCCAAGCACGACGACGACACGGGGCTCGGCATCGTCTGGAACGCGTCCACGCTGGACAAGGACGACGGCGCGGCGCTCGCGCAGCAGATCGCCGCGAAGCTATGAGTGGACGGATCGGGCTCGCCTTCGCGGTCTGTGTCGCCTGCGCGCTGTCCGGAAGCGGGTGCATCCTGCCGCGCTACCTGGCGCAGGCGGGCTACGGACAGCTCGATCTGCTCGGCCGCGCGCGCCCGCTCGAGGAGGTGGTCGCGGATCCGAACACGCCGACGCGCACGGCGATGCTGCTCGCCGAGATCCCGGCGATCAAGGAGTACGGCCGGTCCTACGGCCTCTCGGTCCGCCGCAATTACACGCAGTACGTCACGATCCCGCGGCCGGGCGTGGTGTGGTTCGTCGGCGCGGCGGATCCGCTGAAGTTCAAGCCGCTGCGCTGGTGCTTCCCGATCGCGGGCTGCTTCGCGGGCCTGGGCTGGTTCGACGAGGACGAGGCGATCAAGCACAAGCTGGAGCTCGATCGGCGCGGCTACGACACGATCGTGCGGCCGGCTGCGGCCTACTCGACGGGCGGCTGGTTCCCGGATCCGGTCCTGTCGACGATGCTCGGCGGCGGCAACGACGCGTTCCCGGAGCTGGCCAACGTGATCCTCCACGAGTCGGTCCACGCGACGGTGCTGGTGCCGGATCAGCCGTTCTTCAACGAGAGCTTCGCCACGTACGTGGCCGACGTGCTCACGAATCGCTGGATCGACGAGCGCTTCGGCCCGGGCTCGCCCGAGGAGCTGGCGTGGACGCTCGGCCAGGCCCTCCACCTGTCGCGCGTGTCGCGGCAGCTCCACGCCTATCAGCAGCTCAAGGCGCTCTACGACGGCCCGCTGCCGCGCGAGGCCAAGCTCGCGCAGAAGACGAAGATCATCGACGAGCTGGTCGAAGATCTTCGGCTGCGGCGCCGGCCCAACAACGCCTCGCTGACCGAGACGCGCGTGTACAACGGCGGCCTGGCGCCGCTGATCGACGCGCACCGGGCGTGCGGGGACCTGCGGAAGCTCGTCCTCGCGGGCCGGACGCTCGGGCGGAGCGACTTCGAGAAGAAGCTGCAGGAGGATCTGGTCCCGATCGGCCGGGTGCTCGCGGAGCGGTGCAAGGCCGCGCGCTGACGGGGGCCAGCGACCGGGCGGGCGACCGATCAGCCGGCGGGCGCAGCCTCGGCGGCGGGCACAGCCTCGGCGGAAGGCGCAGCCTCGGCGGCGGGCACAGCCTCGACGGCAGGCGCAGCCTCGGCGGCAGGCGCCCCGGGGGGCAAAGGCCCGTAAAAAATCTGGCGCGGTGTCCATCGGCCGCTCACCATCGGGATCTCTCGCAGGGGGTCCTCTTTTGATGCGCGTGCTGGCTGTCGTGCTGTCTTGCCTGTGGTTCGCGACCGGGGTCGCCGACGCCCGGCCACAGCCTCGGGTGACCAAGCAGCTCCGGCAGCAGAAGGGCAAGCGTGTCACCGCAGAGCGCCGCGCGGCGGTCGCCGAGCCGCGGCCAGCGCCGCAGCCGATCGATCCGTACGCCGGCCACGGCGACGACCCGTACGCCGGCCACGGCGACGATGATGACACCGAGGGCGCAGCCCCGGCCACGGCGCCAACCTCGTCGCCAGCGCCAGCGCCGGCTCCGGCTCCGGCACCGGCCGCCGTCCCGGCCGGAACGCCACCTGCCGTCCCGGCCCGCGCCACGCCCCGGGGGCGCGGACGAGCCGCCGGCCAGTCGGTCGGCACGCCGTGGGCGGGCCGCCTCCAGGACGCGACCCGGCTCGCGCTCGGCGAGGGCGCGTTCATCCGCCGCCCGCAGCGCACGTTCGGCACGAAGACGACCGTCGAGCACATCCGCAGCGCCGTCCGCGCCACGCGCGCCTCGTTCCCGAAGGTGCACGCCCTGGCGATCGGCGACCTGTCCGCCCAGCACGGCGGCTGGATCAGCGAGCACAGCTCGCACCGCTCGGGGCGCGACATCGATCTCGGCTTCTTCTTCAAGCGCCGGCCGGCCGGCTACCCGGAGAGCTTCGTCCGGGCCACGGACGAGACCCTCGATCACGCCGCCACGTGGAACCTGCTCGTCAACCTGCTGGGCAGCTACGGCAAGGACGGCGGCGTCCAGATGATCTTCCTCGATTACGGCGTCCAGGGCCTGCTCTACAAGTGGGCGCTGGCAGCCGGCGTCAAGCAGAAGCTCCTGGGCCAGATCTTCCAGTACCCGAACGGAGCCGGCTCGGACGGCATCGTCCGCCACGCACCGAACCACGCCGACCACTTCCACGTCCGCTACCGCTGCGCGAAGGCGGACGCGGCCTGCTACTAGCCGACCGCTCGTTCTAGGCCGTTCTAGGCCTTGAGCCTCCGCCACAGATCGGCGGCCTTCGCGACGACGCCGTCGCCGTAGATCTGCTTGATCATGCCGCGGAGGCGCCGGGGGGCGTCCGCGGGCTGGCGGAACGACATCATGTTGAGCGGGATCGACATGACCTGCTCGGCGGTGGACTTGATCCGCGTGAACTCGCGGATGCCCTCGTCGCCGTGGATGCGGCCGAAGCCGCTGTCGCCGATGCCGCCGAACGGCAGCGACGGGATGCCGGCGAAGCTCATCACCGAGTTGATCGACGTCATGCCGGCGCGCAGGAGGCCCGCGATCCGGCGCGCGGCCTTGCCGGCGAACACCGACGAGCCGAGGCCGTAGGACGTGTCGTTCGCGAGCCGGACGGCCTCGTCGACGGAGGCGACGCGCTGGATCGGGATGACAGGCCCGAACGTCTCGTCGCGCATCACCTTCATCTGGTGATCGACGCCGGTGAGCACGGTGGGCTGGATGTAGCTGCCGCTGATCGCGTCGGGGCCGCCGGTCAAGACCTTGGCGCCCTTGGCGATCGCGTCCTCGAGGTGGTCACGGACGATCGCGACCTGCGCGGGGCTGGTCATGGCCCCGAGGTGGCCGTCGTCGCCGCCGATCTTGAGCGCGCGGACCTGCTTCACCACCTCGTCGACGAACTGATCGTGGAGCGCGTCGGCGACGTAGACGCGCTCGACGGAGATGCACGCCTGGCCGGCGTTCGTGAGCGCGCCGTAGACGCACGCCTCGGCGGCCTTCTCGACGTCGGCGTCCTCGGCGACGATCATCGGATCCTTGCCGCCGAGCTCGAGGAGCACGGGCGTGAGCCGCTCGGCGGCGGCCATCATCACGCGCTTGCCGGTGGCGGCGGAGCCGGTGAACGCGATCTTGTCGACGGCCGCGCGCGCGAGCGCCGCGCCGGTGGCGCCCGCGCCGGTGACGACCTGCAAGAGATCGGGCAGCGCGAACGTCTTCGCGGCGATCTCGGCGACCTTCACGGCGATGAGCGGCGTCAGCTCGCTGGGCTTCCACACGACGGCGTTGCCGGCGGCGAGCGCGTACGCGATCGAGCCCATGGGCGTGAACACGGGGTAGTTCCACGGCCCGATCACGCCGACCACGCCGAGCGGGTGGTAGCTGATCGTCGCGCGGAAGTTCGCGAGCAGGCCGGCCGACACGCGGCGCGGCGCCATGGCGGCCTCGGCGCACGCGGCGGCGTGCTGGATGTGGCCGAGCGCCATCATCACCTCGACGAGCGCCTCGAGCTCGGGCTTGCCGTTCTCGCGGCGGAGCAGCTCGGCGAGCTCGTCGGCGTGCGCCGCGATCGCCTTGCGAAACGCGGCGAGCTCCTCGCCGCGCGCGGAGAACGAGCGCTGGGACCAGCTCTCGGCCGCGACGCGCGCGCGCGCGACGGCGGCGTCCACCTCGGCCTGCGTGTGGATCGGCACCGTGCCGAGGATCTCGCCGGTGGCGGGGCTATAGCTGGTCAGACGCTCGGGGCTGGGGCTGGGGCTGGTCGCGGTCGCCATGGTGGGACCATGTCACGTCCACGCCGTGATGACGACGACCGCGGCCGCGACACCGAGCACGAGCACGAGCGCGAGCACGAGCCACCACGAGCTCGCGCCGCCCCGGAGCCCATCGTTCTCGCTCGGCAGCCGCGTGCCGGCTGGCGGCGGCTGCTCCGGCTGCTTCGCGCGGTCGGCCAGCGACGTCTCCCAGCCGAGCTTCGGATCGTCGACGAGCGGCCGCGCGCCGAGCTCGCTGGCCTCGCTGGCCTCGTCGGGGGCATGGAGCTCGGGCATCGGCCGGAGGACGGGCTCGGGCATGGCGGCCGCCAGGACCGCTGACCGCGGCCCCGATCCAGGGCCGGCGACGGGCATGACCGCCGAGCGCGAGGCGGGCGGCGTCATCCGGCGCAGCGGGACGGGCGTCGAACCGGACAGGGGGCCGGCCGGAGCCTCGGGCGCGCTCGCGGCCAACCGCTGCGCGCTCCGCCGCCCCGGCGGGATATATGTCGCGTCGCCCCCCCACCCCTCAGGGTCAGCGGTGGCCACGGCGGCGGGCGTCGGCGGGCGGGCGTCGGCGCCTCCGAGCGCGGTCGCGACCCGCATCGCGGCGGAGCGCGGCCCGGCGACGATCGTCTGCGCGTCCTCGAGATCCGGCTCGTGCTCCTCGCTCGGCAGGCCGATCGGGACGTTCGGATCGATCACGTCGGTGCTGTCGCCGCCGCCGGCCACCCACGGCTCCTTCTTGGAGCCGAACAGCTGGGTCATGTAGCGGCCCATCGCGGTGTTCGAGCCGATGAGCTTCTCGCGCACCGCGAACGCGTCGAGCGCCTCGATCAGCTCATGCGCGCTCTGGAACCGCGCCCCCACGTCGTTCGCCATCGCGGTCAAGACGATCGACTCGAGCTCGCGCGGGTAGCCGGGGACGGCGGCCGACGGCAGCATCAGGTCGCCTTCGACGATCCGCTTCATGGTCTCGAAGTCGTCGTTGCCCTTGAACGCGCGGCGCAGCGTCGTCAGCTCGTAGAGCACGATGCCGAGCGCGAAGATGTCGCTGCGGCGATCGATCGGCTTGCCCTTGCACTGCTCGGGCGACATGTAGCCGTACTTGCCCTTGATCGTGCCACCGACGGTCTTGGTGGCGCGCTCCTCGGCCTTCGCGATGCCGAAGTCAAGCACCTTCACGCTGCCGTCGTAGCCGACCATGATGTTGGCCGGCGACACATCGCGGTGGACGATGTTGAGCGGCTGCCCGTTCTTGCCGCGCCGCTCGTGCGCGTGGTGCAGCCCGGCGGCCGCGCCGCTGATGATCATGAGCGCCAGCTCGAGCGGGATCGTCCAGCCGCGGCGGATCGTGGTCTCGAGGATCGCCCGCGTGTTCTCGCCGTGGACGTACTCCATGGCCATGAAGTACGCGCCGTCGGCCTGGTCGACCTCGTACACCTGCGCGACGTTCTGGTGGTTGAGCGTCGCGGCGAGCTTCGCCTCGTCGAGGAACATCGTGACGAAGCGCTGATCGCTCGCGCGCTCGCGCACGATCGTCTTCAGCACCACGTGGCGCTCGAACGAGCCCAGGCCGGTCTGCTTCGCGAGGTAGATCTGGGCCATGCCGCCGGTAGCGAGGTGACTTATCACCTCGTATCGGCCCACTCGCAGGGGAGGGGCACTCGTGGCGGGCTCCGGCGGCACGACCGTGGATGGTCGGATGCCGGCCGTTGCCTGTCAAGCCAAGCTCCGAGCCAGGCCCGACGACGTAGCACCTCCCGCGGGCACCGTGACGATGCATACTGGCGCGTGCGTGGAGTCCGCACAGATCCAGATCGCCCTGTCGGGCGCCCTCCCGGCACTTTTGGCGATGTGGTTCGTGGATCGGCTCGACGCGAAGCGCCCCGAGCCGCCGCGCCTGCGCCGGCTGGTCACTGGCGTCGGCATGGCGTCGGTGATCCCAGCGATCATCCTCGAGCTGGTGCTGCAGGCGTACACGTCGTCGTCGATCGGCTCGGGGCTCACGTACGAGGGCGCGAGCTTCAACTCGTTCGCGGTCGCGGCCGGCGTCGAGGAGGCCTGCAAGATCGGCGTGGTCTACTGGGTGGTCTGGCGCCGGCCGGAGTTCGACGAGCGGATGGACGGCATCGTCTACGCGTGCCGCGCGGGCCTGGGCTTCGCGCTCGTCGAGAACATCATGTACCTCCTGTCCGAGGACTCGGTGAGCGGGCAGATCACGGTGTGGGTCCTGCGCGCGCTGCTCGCGGTGCCGGGCCACGCGCTGTGGACGGGCATGATCGGGTACTGCGCGGCGCGCCGCCGCTTCGATCGCATGGGCCTGGGGCTCGTCGGCGGCTACCTGCTCGCGGTCTCGTTCCACGGCCTCTACGATCTCTCGCTGTTCGTGCAGCAGCCGCTGCGCCTCGAGGGCCATGGCGACATGGCGAAGCTGCTCCTCGCGGCGCCGGTGGTGCTCACGGTGCTGGCGTTCTTCACGGTGCGGGCGATGGCGCGCAACGCGCTGCACCTCGACGACGCGGACGCCGCGCGGGCGGCGGCCGAGGCGGCGCTGCGGAGCGCCGAGGCAGCGCGGGCGCAGCTGCAGGAGCCGCCGCGGCTCTATTAGTTATTTCTTCGTTATTTCTAAAACAGGCGCGCGCAGCACCGCGATGCCCACCGCCGCCCCGAGCGCGATCCCGACGCCGAACAGCGGGATCCCGCGGCCCAGCTCGGCGCCCTGCACGCCGGGGAACTGGAGCACGAACAGGGCGCCGGTGACGGCCGCCGTACCGACGGAGACGAGCGCCATCTTCGCCGCGAGCCGCGGCACGCGCCGCGCGGCGACCGCAGCAGCGACGCCGAGCAACACGAGCATCGAGAGCATGCCCGCGGCCCACGCGCCGGTGCCGGTGCGCATCCAGCGCTCGGACCCGCCGCTCCAGCCAAGGCCGGTGGCCTTGCACTCGCCGCCGAAGCAGCGATGCGAGCCGAGCGGCCCGATCTCGACTCCCTCGACGCTGGGCACGGTCCACCAGTGACCGGCCTGCACCGACAGCGCGAATACGGCCGCCGCGACGACGGCGATCCCGACGATGAGCCAACGACCTCTCACAGCGCCGCGCATTCTGCGAAGTCGGCGGCGAGATCACAAGCGCGTTTCTGTCAGTCAGTCGCGCACAGGCGGAAAACGGGCCGGCCTACATTGACCGGACGCAACCGCGTCGGCGAAACCTGACCAGCGCACGGTTGTCTCCTCCGAGGCCATGACCGACGAGCGAGTCCAGGAGGGCGGAGCCCGCCTCGGCGAGGAGGTGTATACAATGAAGCGACTCCTGCCTTTCCTCTTCGCGGCTGTGGCCGCGGTGCCGCTCGCAGCGCCCCGGGCTGCCGCGGCGGCGCCGCTCCCGCTGCTCGGCGCGCAGGTGCCGCAGCGGCTCGCGCTGCAGGCGGCGCAGGTTCGCCTCGATCTGGTGGTGCTGTCGCGCGGCGTGCCGCGCGGTGTGATCGATGAGGTCGTGCGCTGGCAGTGCGGGCTCCGCGATCTCGCCCACGGGCTCGGGACCCGGCTCACCGCGCTCGCGGCGAACGCGCAGGTCCGGATCCCGGACGTCTCGGTGCTGACGACCGATCCGGTCGGAAGCAGCCAGTCCTCGGGCTTTGGCTGGCGCGACGATCCGTTCCGCCACCGCGCGAAGTTCCACGCCGGGACGGACATCCGCGGCAAGCGCGGCACCCCGATCGCGGCGGCGGGCGACGGCGTCGTCACGCTCGCGCGCTGGTACGGCGGCTACGGCAACTATCTCCAGGTCGATCACGGCGGCGGCGTCGTCACCGCGTACGCGCACCTCCAGCGCTTCCTGGCCAAGCCGGGTGACGTCGTCGTCGCCGGCCAGGTGATCGGCCAGATGGGCGCGACGGGCCGCACCACGGGCTCGCACCTCCACTTCGAGGTGCGGCTCGACGGCCGCCCCGTCGATCCGGTCATGGCGATGACGGTCGCGCGGCTGCGCCAGCGGTCGCCGTTCGCCGGCGCGCTCGCGTCGCACGCGCTGTCGCCCGAATTGCAGGCGGAGCGGACGTCGTCGCATGATCCGCCGCGGCAGGCCGCGCCGAAGCAGGCGGCGCCGAAGGCGGCCCCAGGCAAGCGCGGCGGGCGTCCGGATCGGCCGGGCCGCGTGAAGATCGTGAAGCCGGTCTCGTAGCGGCTCCCGCGCGCGGATTTCGCGTCATAGTACGCCGCGGTGTCGGTGCCTCGCAGCCACGAGCAACGCTCGCGTCGCTACGTGGCGTGGGTGCGGGATCACGCGCGCCTGCTCCTGCTCCTGCACCTCCTCTTCACGGCGGGCGCGATCTACCTGATCGCGTTCCACCTGCCGCTCCGCGCGGACTTCTCGTACCTCCTGCCCGAGGACGCCATCTCGGTGCGGGATCTCCGCAAGCTCGAGCAGCGGGTCAAGGCGGGCGACTCGGTGCTCGTCGTGATGCGGGCGCCCGACGCCCCGACGCGCGCCGCGGCGGCCGCGCAGCTGGTCACCGGGCTCCGCCGCGTGCCGAAGCACCTGATCGAGCTGGTCCTTGCCGACGACACCGAGCTACGCGAGTTCGTCCGGCCGCGGCGCCACCTGTTCGTGCCGTACGAGGACCTCGTGCGCGCGCGCGACGCGCTCAAGCGGCGGATCGAGCAGGGCAAGCTCGAGAAGAACCCGCTGTTCATCCAGCTCGACGACGAGGCGCCCAAGGCCACGGCCGAGGAGCAGCGGCAGCTCGAGGAGCTGCGCGAGAAGCGGCGCGCCGCGGAGGCGCGGCTCGATCGGCCGGGCAACATCACGCCGGACGGGCGCATCACGTCGATCCAGGTCCGCACGCCGTTCCGCTCGACCGACGCGGGCCGCGGCAAGCAGCTGATCGCCGCGATGGGCGCGGTGCGCGCCGAGGTGATCGCCGCGCACCCGGGCGTGGAGATCGGCTTCACGGGCGGCGTGATCACGGCGGTCGCCGAGCACAAGGCGATCTTCGACGGGATGATCGCGTCGAGCGTGCTCACGGGGCTGCTCGTCTCGCTCGTGCTCGCGCTCTACTTCCGCAGCGCGACCTTGCTCGGGCTCCTCATCGGCACGCTCGCGGTCGCGACCACGATGTCGTTCGGGCTCGCCGCGCTCACCGTCGGCCACCTCAACGCCGCGACCGCGTTCCTCGGCGCGATCATCGCCGGCAACGGCGTCAACTACGGGATCCTCCTGATCGCGCGCTACCTCGAGGAGCGGCGCGCCCACGACGCCGAGGAGGCGCTGGCGCGCGGGATCGTCGGCACGCTGCGGCCGACGGCGATCGCGTCGCTCGGCGCGGCGATCGCCTACGGCGCGCTCGCGGCGACGAGCTTCCGGGGCTTCGCCGACTTCGCGATCATCGGCGCGCTCGGCATGCTCCTGTGCTGGGTCACGACGTACGTGCTCCTGCCAGCGCTCGTGCTCTGGTGGGGCCGCGCCACGCGGATCCGCCAGGGCGAGCCGATCATCGGGCGCACGCTCGTCCGGTTGATCGGCTTTCGGCGCGCGCGCCTCGTGGTCGGGCTCGCGATCGGGCTCGGCATCGCGGCAGGCGTGATCGTCACGCGCTACATCGCCGCCGATCCGTTCGAGTACGACATCAAGCAGCTCCGCTCCGAGGGCGAGCCGGCGGTGATGGCGCGGTACTGGATGAGCATCTCGGACCAAAACTTCGGCCGCGGGATCACCGCGCGCACGTACATCGCGGCCGACGACCGCGCGCAGGTGCCGCGGATCGTGGCCGCGCTGCGCGCGATCGACGCCGGCGTCCCGCCCGAGAAGCAGACGATCGGCGCGATCAGCTCGTACCTCGATCTGGTCCCCGAGCGGCAGGAGGAGAAGCTCGCCGTCCTGGCCGACCTGCGCGCCCTCCTCGACGATCCGGCGCTCGAGGCGCTCGGCGACAAGGAGCGCGCCGAGCTGCGCGAGCTGCGCCCGCCCGACGACCTCCGGCCGTACACGATCGATGACCTGCCGCCCGCGCTGCAGGAGCGCCTCATCGATCGCGAGCAGAAGCTCGGCCGCCTGATCTCGATCCGCCCGGCGCCGCAGCTCGACGAGTGGAACGGGCGCGACCTGATCCGGTTCGGCCGCACGGTGCGCCGGATCGAGCTCCGGGGCGATCCGGTGCGCCAGCCCGACGGCACGCTGGCGCCCGGCCCGACGGAGACGATCACCACCTCCGGCTCGAGCGTGATCTTCGCCGACATCATCGACTCGATCGAGCACGACGGCCCGATCGTGACCCTGGTGGCGACGGTGGGCCTCATCGTGATGGTGCTCCTCCTGGTCGGCGTGAACCGGCGCGCGGCCGCCGTGCTGCTCTCGACGGCGGGGGGCTCGGTGCTCATGGTCGCGGTGTGCGCCGTCGCCGGGATCAAGGTGAACTTCCTCGACTTCGTGGCGCTGCCGATCACGCTCGGCCTCGGCATCGACTACGCGATCAACATGGCGTACCGCCACGACCACGCAGAGCTCCCGGATCCGCTGGCGGCGCTGCGGACGAGCGGCAGCGCCGTGTTCGTGTGCTCGCTGACGACGATCATCGGTTACGGCTCGCTGCTCGTCAGCGACAACCTCGCGATCCGCGGCTTCGGCACCGCGTCGCTCATCGGCGAGATCACGTGCGTCTTCGCCGCGCTCGTGCTCGTGCCCGCGCTGCTCGCGTTCTCCCTGCGCGGGAGCCGCGCCCCGGCGCGCGCCTAGCCCGGATTATTCACGGGTGGCACTTCCTCGTCGAGAGCTGGCCGACAGGGTGTCGGCGCCGTCTGCGGCTCCTCGGAGCTGTCGTTGGTGCCCATGGCCCTGCTCCAGCCCGTTTCCGGTACCCAGGCGCGCCCACGCATGAATAATCCGGGCTAGGCCAGGCGCTTGCCGTCGGGCGACCAGCGGTAGAAGCCCTCGCCGGTCTTCTTGCCGAGCTTGCCGGCGGCCACCTTCTCGCGCAGCACGGCGGGCGGGGTGAACGCCGGGCCGATGGCGGTCGCGAGGTGCTCGGCGATCCCGAGCCGCACGTCGAGGCCGACGAGGTCGGTCAGCTCGAGCGGCCCCATCGGGTGGCCGTAGCCGAGCTTCATGGCGGTGTCGATGTCGGCGGCGGACGCGACGCCCTGCTCCACCATGCGCATCGCCTCGAGGCCGATCACGAGGCCGAGCCGGCTCGAGGCGAAGCCGGGGCTGTCGGCGACGGTGATCGGCGTCTTGCCGAGCTGGGTCGCGAGCAGGGCCGCGAGCGAGACGGCCGCGGCGTCGGACCGGGCGTGCCGCACGACCTCGACGAGCTTCATCAAGTGGACGGGGTTGAAGAAGTGCATGCCGACGAGGCGGCCGGGCGCGCGCACGGCCGCGGCGATCTCGCCGACGGGCAAGGACGACGTGTTGGTGGCCAGGAGCGCGTGGTCTGGCGCGGCGCGGTCGACGGCTGCGAAGATCTCGCGCTTGAGGCCGAGCACCTCGGGCACCGCCTCGATCGCGCAGTCGGTGCCGGCGCACGCCGCGGCGAGGGCGTCGAACGGGCGGATCCGGCCGAGCGCCGCGTCGCGGTCGGCGGCGCTGACCTTGCCGAGCTCCACGCCCTTGGCGAGGTTCTTCTCGATCCGGCCGAGGCCGGCGGCCGCGGCGCCCGGCGCGGCGTCGAACAGCTGCACGTGGTAGCCGGTGACCGCGGCGACGTGCGCGATGCCCGCCCCCATCGTCCCGGCGCCGATGACGGTGATGGTTCGAAGGTCGTCCACGGTGCGCGTCGTCACATGAAGAACGTACACAACGCCGCCGGGGGGCCCTAGCCGCGAACCAGGAAAAGTCAACCCGCGCGCGCGCGCCCGAGCCGAGGTATCCTCCGGGCCCATGCGAGCCGTCGGGCTGCTCATCTGCGCCGTCGCGGCGGGCTGTACGTTCTCGCCGCCGCGCACCAACGACGACGGCGGCGTGGTGCCGATCGATCAACCGATGCCGGACGCGCCGTCCTGCTTCGGCCAGGGGTTCGGCCAGATCTGCCTGGCGAGCCCGCCGACGCAGGGGCGCACCGTGCAGAGCACGATCGACACCAGCGCCGACACCGCCTGCGACGAGATCGTCCGGCTCAACGGCATCGAAGTGTGCGCGATCACCGGCACCTCCGTCGACGTCGCGGTCACCTCCCTCGTCCGCGGCGTCGGCAGCCGGCCGATCGTGATCGTGGCCTCCGGCAGCATCAGCATCGCCGGCACGCTCGACGTGGGGAGCCAGCGCGGCGGGCGGGCCGGCGCCGGCGCGCAGGGCGAGACCTGCGCGGGCCTGGAGGCCGCGCGGGGCGACGACGGCGGCGGCGGCGGCGGCGCGGGCGGCAGCTACTTCGGCGCGGGCGGCGACGGCGGCACCGGCGACCTCAACAGCAACGGCCTACCGCCGGGTGTCGGACTGGGTGGCATCCACGCGCCCGCCTTCACCCCGACCGCGGTGCGCGCCGGCTGCCGCGGCGGGAACGGCGGCAATGGCGGGAGCGGGAGCACCAGCGGCGGCGGTGGCCGCGGTGGTGGCGCGCTGTACATGATCGCTGGCGCCGAGATCCGGATCTCCGGCCGCGTGATGTCGTATGGCGCCGGCGGCGCCGGCGCCACCGTGCAGGGCGGCGCTGGCGGCGGCGGCTCTGGCGGCCTGATCGGCCTCGACGCGCCGTCCGTGAACATCTCGGGCTTTCTGGCCGCGAACGGCGGCGGCGGCGGCGAGGGCGCCGGGCTCGACAGCGGCGTCAGCGGCGAGGACGGGACGATCGACGCGTCGCGCGCCGCGGGCGGCATCGCGCTCATGAACGACGGCGGCAGCAACGATGGCGGCAACGGTGGCAAGGGCAGCGGCGGCACGGAGCTGAGCGGCGACAAGGGCGGCGACAACAACGGCGGCGCCGGCGGCGGTGGCGGCGGCGCCGGCCTCATCTACGTCAAGGGCACGCTCACGCTGACCGGCCTCGCCTCCCCGGCGCCGATGCAGGTCCCGCGAAGCTAGCGCGAGCGGTTGCGCGGCGCGGCGCCGCACCGTAGGGTCGCGCCATGCACGCCGCGATCGATCCAGATCGCCTGCAGCGCGAGCTCGAAGCGATCGTCGGCCCGCGCCGCGTCTCGCTGCGCAGCGTCGATCTCGACACCTACGCGCGCGACATGTGGCCGCGGCTCTTGCTCGCGCACCGCGACGGCATCCCGCCCGCGCACCGGCCGCACGCCGTCGCGTGGCCGGAGCACGTGCGCGAGATCGTCGCGATCGTCAGGCTCGCGCGCGAGCTGCGCGTACCGATCGTGCCGTACGGCGGCGGCTCCGGCGTGTGCGGCGGCGCGGTGCCGCTCCACGGCGGGATCTCGCTCGACATGAAGCGCATGCAGCAGGTGCGCGCGATGCGCGACACCGAGCTGGTCTGCGACGTGGAGGCCGGCCTGTCGGGCGAGCGCTTCGAGCGCGAGCTCGGCCGGCGCGGCTACACGTTCGGCCACTTCCCGTCCTCGATCTATTGCTCCACCGTCGGCGGCTGGCTCGCCACGCGCGCCGCCGGCCAGCTGTCGACGAAGTACGGCAAGGTCGAGGATCGCGTCGCGGGCCTCTCGCTCGTCACCGGCCGCGGCGACGTGATCGAGACCGACGGCCCGAGCCGCGCGCTGCGCGGGCCGAGCTGGACGCAGCTCGTGCTCGGCAGCGAGGGCACGCTCGGCGTGATCACGTCGGCGCGGCTCCGCGTGGCGCCCGCGCCGCAGCTGCGCGTGTACCGCGGCTTCGAGACGCCCGACATCGAGACGGGCGTCGCGGCGATCCGGCGCGTCCTGCAGCGCGGGCTGCGCCCCGCGGTCGTGCGGCTGTACGACGAGCTCGACACGCTGATGAATTCGCTGAGCTCGCACGACGAGCCGGGCGCGCCGGAGCCGGATCCCCACCGCGCGCCGGTGCCGCCGGTCGAGACGGGCGCGCTGCCGGCGTGGCCGGAGCCGCCCGCGCCCGAGGAGCGCGGCGTGATCGCCCGGCTGCGCCGGCTCGCCAACGCGAGCACGCTGAAGCGCGAGGCGATGCACGCCGCGCTCGGCCGCTCGCACCTCGTGAACCGGCTCGCCGGCACGGTCGCCGACAAGCTCGCGCGCCGCGGCTGCCGCATGATCATCGGGCTCGAGGGCGCGCGCATCCGCACCGAGATCGAGGCCGCGCTGACGTTCGCCGAGCTCGAGGCGGCCGGCGCGCGCGACAAGGGCGAGGAGCCGGGCTGGGACTGGCTGCGCCACCGCTACGCCGTGTCGTACCGGATGTCGCCGATGTTCCGCGACGGCGCGTTCGTCGACACGATGGAGGTCGCGGCGAGCTGGGAGCGCCTGCTCGATCTCTACCACTCGGTGCGCGAGGCGATCGGCCGCCACGCGGTGGTGATGGCGCACTTCTCCCACGCATACCCGGACGGCTGCTCGATCTACTTCACGTTCGCGGGCACGGCGCCGGAGGCCGCGGCGGCCGAGCGCGTGTACGACGCGATCTGGCGCGACGGCCTCGAGGCCGCGACGCGCGTCGGCGGGACGATCAGCCACCACCACGGCGTCGGCCTGCTCAAGGCGGCGTACATGGCCGGCGAGCACCGCGAGGCGATGGCGATCTTCGAGGCGGCGAAGGCGAGCCTCGACCCGGACGGCATCCTGAACCCCGGCAAGATGGGGCTCCGCGACCGGATGCGAGGTCAATTTCAACCATGATCGGGCCGACCGGCACCTTCGAGGCCGAGCTCGCCGCAGCGGTCGGACCCGAGCACGTCGAGCGAGTCGATCACGCGGGCGGCGCGGGCAGCCCCGGCAGCCCCGGCGGCCCCGGCCAGTGGCGGGTGCGCCCCGGCTCGGCGGCCGAGGTCGCCGAGGTCATCCGGCGCGCCCGCGCGCACCGGGCCGCGGTGCACCCGGTCGGCGCCGCAGGGCGCCCGCCGCCGTCGGTCCCCGAGGGCGAGCCGCGCCCGCGCGTCCTGGTCTCGACGCGCCGCCTCGATCAGGTGCTGCAGCTCGACGAGACGTCGCTGCTCGTCCACGCGCAGGCCGGGCTCACCGGCCTCGAGCTCGAGCGCGTCCTCGCGCCGCGCGGCCTCTCGGTCGGCGACTACCCGCCGGTCGTGCTGACGTCGTCGCTCGGCGGGATCCTCGCGGTGCGCACGCCGGGCAAGTCGAGCGCGCGGCACGGCTTCTTCGAGGAGGCGGTCGTCTCGGTCTCCGCCGTGCTCGCCGACGGCCGCACCGTCCACACGCGCGCCGCGCCGCGCCGCGCGACCGGGCCCGACCTGGCGCGCGTCCTGTGCGGCAGCGAGGGCACGATCGGCTTCATCACGAGCGCCGTCCTGCGGATCCACCTCCGGCCGGAGGCGCGCCTCGTGGCCGCGTACGTCCTGCCCTCCGTCGACGCGGCGGTGTCCGCGATCTACCTCGCGCTGCGCGAGGAGGCGGCCCCCTCGGGGATGCGGATCTACGACGCCGCCGAGGCGGCGCGCCACTTCGACGGCCTGTCCCTGCCGCCCGGCCACGCGCTCCTGTGCGCCGCCACCGCCGGGCCGACCGATCTGGCCGCGTGCGACCGCGATCTGATCGCGAGCGCGGTCGCGGCCGAGGGCGGCGCGGCCACCGATCCCGCGCTCGCGGATCTATGGTGGCGGCGGCTCCACGCCGGTGAGCCCACGCCGGGGCCCGCGCCGACCCTGCAGGTGACGGCGACGCCCTCCAAGGTGCGCGCCGTCTACCACGCGATGGTCGGCGCGCTCGCCGCCGCGGGCGCCGCGGGGCGAGCGCACATCTCGCGGTTCGACGCCGACGGCGCCGTCCTCTTCGTGACGATCGACGAAGCAGAGCCCGCCGCCGCCGCCGAGCGGCTCGCCGCCGTCGAGCGCGCGGCCGTGGCCGCCGGCGGCTGGCTGCTCGGCGCGCGCGCGCACAAGCTCGATCCCTACCTGCGCGCGCTGCGCGAGGTGCTCGATCCCGACCGGATCATGAACCCCGGCGCGCTCGCGTAGCGCGCGCCGACCCGGCCCCCGCTCACGCCGTGTCGCTCTTCGACATGTCCGCGACGAGCTTGCGCATGAACAGCTCGATGTTGCGGCGCAGCGCCGGGTCGTCGCACACCGGCAGCGCGCGCCGCCAGGTCTCGACGGCCCGCGCGTGCAGCCCTTGCCGAAAATAGAGGTACGCCAGCCGCGTGAGCGCCGGGAAGTACGCCGGCTGCAGCTCGACGACCGCCTCGTACTCGTCGACCGCCTCGGCCCACCGCGCCGCGCGCTGGAGCATGTTCGCGAGCATGAAGTGCAGCTTCGGGCTCGCTGGATCCGAGACGAGCGCGCCGCGCAGCCGCGCGATCGCGCCCTCGACGTCGCCGGCGTGGTAGCGGCCGAGCGCGTCGGCGAGCAGCACCTCGTGATCGGCGCGCTCCTCCGCCGACAGCTCGCGGAGCAGGCGGTGCAGCCGCCGCACGTCGAGCGGCTTCTCGAGGTAGCCGTCCGCGCCGTGCCGCTGCAGCACCTCGTCGGGGACCTGGCCGGAGTCGACGACCGACGTCGTGACGATCACCCGGCTCTTCCCGAGCCGCTTGCTGCGCTTGATCGCGCGGCACATGCGCAGGCCGTCGAGCTCCGGCGTCGCGACGTCGGTGAACACCAGATCGAAGATCATGTTGCCGAGCAGATCGATCGCCTGGGTCCCCGACGACGCGGCCTGGCACTCGTAGCCCAGCCGCTCGAGCTCGGCGACCATCTGGATCCGGCTCGGCGGGTCCGGATCCACGACGAGGACGCGGGTGCGGCCGATCCCCTGCTCGACCGCGCCCCGATCGAGCTCCTCCGCGATGACGATCGTGCTCTGCTCGATCGGGTCATCCGGATCCGAATCCTCGTCGGCATCGGCGTTGGTGATCGTGTTCACGCCCCACTCGCTGCCGAACGTGCCGAACCCCAGGTCCTCCGACGGGAGGTCCTCGGCGCTCTCGATGTTGCGCGCCGCCTCCTCGGCCAGCGCGCGCTGCGCCTGGCGGTGCTCGTCCTCGCCGCCGTCCGGATGGACGACCACGAGCCCGGGGCTGTTGCGATCCGCCTCCGCCCCGATCAGGTGCAGCTCGCCCTGCTTCCACTTGCGGAACGCCACCCGGATCGTGCGCATCAGGGTGACGTCGAGCGCGATCCGGAGCTCCACCTGCTTGCCGCGCGCCGTCGCGAGCTCGCGGGCCGGGACGATCGCGTCCTCGGGCCGCGCCGCCGCGATCACGAGCGAGCTGGCATCCTCGTAGACGACGAGCGCGTTGAAGATCCGCGCCCACTCGAGCGAGACGTGCTCGAGCACGTCCAGCCGGATGACCGACTCATCGAACACGACGGCCGCCCAGCCGGTCTGCGCCGACAGGGCCAGGGAGAGCTCGCGCTCGCTCGCGTAGCCGAGCATGTAGAGCTCGGAGGCGACGGGGTGCCGGCCGCTCTGCCGTGCCAGGGCATCGGAGAGGGCGTTGGCGTCGATGACGCCCCGCTGGAGCAAGATCTGCCCGATCGAGCCGCGCACCGTCGGCAAGGAGCGTATCAGAGTTGTGGGTTTCTACAGGACCCCAGGGCACTCAAGTATTTGGAATCTCGATCGACGAGCGCCGTCAGGTAGCTACCTGACCCGCCGCGGCATCTTTTGTGTGGAGATTCATCCCTGGATTGATATCCTCCGCCCGCCCCTAGGGAACCATCCACGCATACTCGTCTCGGATGAGAATTTTGCCGTGAGAGTCCGTCTCGTGTCCGCGTGGTGAGCCCGTCGGGTTTTTGGTAATGCAACCGCAGAGAATCCTATTTTTTTTCGGGCCGCGCTGTGGGATGGCACCCCCATCGCCCTCGATGGCCTGCCAGGAATTGCTACCGAGGAGAACCCGTGAACACTGACTTTCGTATCGGCGAGAAGGCCGTCTATCCAGCACATGGCGTGGCGGAGGTCATCGGGATCGAAAAGAAAGAGATCAACACGTCGGTCTGCTCCTTTTACGTGCTGAAGGTGGTCGCCACCGGCATGCAGATCCTGGTGCCGAAGGACAAGGCGGATCAGGTGGGACTGCGGCACGTCGCGACCTCGGCCGAGATCGACGAAGTCTTCGACATCCTCCGCGAGAAGGACGTCCACATCGACAAGCAGACCTGGAATCGCCGCTACCGCGGGTTCATGGAGAAGATCAAGACGGGCTCGTTGTTCGACGTCGCCGAGGTGTACCGCGACCTGTACCGGCTCAAGAGCAGCAAGGTGCTGTCGTTCGGCGAGCGGAAGATGCTCGACAACGCGAAGCAGCTGATCGTGAAGGAGCTCGCCGTCGCCCGAAAGTGGACCGAGGAGAAGGTCGAGGCGGAGCTCGAGAAGGCCTGCGCGTAGCGCCGCGCTGCGCCGCACGAACCGTTCAGCGAAATCAGCGAAATCAGCAAAATCAGCAAAATCAGCGAGCGGCTCCGAACGGCTCCTGTACCCGGGAGCCGTTCGTATTTTCGGCAGGTCCGTAGCGCGGGCCACGCACCGGCTGTCCGGAGATCGGACCGACCGGGGGCCGACCAGATCGGAGCATTGCCGCGCGCGGGCGGAACATGATAGGGGTCGCCGCGATGCAGGTTCACGTGGCACGCGCTGAGATCTGGACCATGCCGGTCGACGCGATCGTCAACCCGGCCAACTCGCTCGGGATCATGGGCGGCGGGATCGGCGGAGCGCTGCGCCGCCAGGGCGGCGACGTCATTCAGCAAGCGGCCATGCAGGCGGCTCCGATCGCGGTCGGCGCGGCGCTCGTCACGACGGCCGGCACGCTCCCAGCCAAGCACGTCATCCACGTGCCGACGATGGAGGAGCCAGGCATGAAGATCGGCGCGGAGAACGTGCGGCGGGCGGCGCGAGCCGCGCTGATCGCCGCCGAGCGCAACGGCTTCAAGGTCATCGCCATCCCTGGAATCGGCACCGACCTCGGGGAGGTCCCGGTCGACGAGGCCGCGCGCGCGATCGTCGAAGAGATCCGCGCCCACCGCCGGCCCAACCCCGAGACGATCTACCTGGTCGCCACCGACGAGGCGATGGTGGCCGCGCTCGAGGAGGCGCTGCGCAACGCCCAGGCGAACTTGTAGCCAAGTCCTAAACGCCCGATCGCGCAACGAAAAGTCGTGACATGGCCCGTTGACCACCCGGACACGAGCCATATACTCGCCTCGCTTTGACGTTACAGGCGTTCATGCCAGCCGGGGTAGCCATCGCGCTCGCCCTCGGCTTCTGCGGGTTGTTCACGGCGCTCGCCGTCCTGATCGGCCCGAAAGCTACCAACCCCGACAAGCTCTTGCCGTTCGAGTGCGGCTCCGAGCCGATCGGCTCGCCCCGCGGTCGCTACTCGGTGAGGTTCTACCAGGTCGCCATCCTGTTCCTGGTCTTCGACATCGAAGCGGCGTTCATGTACCCGTGGGCGGTCCTCTACGAGCAGCTCTCACGGTCGCCGATGGGCGGGCTCAGCATGTTCGGTTTCGTCGAGATGCTGCTGTTCGTGGCGATCCTCGTGGTAGCCCTCGCCTACGTCTGGAGAAAGAAGGCGATCGGATGGGAGTAGAGCTCACGACCACGCGCCTCGAGGACGCCGCCAAGTGGGCGAAGCAGTCGCTCGTCGAGCGCGCCAGCAACTGGGGCCGCAAGTTCTCGCTGTTCTCGTACCCGTTCGTGACGGCGTGCTGCGGCATGGAGTTCATGTCGGTCGCCGGGCCGAAGTACGACCTCGCGCGGTTCGGCGCCGAGTTCCCGCGGTTCTCGCCGCGCCAGAGCGACCTGCTCATGGTCGTCGGGACGATCACCGAGAAGCAGGGGCCAGCGCTCAAGCGCGTGTTCGATCAGATGGCCGAGCCCAAGTGGGTCATCGCGTTCGGCGTTTGCGCGTCGACCGGCGGCTTCTACCAGAACTATCACTCGATGCCGGGCTGCGATCAGGTCATCCCCGTCGACGTGTACATCCCGGGCTGCCCGCCCAGGCCCGAGCAGGTGCTCGACGCGCTGATCCTCCTCATGGATCGCATCCAGGAGGGGCGCGGCCACAGCCAGCTCCGCACCAAGCGCGATCAGCTCATCGCCGCGGCGCAGAGCGCCGACGAGTAAGGCTCCCATGTCCAAGCAAGCCCTGGCCGCGCTGCAGGCGAAGTTCCCCGCGGCCGTCGAGAAGACCGAGTCGGAGTTCGGCGACGAGATCGCCTGGATCAAGAAGGACCAGCTCGTGGCGGTCGCGACGTGGCTGCGCGACGACCCGGCGATGGCGTTCGACTCACCGGTGTTCGTCACCGCGATCGACCGCCTGGACTGGCACCCCGTCGGCGCGCCGCCATCGACGCACTGGACCGAGGACCGGCCGAGGTTCGAGGTCTGCTACCAGCTCCGCTCGTCGACGCGCCGCCACCGGCTGCGGCTCAAGGTCGCGGTCACCGAGCAGGACTCGCACTGCCCGTCGCTCGCGACCCTGTGGCCCGCGTTCGACTGGCAGGAGCGCGAGACGTTCGACATGTACGGCATCCGCTTCGACGGTCACCCCGACCTGCGGCGGATCTACCTGTACGAGGAGTTCGTCGGGCACCCGCTCCGCAAGGACTACCCCAAGGAGAAGCGCCAGCCGCTCGTGCGGCGCGACGATCTCCCGATCAACCCGATCAAGAAGGATGCCCGCTGATGGCCGCCACGCGTGACGTCGCGTCGCTCAAGCAGCTCGTGCTCGGGCGCAAGGACGTGCAGGACCTCTCGGACACCGAGACCGAGCTGCCGCCGGACCTCATGACGGTCAACATGGGCCCGTCGCACCCGGCGATGCACGGCACGGTGCGCATCGTGCTGACCGTCGACGGCGAGCGGATCGTGAAGTCCGACGTCCAGCCGGGCTACCTGCACCGCTGCTTCGAGAAGGAGTCGGAGTACGCCACGTACACGCAGGTGTTCCCGTACACCGATCGCCTGAACTACGTCTCGCCGATGATCAACAACGTCGGCTGGGCGATGGCGGTCGAGAAGCTGATGGGGCTCACCGCGCGCATCCCCCGGCGCACCGAGTACATCCGCGTGATCGTCTCGGAGATGTCGCGGATGACCGACCACCTGACGTGCGTCGGCGCGTCGGCGATGGAGCTGGGCGCGTTCACCCCGTTCCTCTACTTCCTGAAGTCGCGCGAGTGGCTCTACGAGCTGCTCGAGAAGGTGTCCGGCGCGCGGCTCACGCACTCGTACGTGCGCGTCGGCGGCCTCGCGAAGGACCTGCCCGAGGACTTCGACAAGGACCTCACGTACACGCTCGACAAGATCGAGGGCGTGATGGTCGAGGTCGAGGGCATGCTGAACGCGAACAAGATCTTCCGCGATCGCATGGCCGGCATCGGCGCGATGTCGAAGGCCGACGCGATCGCCACGGGCTGCGTCGGGCCGATCGCGCGCGCCGCGGGCGTCGACTACGACGTCCGCAAGGACTACCCGTACTCGATCTACCCCGAGCTCGAGTTCGACGTGCCGCTCGGCACCACCGGCGACTGCCTCGATCGCTACCTCGTGCGGATCGAGGAGCTCAAGCAGTGCATCCGCATCCTGCGCCAGTGCCTGAAGCAGATCCCCGACGGGCCGATCATGGTCGACGACCCGCGCGTGACGCTGCCGCCCAAGCGCGACACGTACAACACGATCGAGTCGATGATCCGGCACTTCAAGCACATCGTCGACGGGATCCGGGTGCCGCCCGGCGAGGCGTACACGTTCGTCGAGGGCGGCAACGGCGAGCTGGGCTTCTTCATCGTCGCGGACGGCACCGGCCGCCCGTACAAGGCCTACGTGCGGTCGCCGTCGTTCGTCCACCTGTCGACGGCGGGCCAGCTGATCCACAACCACCTCATTGCCGACGTCGTGCCGATCTTCGGCATGATCAACATGATCGGCGGGGAGTGCGACAAGTGAGTACGACCTCGGGCCCCGCAGCGCAGCCGGGGCAGTCCCAAACGCCGGCGCCGCCGGCCACCGCGCCCGACCCCAATAAAGTCACGCTGACGATCGATGGCCAGTCGGTAACGGTGCCCAAGGGCACGAACGTCCTCGAGGCGGCGCGCACGATCGGCGTCGACATCAGCGCGTTCTGCTACCACCCGGGCCTGCCGGTGGTCGCGCAGTGCCGGCAGTGCCTGGTCTCGATCGAGAAGAACCCGAAGCTCCAGCCGAGCTGCCAGCAGTCGTGCGCCGACGGCATGGTCGTGCACACGACGGACAAGCAGTCGACGCTCGCGCGCCAGCAGATGCTCGAGTTCACGCTGCTGAACCACCCGATCGACTGCCCGATCTGCGACAAGGCCGGCGAGTGCACGCTGCAGAAGCTGTACTTCGACCACGACAACCAGGACTCGCGCGTCGACGTGCCGAAGGTGCACAAGGCCAAGGTGGTCGACCTGGGGCCCACGATCGTGCTCGATCAGGAGCGCTGCATCCTCTGCTCGCGCTGCATCCGGGTCTGTGACGAGGTCGCCGGGTCGCACCAGCTCGAGTTCGCCCACCGCGGCGATCACGAGATCCTGACGACCGCCCCGGGCGCAGAGCTCGACAACCCCTACTCGCTCAACACCGTCGACGTCTGCCCGGTCGGCGCGCTGACCTCGAAGGACTTCCGGTTCACGATGCGCGCCTGGGAGCTCGAGGCGACGCCCTCGGTCTGCAACGGCTGCGCGACGGGCTGCAACGTCGAGATCCACCACAAGCACGGCCGCGCGTGGCGGCTGGTCCCGCGCCACAACCCCGACGTCAACGACTACTGGATGTGCGACGAGGGCCGGCTCACCTACCACGAGCTGCGCGAGCACCGGCTCGCGGCGCCGACGGTCGACGGCCTGCCGGCCGCGTGGGACCGCGCGGTCCGCGCCGCCGCCGAGCGGATCACCGCCGCGGGCGCTGCGGCCACCGCGTTCGTGCTGTCGGCGACGGCCTCGAACGAGGACAACTTCGCGCTCGCCCGGCTCGCCGCCTCGATCGGGTGCAAGAACGTGTTCTACGCCGGCAAGCCGCCGGTCCCGGGCCGCGAGGACGGCAAGCTCCGCGTCGCGGACGTGAACCCGAACACGGCGGGCGTGAAGGCGATCCTCGAGGCGCTCTCCCACGAGCCGCGGGAGCTGGGCGCCCTGCCGGCCGAGATCCGGCTGGTCGTGATGCTCGGCGATATCTTGCCGGTCGACGCCGACCGGCAAAAGGAGCTGGGCGTGATCGCGGTCAGCGCGCACGAGCGCGGCCCGGTCGCGCAGGCGATCGTCGCGCTGCCGGCGGCGGCGTGGGCCGAGACCTCGGGCACGGCGACGAACAAGCAGGGCCGGGTGCAGCGGATGCACGCGGCCTTCCCGGCGCCGGGCCACGCGCTCGCGGGCTGGGAGATCGTCGTCCGGCTGGCGCAGGCGCTGAACGCGAAGCTCGCGTGGGCGCACGCCCGCGAGGTCTTCAAGGACATGACCGCGGCGGTCAAGCCGTGGAGCGGGCTCACCTGGGCGCGCGAGGCACGGCCCCTGGCCCTGCGCTTCGCGGGGAGCCGCGGCTGATGCGGGCGCCGACGATGCAGGCGAGGGCCTTGCTCCTCTCGCTCCTCGCTACCCTGAGCTTCTCGATCTTCGCGATCGGCTGCGGCAAGGAGAAGGCCGCGCCGAACCTGTGCGACAACCAGGTGGCCGGCGCGCTCCAGCCGCCGCTCACCGACGCCGAGCAGGCGCGCCGCCGGGCGGTGTGCCCGGCGATCCAGGCCGAGCTGGGCTCGCCCGCGGACGCGCGCCAGTGCGAGCCGGGCTCGTCGATCCTGACGTGCCCGGCGGGCGCCCACTGCAACGAGAACGGCAGGTGCGAGCTGGCGTGCGTCGCCGACACCGTGGATCGCTGCGGCGGCGGCACGTGCACCGCGGAGGGCCGCTGCGTCGAGCGGGGCTGGCTCTGGGTGATCCTCGACTTCCCGGCCACCAAGTGGGTGGTGCTGATCCTCCTGCTCGTCATGCCGCTCGCGTCGATCCTGACGTGGATGGAGCGCCGGCAGAGCGCGATGATGCAGGACCGGCTCGGCCCCAACCGCGCGAACATCGGCCGGGTCAAGCTGAAGGGCATCCTCCACTTCGTCGCCGACGCGCTGAAGATGATCTTCAAGGAGGACTTCATCCCCGCGAACGTCCACAAGGGGCTGTTCGCGCTGGCGCCGATCCTCGCGATCGCGCCGGTCTTCATCGCGTTCGCGATCATCCCGTTCGGGCCGACGATCTACCCGCACGTCTTCACCGACGTGGCCGATTCGTCGCTGATGGCGCAGAACGCCGACGCGTACCGCGACGCGATCCGCCTCCAGATCTGGCGGGTCGACTTCGGCCTCATCTTCTACTTCGCGATCCTCACGCTCGCGAACTACGGCGGCACGATCGCCGGCTGGGCCAGCTACAACAAGTGGGCGCTGCTCGGCGGCCTCCGCAGCTCGTCACAGATGATGTCGTACGAGGTGTCGATGGGCCTCTCGCTCATGGGCACGTTCCTCGTGGTCGGCAGCCTCGAGCCGGGCTTCATCGTCGAGCACGGCGCCGTGTCGACGATGTCGGCGGCGAACCCGGCCAACTGGCTGTGGCTGTGGCAGCCGGTCGGCCTCGTCCTGTTCTTCACCGCGGCGATCGCCGAGACCAAGCGCGCGCCGTTCGACATCCCCGAGGGCGAGCCCGAGATCATCGGCTACTTCGTCGAGTACTCGGGCCTGCGCTGGGGCCTGTTCTTCCTCGCCGAGTTCGTGGAGATCGTCTTCATCTCCGCCGTCATCACCACGGTGTTCTTCGGCGGCTACCACGTGCCGTACCTCGAGCCGGACGGCTTCCACGCGTTCGGCCAGGCGCTCCGGCTGCCGCACGGCGTCGTGGTGCTGCTGCAGATCGGCGCGTTCGGCGCCAAGACGTTCCTCCTGTGCTGGTTCCAGCTGATGATCCGGTGGACGCTCCCGCGGTTCCGCGCCGATCAGCTGATGAACCTCGGCTGGAAGATCCTCCTGCCGCTCTCGCTCGCGAACGTCCTCGTGACCGCGCTGATCAAGCTCCTCACCCTCAACTAGGTCCGCCGGCCATGTCCCAATCCCACTCCCACGACCACTCCCACGACCACCACGAAGCTCCCGCAGGCGCCGGCCTCAAGGTGCTGGCGGTCCACGACAAGCACGCGGACGGCCGGCCGCGCGTGCGCACGGTGCAGGTCGCGCGCCCCGAGTCGGAGGACACCTCGTTCCTCGCGGCGACGGCCAAGGGCCTCGGCATCACGCTGAAGCACTTCGCGCGCAACCTGTTCCTGCCGATGAAGAAGCTCGCCACGCGCGCCGAGGCTGGCGCGCCGGCCGAGGAGAAGTACCGGAACGACATCGAGACGGTCCAGTATCCGGAGGAGAAGGTCACGTACCCCGAACGGTTCCGCGGCCTCCACCGCCTCATGCAGCGCGATGATGGCGCGGTGCGGTGCGTCGCGTGCATGTGCTGCCCGACCGTGTGCCCGGCGCACTGCATCACGATCATCCCGGAGGAGACCCGGGCCATCGAGCAGGATGGCAAGGTCCGGATCGAGAAGCGCCCGGCCGTGTTCGAGATCGACGAGCTGCGCTGCGTCGTGTGCGGCCTGTGCGTCGAGGCGTGCCCGTGCGACGCGATCCGCATGGACACGGGCGAGCACGCCCGGCCGGTCGAGGATCGGGCGCGGGCGATCGAGACGAAGGAGTCGATGCTCGGCCGCGGCATCCACTCGACGGCGACCCAGGGCGGCGAGGGCCCCAACTGGCGGCAGCACGCCGGCGCGCGCGGCCCCGACGAAGAGCAGGACCCGCACCACTGATCGGCTCCGGGCGGATCGGCCCCGGGCGGATCGCGCGCGGATGGCGCAAAGTGCGCCCGCTCCCGATCCGGCAGACACCGTGAGGAGACAATGATTGGGCGCCCGGAGTTTTTTCGGTTGACGAGTAGTGTGCAGATCACTAGTCTCAAACTTGAGCACCGGCGGTTCGATGCGATAACCGGGGCGAAACTGTCTCCTACTTCTGCTATCCAGGGATCTGCCTCTGATCCGGGAGTGCACGCCCGCAAGTCGGGAAGCCCAATGGATTATCGTGGAGCCCACCTACGCAACGCGTAGGGGATAGAACGCCTCACGGTCGGACGGTCGAAGTGCTCATTTATCGGGTGCAGCGGTGAGAGCCGCTGCACCCGAGTCTTTTTCGGAGCCGAGCTCGTAGCACGGATGATCGAGCCCGGTGGGCGGGTACAGCTCGTGGTGCGTGTAGCGGAAGCCGAGCTTCTCGAGCGCGCGGCGCGAGCCGGCGTTCTCCGGATGGTGGCCCGCGAACAGCGCGGGCGCGCCGAGCGCGTCGAACGCGTGCGCGATGACGGCCGCCCCGGCCTCCGTGGCCAGGCCCTGGCCCCACCACGGCGGCAGCAAGTAGAAGCCGAACTCGTAGACGCGGCGCGGCGGATCGCGCGGCTTGAGGCCGCAGCAGCCGATCTCGGGACCGCCGTGCAGCGCGATCGGCCAGTACGAGATCCCGTGATCGCGCTGGTTCGAAAGCTCGACCTCCAGCCGGGCGGCCACCGCGGCGTCATCGAACGGGCCGCCCACGAGGGCGGTCACCCGCGGATCGCCGAACAGGCGCCGGGCGAGCGGCAGATCTCCGGGCGACCAGCACCGGAACGCGAGCCGGGCCGTGGGCGGCGGGAGCCGGAAGCTCGCCGCGTCAGTCATGGCACGGCCGGGGGCTGCCCATGGGCGGGCAGCCGGCGAGCGCGAGGACGTCCATCGTGACCGCCACGCCGATGTGGATCAGGACGCCGCCCCAGATCGAGCGGGTGCGCATCGCCAGCGTGCCGAGGATGAGGCCGGCCCCGATCGCGCCGAACGTCTCGGCCATGGGCTTGCCGTAGTGGATCATGCAGTACGGCACGAGCATCACGAAGATCGCGTTGGAGCCGAGCGCGCGCCGCAGCCCCTGGAGCAGGAAGCCGCGGAAGAAGAACTCGAGCGAGACGAACTGCACCGCGTAGAGGGCCTCCCACGTCCACAGGTCGAAGTGGGACCGGTTCGCCATCCGGTAGAACGGGTACGTGTGGCGGAACGAGGCGGTCCGCGACGCGGCGATCACCACCGGCAGGATCGCGAGGAACAGCGCCGCGTAGATCCAGAAGTGCCGCACGAAGCCTCGGGCCGAGAGGTGGTAGTCGCGGATCCGCTGCCCAGGCACGAGCCCGATCGCGAGCATCGGGATCACGACGTAGCCGAGGACGCGCCAGCCGGACCACCACGCGAAGCTCTTGATCTCCCAGTAGGGATCGCGCTGGGCCGGATCGAGCGGGAAGTAGCGCGCGAACCAGGCCGAGTTGCCGATGTACTCCTGCAGCGTCAGCACGACAGCGCACGTGAGCATCACGACGAGCACGAGCACGCTCGCCTGGCCGCCCGCGCCGGGATCGCGCTCCGTCTCGGCATCGATCGCGCGCCACTGATCGATGGTGATCTTGCGGATCCACCCGCCGAGCGTGGCGATCATGGCGTAGCGATCATGGCGTGGCGATCACGCGGCGGGCGGGCTGATGAGGTCGGCGGCCTGGCGCAGCCGGCGCCGCACAAGCTCCTTGCCGAGGAGCTCCATCGTCTCGAACAGGGGCGGCGACGCGCGCCGCGCGGTGATCGCGAGCCGGAGGAGCGTGTACGCGTGCTTCGTCTTCCAGCCGCGCGCCTCGCACCACTGCTTGGCGATCTCTTCGAGCGCGGCCGCGCTGAAGCCGTCCTTGGCCTCGAAGCGGTCGACGAAGTCGCGCAGCCCGTCGGCGACGTCTTGTGGCGCGACGTCGGGGATCACGAGCTCGGCGGCGACCGGCGCGTAGTCGAGATCGCCGGAGAACAGGAACTCGGTCAGGGGGATCAGATCGGAGAGCTTCTTCATCCGCTTCTGGACGAGCGGCATCACCCGCGCCAGGTAGTCCCGGTTCAGGCGCCAGCTCGTCACGAGCTCGACGAGCCCCTCGATCGTCTGCTCCTGGATGTACTTCTCGTTGAGCGCGATCAGCTTGTCGAGGTTGGACACCGGCCCGCCGAGCGAGATCCGGTCCCACGCGAACACCGAGACCATCTCCTCGAGCGAGAACTTCTCCCGGTTGTCGCCGAACGACCAGCCCATCTGGCCGAGGAAGTTGAGCAGCGCCTGCGGCAGGATGCCGGCGTCCCGGTAGTAGTTGATCGAGACCGGGTTCTTGCGCTTGCTGATCTTCGACTTGTCGATGTTGCGCAGGAGCGGCATGTGGAACCACTGCGGCGCCTCCCAGCCGAACGCCTCGTAGAGGACGACGTGCTTGGGCGTCGACGACAGCCACTCCTCGGCGCGGATCACGTGCGTGATCTCCATCAGGTGGTCGTCGACGACGTTCGCCAGGTGGTACGTCGGCAGGCCGTCGGACTTGAGCAGGACCTGATCGTCCATCTGCGCGGCGTCCCAGCGCTGCGGCTTCTTGCGCAGCTGGTCCTTGAACTCGATCGGCCCGGCGAGCGGCATCTTGAGCCGGACGACGTGCGGCTCCCCGGCCGCGGCCCGCCGCGTGCCGTCGGCGGGATCGAGCCCGCGGCAGTGGCGGTCGTAGCCGCGCTCGCCGCTCTCGCCCTGCTGCGCCCGGAGCGCCCGGAGCGCAGTGAGCCGCTCCTCGGTGCAGAAGCAGCGATAGGCGTGGCCGCGCTCGAGCAAGATGCCGGCGTGGTCCTTGTAGTGCTGCGCCCGCTCGCTCTGGCGGTACGGCGCGTACGGTCCGCCGACGTCGGGCCCCTCGTCCCAGGACAGGCCGACCCAGCGCAGGGCCTGGTAGATCATCCGCTCGGAGTCCGCGCGCGCCCGGTTCTGATCGGTGTCCTCGATCCGGAGAACGAACTTGCCACCTTCCTTGCGCGCAAACGCGTAGTTGAACAGCGCGATGTAGGCGGTGCCGACGTGCGGGTCGCCGGTCGGTGAGGGTGCGATCCGCACACGGACCGGCCGGGAGGCGGCTGACATGGCGTGTCTTGTAACACGGCATGGTAGCGTCCATAAATGCGCGCTCTCCGCTGGCTCTCGCTCGCATGGCTCTCGCTCGCACCGTCCGCGGCGCTCGCGCGGCCGGTCCTCGTGGAGGGCACCGTCATGGACGCCCAGAGCCGGTGGACGCGCGACGGCTCGCGCATCGTCACGGAGGCGACCGTCCGGACGGCGGACGGCGACGTCAAGGTCAGCCAGCTGGGCGGCACCGTCGACGGGCTGACGATGCGCACGTTCCCCGGCCCCGAGCTGCTCGCGCCCGGCATGCAGGTGGCGGTCGCGGCGACGGAGCGGCTCGACGGCTCGCGGCGGATGCACGTCGCGGTCGACTCGGTGCGCGTGCTCTACATGCCGCCGCACTTCGTGCGCACCGGACCGACGAAGGCCGGCCACTACCTGTACTGGGAGTCGGGCTGCGTCTACGTCCGGGCGTCCGCCGAGGGCACGAAGGCGATCGCCGGCGAACGCGAGCACGAGATCATCGACGCCACGGCCCGGATGTGGAACGACCGCACCGCGAGCTGCTCGTACATGAACGTCGTGATGGAGGCGCCGGTGGAGCAGGAGGTCGGCCGCGATCACGTGAACCTCATCAAGTTCCGCGACGTCTCGTGGTGCCGCCCGGCGGTCGACGACGATCCGCCGCGCTGCCACGCCGACTCGGCGGCGGGCCTCACGACGGCGGTCTACGTCGACGACGAGAGCAGCCCCCGCGACGGCGCGATCGTCGACGCCGACATCGAGCTGAACGGCGTCAACTTCGCGATCGCGGACAACGGCGCGACGACCAGCACCTCGCCCTGCAAGGCCGAGCTGCAGAACACGCTGACCCACGAGATGGGCCACCTGCTCGGCCTCGAGCACCCGTGCCGCGTCGGCAACGATCCGATGCGCGTCGATGGCGAAGGCAAGGCCGTGCCGATGTGCAGCGCCGCCCTGGGCAACGCCGCGATCACCGAGGCCACGATGTACAACTTCCAGGAGTGCGGGGAGATGAAGAAGGAGACGCTGGAGGCCGACGACGTGAACGCGCTCTGCGCGATCTACCCGGCAGGCGAAGATCCGGGGACGTGCGACGCGGTCGGCGAGCCGACGGGGTGCTGCAGCGCCTCGGGCACAGGCGTACCGCTGGCGCCGGTGCTCGGCGCGCTGGGCTTCGGCGCGCTGGTGCTGCGCCGACGGCGCGCGGCTCCTCCCGCGCGACGATCTTGACGTAGATCTTGATGCAGATCTCGAACCGGACCTGAGCGGCCAGCGCGCAGCCCGGCGCGAAAAGCTCGATCCGGCGAGCGCGCTCTGTATCCTGTGCGGATGAGCGGCGCGTGCCCGAGCTGCGGAGTCACCGTGATCCCGGGCTACGTGAAGTGCCCGCGGTGCCACGCGGTGCTGCCGAGCGCGGCGCGCAGCCGCCGCGCGAGCCTCGCGCCGGGTGGCACCGCGATCGAGCCGCGCGCGTTCCCGGTCGTGCCGGCCCTGGCGGGCGCGCTCGCGCTCGGCGTGGTCCTGCTGCTCGTGCTCGAAGGCGGCGCCACCCGGAAGCCGGCGCCCGCCGCGGGCGCGGTCCCGGCGACGGCGGCGGCGGGCCCTGGCGCCGTGCCCGGCCCGGCCTCGGGCCCGGGCGTAGGCGCGGCGAGCGGCGCGCCTCCCGGCGGCGCCCCGGGCGCGCTGGGCGCTCCGGCCGCGGCGCCTGGTGCCGGCGCGACCGCCGCCGCCGTGCCCGCCCCGCCCCTGCAGCCGCCCCCGCCGCGGCCGCTCGACATCCCGGCGGCGACGGGGCCGAGCCCGACCTCCGTCGCGGACGAGCTCGAGCGCGCGCTCGGCCAGCAGCGGCTGTGGTCGCGCGTCGCGGCGAGCGGCGACCGCGTCGACGTCCGGTCCGGCTCGTGCGCCGATCCGGCCATGGGACCGATGATCGACGCCGCGCGCGCCGCGCTGCGCGGTGTCGGCTTGACCCGGCTGCGATGCCTGGCGCAGAGTGGCGCCGTTGTCTTCGAACGAGACCTCTGATCCGTCGCGACGGCCGCACCGCCTGATCCTCCCGCTCGGGCTGCGCGTGCTGGTGCAGGTCATTCGCATCGAGGAGCGCACCGATGCGGGCCTGTACCTACCGCCGGGCGCCAAGGAGGCGAACGACGACGCGCTCTACGGCAAGGTGATCGAGGTCGCCCGGGATCGGCCGACGTCTGACGATATCGCTGAGAACGTCTCCGGCGTGCCGTACGGCGCCCACGTGCTGTTCCGCAAGGAGGCGGGCGTGCGCGTGCCGTGGGACGACCGCTACCGGCTGATCGACGTGAAGGACATCCTCGCGACCGTCGAGGAGGTCATGGTGGACGAAGCGCACTAGACTACGCTTTGCGCTCATGGCTGGCACCCTCCCGCCCCGCTCCGCGATCCCCCAACTGGCCGAGCTCGATCTGGTGCTCGAGACGCCACGGCTGCGCCTGCGGCGGTTCACGGAGGCCGACGTCGACGACATCTGGCCGGTGGTCTCGAACCCCGAGTTCCCGAAGATGATGAGCTGGGCGGCGCACACCGATCGCAGCGAGACGCTCGACTTCGTGCGCGCGGTGAACCGGACCCTCGAGCAGAACACGGGCGTCGTCTGGGCGATCGAGCACGAGGGCCGCGTGATCGGCAGCATCAGCCTCGACGCGATGGTGTTCGAGCTGCGCGCGTGGCGCATCGATCGCGCCGAGCTCGGCTTCTGGCTCGCGCCCGAGCACTGGAACAAGGGCCTCATGACCGAGGCGGCGGACGCGGTGATGCGGTGCGCGTTCCAGACGATCGGGCTCCACAAGGTGACGGTGGGCTGCATCTCGGAGAACGTGGCGTCGCGGCGCGTGATCGAGAAGCTGGGCTTCCGCTACATCGGCCGCCTCGAGGACGACGTCTGGCGCGATGGCAAGTGGCACGCGCACCTGCGCTACGAGCTGACGGCGGCCGAGTGGCCCGATGCCGTGACGACGCAGCGGATCTCCGGCCCATCGACACCCTCCTAGACGCGTCCTGGCCGCGTCCTGGCCGCCTCCTGGCCGCGTCCTGGCCACCTCCTGGCCTCCGTCCCCATCTTGTGCCCCCAGCGTGGCGTGGTAACTTGCGGCGCCAAGACACGCAGTTGCGTGACCCACTATGGACGTCCGCTGCGAGAAGTGCCAGACGGAGTACGAGCTCGACGAAGCACGTCTGAAGCCGGGAGGGGTGACGGTCAAGTGCACCAACTGCGGGCACATGTTCAAGGTCAGGAAGCGCGAGCCCACCAACGTGGGCGCCGCGCCGTCGCCGGCCGAGCCGCGGGCGCGCCCGAGCACGTCGAGGTCGCCGATGCGCGCCGGGTACGCGCGGCCCGACTCGCTGCTCCACGACGCCGAGACGGTGCACGCCAACGACGAGGGGCCGACCACCGTCGAGCGGCAGTGGGTCGTCCGGCTCTCGAACGGTGATCAGAAGAGCTGCCGCGAGCTCGCGACCCTGCAGCAGTGGATCATCTCCGGCGTCGTCTCGCGCGACTCGCTGATCTCGCGCACCGGCAAGACGTGGAAGCGGCTCGGCGACATCAACGAGCTCGCGCAGTACTTCGACATCGCCGACGAGGCGCGCACGGCGCGCGAGAAGCGGCCGGGCGCGCGCGCCACGCCGGGGGCAGGCCAGCTGCCCCGCGTCGTGGGCCAGCCGGCGAACGCCGCCCGCGGGTCTGTCACGCCGCCGCCCCCGGGCCGCGGCACCATGCTCGGCGTCAGCGGGGGCCCGCAGGTGCAGCCGGCCGGCGGCGCGGCCCCGCCCGACGACGACGACGACGAGCGGCGCACCGGCCGCGCGCCGCTGCCGCCGAAGCTGCCCCCCGGCGCCAAGACGCCGCCGATGGGCTCGGCCACGGCACCCAAGCCGCCCGCCTCGACGCCGCCGCCCATCGGCGCCAAGCCGCCGGCCGCCGCCGCCAAGACGCCGCCGATGGGCTCGGCCACGGCACCCAAGCCGCCCGCCGCCCACCGCCC
>Ga0247790_10000067_pt1 | contig 57653 bp, 45 predicted proteins | sample UWRJS171409R4_FD_179913 | JGI IMG/M metagenome (GOLD analysis project Ga0247790, IMG submission 179913) | Soil microbial communities from Arlington Agricultural Research Station in Wisconsin, United States - UWRJ-S171-409R-4 | ecosystem: Environmental > Terrestrial > Soil > Agricultural land...
CTCGAGCTCGCGCGCGAGCACGACTTCGATCTCATCCTGCTCGACATCGGTCTGCCCGATCTCAGCGGGTACGAGGTGGTCCGCGAGCTGCGCGCCGATCCGCGGCGCCCGGATCGATACATCACCGCGGTGACCGGACACGGCCGGCCTTCGGACATCGCGCGCTCGGTGCACGAGGGCTTCGACGATCACGTCACGAAGCCCATCGATCTGGGCAAGGTCCGGCAGATCCTGCGCTGCGCCGACTCGCACTACGCGCCGCAGTCGTCGTCGGACACCTCGGTGCCGAAGTCATCGCCGCCGACCCCCGCACCGGCGTGAGCCGGCTGCCGGCTACTGGCTGCCTTGAGGTGTGCCTCAGGGCAGCGGGTGCGCGAGGAAGAAGCGCATGACCTCCTCGCCCCACACGAACGCGTTCGGGAGGCGGCACGGGATCGCGTACTGCGGCGCGTAGGGATCCGTCGTGCTGCCGGCGATGCAGTGGCCCTTCGCGGAGGCCCACGGTCCGTCGGAGACCGTCTCGTACGCGTGATCGAACGTCTCGAGCACCGCGCCGCCCGCGCCGCCCGCGCCGCCAGCGCCCGTCCAGCGATCGTGCCGGAAGCTCCCGTCCCCGGCGACCTGCGTCGGCCCGGCGGCCGCGTAGCTCGCGATCGCCGCGTCGCGGATCCCCGTCATGGTCTGGTAGCCGACTGACACGTCGGTGCGGCCCATGAGGAACAAGATCGGGATCCGGCGCGACGGCGCGCGGCCCTGCGTGAAGCACGTGGCCTCGCCAAAGCCGGTGCCGAAGCCAGCGCCAGCCGGCGCCGCCGACGCGAACAGATCCGCGTGGTCGCACAGGAGGCGCCACGTCACGAAGCCGCCGCGCGAGAACCCGGTGACGTGCACCTTCTTGGGATCGGTGCGGAACACGCTCGCGAGCTGGCGCACGATCTCGACGAGCGCCGCGTCGTTCGCCGCGCTCCACGTCGAGCCGGGGAAGCCGGCGCCGTACGGCGGCCCGGTCGGCGCGGCCACGACGTAGCCGTGCGCCTGGCCGAGCTCGCGCATCCGGACGTGACCGTCCATGAGCAGGCCGTTCCCGGTATCCCCGTGCAGGACGAGGATCAGCCCGCAGCCCGGCGCGCGGCACGCGGGCGGGACGCGCACGTCTACCGCGAGGCCGCTGCAGGTATAGGTGTGATCGCCCGCCGCGACGTCGGTGACACAGCCGGCGGGGACCGGCGGCGTGGCGTCCGCGCTCGGCGCGTCGTGCGGTGACGTGTCACCGCCGCAGCTGCTGCCGCCACAGCTGAGAGCCGCGATTGCCAAGGGCACGCAGAGCGCGATCCGCAGCATGGGCTCGAGCATACGTGACCTCGGGCGCAGGCGCGCACCGCCGCGATCGACACGGCAAGATCTGCAGTGGGCTGCAGGAGGTGGAGGTAGTCGAGCCGCGGGTCCGCGAGCGCCGACGTGAACCGCGTGACTGGGCGCGATTTGCACATCGAGCAAGAATGGCCCACGCGGATCGCACAGATCTCACGCGGCCCTCTCCGTCGACCTCCGCCCTGGCAATGGAAGCTACGCGAGGCGCTCTTCGAAGCTCGCGTCAAAACGGCGCGGCGAAGGCTCCTGCGATCTCTCTGAAGAGCGCCGCCACCTCGGTACAGCCCTTGCTCGTGAGACCAGCATGGCTGCGATTGACCACGTGAACTTGCCGGCGGCGGGCGACGTCGTCGCGGGCAAGTACCTCCTGCGCCAGCTCCTCGGCGAGGGTGGGATGGGCATCGTGTTCCTCGCCGAGCAGCTCGCGCTCGGCCGCACGGTCGCGATCAAGCTCTTGCAGCCGCAGCTCGCCTCGAGCGAGGCGCTCGTGCGCCGGTTCTACGACGAGGCCGTGGCCGCGTCCCGCGTGCAGCACCCCGGCGCGGTGGCGATCATCGACGTCGGCACCACCGGCGCGGGCGCGCCGTTCATCGTCATGGAGCACGTGCCCGGCCGCCTGCTCAGCGCGGTGATCGACGAGGAAGAGATCGCGGTGCCGCGCGCGCTCGACATCGTCCAGCAGCTCCTGCGCGCGCTCAAGGCGGCGCACGCGCAGGGCGTCATCCACGCCGACGTGAAGAGCGACAACCTCATCGCCGAGGCGACGCCCGAGGGCGAGGCGATCACGCTGATCGACTTCGGGCTCGCCCGGCTCGACGGCAAGTGGGAGACCGGCGGGTTCGTGTCGGGTACGCCCGAGTACATGGCGCCCGAGCTGGTCCGCGGCGAGGCGCCGACGGTCGCGAGCGACCTCTACAGCGTCGGCGTGATCCTGTACGAGCTCTTGACGGGGGTGGCGCCGTTCCAGGGCGGCACCACCGAGGAGATCCTGCGCCGCCAGCTCGAGGAGGAGGTCGTCCCGCCGTCGCGGCGCCGGCCCGATCGCGACATCCCGGCGGTGCTCGATCACATCGTGCTGCGCGCGCTGCACAAGGATCCGCGGGCGCGCTTCACCAGCGCGGCCGAGCTCGGCCGCGCCATCGCCGCCCTCGCCTCGCTGTACGAGCGCGCCGCGGCGGACGAGCACGCCCGCCGCATCCTGACGGCCCCCGACGCGCATGCGAGGATCCCCGGGCTCGCGCCCCGCGCCGTGCCGCGGGCGCGCGAGGGTCGCACCCGGCCCGCGCTGCCCCACCTGATTCACGCGGCGCCCCTCCGGAAGGCGTCCTGAGCGTCCGCGATCACGCCCGCGCCACGCGCGTAGGCGGCACCGGCGCCTCGACGGGCACCGCGTCCGGCGGCCCGCCGGGCCGCGGCCCGAGCACGTCCTCGAGCGCCGCCGCCTCGAGCGTCTCGCTCGCGAGCAGCGCGGCCGACAGCCGATCGAGCCGCTCGCGCTGCGCGGCGATCGCAGCGGCCGCCTCCCCGAGCGCGCGGGCGAGCAGCGCGCGTGCCGCGACCTCGATCGCGTGCGTCGTCGCGTCGCTCGTCGAGCGCTCGCCTGCGATCCGCGCGCCGAGGAACGGGTGCTCGACGTCGATCGCGTAGTAGGCGGGGCCGACCTCGTCGCTCATGCCGTAGTGCGCGACCATGTTCGACGCGAGCCGGGTCGCCTCGCGCAGGTCGTGCTCCGCGCCCGTCGAGACCTGGCCGAGCGCCGCCTGCTCCGCCGCGTACCCGCCGAGCAGGACGCGCAGCCGCGCCAGGAGCTCGGCGCGCGTGTGGAGGTGCCGGTCCTCGGGCGCCTCCTGCTGCGTGGCGCCGAGCGCCATCCCGCGCGGCAGGATCGAGACACGGCGGAGCGGCTCGGCCTCGGGCGTGATCCAGGCGAGCACCGCGTGGCCCGCCTCGTGGACCGCGACGCGCGTCTTCTCGGCGGGGCGCAGGCGGCTCTCGCGCGGATCGCCGAGCACGATCTTGTCGAACGCCGCGAGGAAGTCCTCGCGCGCGAGCTGCTCGGCGCGCCGGCGCGTGGCGCCGAGCGCGGCCTCGTTCGCGAGGTTCGCGAGCTCGGCGCCCGAGAAGCCGGCGGTCATCGCCGCGACCTCCTCGAAGGAGACGTCGCCCGCGAGCGGCTTGCCCTTGGTGTGGACGGCGAGGATCGCGCGGCGCGCGGCCGCCTCCGGCAGCTCCACGACGACGCGGCGATCGAACCGCCCCGGCCGCAGGAGCGCGGCGTCGAGGACATCCGGCCGGTTCGTCGCGGCGATCACGACGGTGAGATCGCCGCGGTCGAAGCCGTCCATCTCGGCCAGGAGCTGGTTCAGCGTCTGCTCGCGCTCGTCGTGGCCGCCCCCGACCCCGGTGCCGCGGGCGCGCCCGACGGCGTCGATCTCGTCGATGAACACGATCGAGGGCGCGTTGCGCTTGGCCTCCTGGAACAGCTCGCGCACGCGAGCTGCCCCCACGCCGACGAACATCTCGACGAACTCCGAGGCCGTGATCGAGTAGAACGGCACGTCGGCCTCGCCGGCGACCGCGCGGGCGAGCAGCGTCTTGCCGGTGCCCGGCGGCCCGAGCAGGAGCACGCCGCGGGGGACCTTCGCGCCGAGGCGGTGGAAGCGGCCCGGCTCGCGCAGGAACTGCACGATCTCGCCGAGATCGCGCTTGGCCGCCGCGAGCCCCGCGACGTCGTCGAACGTCGCGCGCGGCGCGGTCGCGCGATCGTGCTTCTTGCCGCGCCGGAGGAACCCGCCCAGCGGGCCGCCGGCGACCATCATCTGCCGCGTGCGGCGGGACAGCCACACCCAGACGAGGATCATGAGGGCGAACGGCAAGATCGAGAGGACGATCGGGAGCACGACCGACGACTCCGGGGCCTCGGCCCGGATCGCGACGCCCTGCTCGTCGAGCAGCGCGACCAGCCGCTCGTCATCGGGCGCGCGCGCGTGGAACTCGTAGATCGGGCGGGCGCCGCGCATCGCCGGGATGCGCAGCTCGCCCTCGAGCTCCGAGCCGTGCTCCGCGCCGCGGATGACGACGGACTCGACCTTGCCCTCGCGGATCCACTCGACGGCTGTCGAGTAGTCGACCTCGGGGCCGCGCTCGGGGGTGGCGCCGGGGCGCCACAGCCAGAACCCGGCGAGGAGCAGCAGGAAGAAGATGAACCGGCCCCAGCGGCGCGGGCGCGGTCCGGGTCCGGAGGCAGACTCGGGGGGAGGCTCGCTGGACACGGCTCTCGTTCCTGCACGGGGCGCGCCCGCGCTGCGCTGCGGCAGCGCCGCCTCGCGGCGATGTTGCAGCAACGACCCGCGGCGACGCCCCGCAGCCGCGCGATCGTCCAATCGCACGGCCGCCCCACCGCTCGCTGCTTCCGCCGATCCCAGAGAGGGCCCGGCGGCCCGAGCGGACCGTCAGACGCGGGGGCTCATGGTTTGGCTGTGTCTCCGCCGATCAGCATCGGGCGCGTCTTTGTCGGTGCGCCCTTCGTCGACTCTCGGGTGACGCTGCAGTCTCTGCAGTGTGTCTCTCTCTGACTCGTTTCTTCGTTCTCTTCTCTCGGTTTCTCTCTCTTCTCTCTGTTTTCTCTCTCTTCTCTCTCTTCTCTCTCTTCTCTCTCTTCTCTCTTCTCTCTCTTCTCTCTCGGGTAGTCGACCTCGTTGCCTTGCTGATCTTGGGACTGCGCTCGTCTCTTGGACGATGCGTGCCTTCGAGCTTTCCTCGTGCCTGACAGCCCGCTCCGACCGCCGCGCCCTCGCCAACGGGTAGAGCAAGGGTCGTACCCGCAGCGCGCTGCGGATCGCAGCGGAATCGTGTCTGGGGACCGTGCGGGCAAGCGCGACCGTCGCGCACGTGCGCCACCAGCGCGCGCCGACTCCCGCGGTGATCGGCTCGCCTGCGCCGCGCGCCTAGGACGAGCCAGCGCACACAGCTTGCACCGCCTGGGGCCACCAGCTTTTTCAGGAGGCTCGCCGTGACTCACCAGGTTCGAGAAATCATGACGAAGCAAGTCCGGTCGGTTCGTGCCGACGCGTCCCTGCTCGAAGTCGCCTGCATCATGCGAGATCAGGGGATCGGCGACGTGCTCGTCACCGAGCCGGACGGCACGCTGTGCGGCATCGTGACCGATCGCGACATCGTCGTGCGGGCCGCCGCCGCCGGCCTGCCGCTCGACAAGACGTCGGTCGGCCAGATCTGCACGGGCGATCTCATCTACGTCAACCCCGACACCAGCGTCGAGGAGATCGTCCGGCTCATGCGAGAGCACGCGATCCGCCGCGTCCCGGTGGTCCTGAGCCAGCGGCCGGTCGGCATCGTCTCGATCGGTGATCTCGCGAAGCTGAAGGATCCGGACTCGGCGCTCGCGGACATCAGCGCCGCGGCGCCGAACACCTGATCGCGATCGCGTCAGTAAGGCGGCAGGAAGCGCCGCAGCCCCGTCCCGAGCGCGAGGGCGGTGAAGACCACGTTGCGCAGCGGGAGCGCCGGCCACGGCAGGCGCAGCGGGCGGCCGCGCGCCGTCACGCGGGCGCCGAGCGCGCGGATCCACGCGACCGAGCGCGGCCAGTCGGCGATCGCGAGCCACTCCGGCGGGATCGCCGCTGCCCCGGCCGCGCCGCCTGCGAGCGCGCCGGCGATCGCGCCGGTGGTGTCGGCGTCGCCGCCGAGCGCGATGACGTCGGCGACGACCCGGCGGAAGTCGTGCGGCGAGCGCAGCCAGGCGTGGAGGCAGATCGGGACGGTGTGGTGGACGTAGCCGGTGACGCCGCGCGCAAGGCCCAGCTCGGCGGCAAGCTCGGCGGGCGCGAGGTCGCGGGCGAGCGCGTCCTCGACGCGATCCAGCGCGCCCAGCAGCTCGCGCTCGCCGATCCGCGCGCGGAGGTCGCGCAGCACGGCCGCCGGCTCGACGCGCGCGGCGCGCACGGCGTGGTGCGCGGCGAGCGCGATCGCGAGCGCGCCCGCGTGCGCGCGCGGATCGCGGTGCGTGATCTGCGTCGAGGCGGCGACGAGCGCGGCGATCCGATCCGGATCGTCCTGCCACGCGCCGATGATCGGCGCGCGCATGGCCGCGCCGTTGCCGGCGGAGCGCACGCCGCTCCGCGACGGCGGGACGCCCACCCACGATCGCACGAGCGCGCGCAGCGTGCCCCAGCCGATCGCCGCCGGCAGGCCACAGAGCCACCAGCGCAGCTTGCCGGCGAGCGCGCGCGCAAACCGCGCCGGATCGTCGCCTGCGGCGAGCAGCGCCTGCGCCGTCATGCACGCGTGCTCGGTGTCGTCGCTGAGCATGCCGCGGCCGAGCACGAAGCGCTGCCGGAGCGGCCCCGGGTAGAGGCGCGCGGCGCGCCGCGGGCTGAGCCCCTCGCGCGGCAGGCCGAGCGAGTCGCCGACGGCCGTCCCGAGCAGGAGGCCCGTCATGCGATCGGTGCTGCGATCCGTGCCGCGATCCGTGCCGCGTTCCATGCTGCGGCGACAGAGCACGCCCCGTGCCCAGCGGAAGCGCGCGAACACGCGTCCGCCAGCGCCGCGGCGGTGCCACACCGTCGATCGATCGCAGCAGACGCGTGCCGCGCTGACACCACCGCTGCTCGCCGCCCCCCCGCCGCCCGCCGCCCGCCGCACAAGGGAGACCGATGCGGTAACGTGAGATATGGGCGATGACCCGCTGGTAGTACGAGTCCAGAACCTGCGTGCACTGCGCGAGGTTTCGTGGAGTCCTTCCGGGGTCTGCGCCCTCGTGGGAGGTAACGGGTCCGGCAAGACCACGCTGCTGCTGGTCCCAAAGCTGCTGCGCGCCGCTCTTGATCAGGACCTCGCGCAAGCAGTGACGAACGTCTTTGGTGGGAGCCTCGGACTGGCACACCGCGGCCACGAAGACGAGCCCATCACCGTGGGTCTGGACGTTGGCGATCTCTCCTGGTCCGTGCGCCTCGTTCCTTCCGGTGGAAGCGTCGCGACCAGAACGGAGGAGCTGCTTCGGCGAGGGGACGAGGAGATCGTGAGCACTGCGCCGGTTGGCTCGCTCCTGCATCGCGGCAAGGAGCTTCGGCCCGATGCTCGCCTCGCGCTCGCCCGCGTCGTCGAGAACGGATCGCCCGATCCTGATGCCGAGACTGTCGTCTCGCGCATTCGCACGATGTCAGTGTTCCATGATCTCGATCTTCACACGCTGCGCCGTGGCTCTGATGCTTCCATGGATCGGCATTTGACCAGTCGAGGCGTGAATGCAATCACGATGCTGCGGCGCTGGCACCAATCGCGGCCCGAGCGTCACCGCTACAACTTCGTGCTCGAGGGACTGCGCCAGGCATTTCCCGACCAGGTGGTCGATCTGGACTTTCAGCAAGCCGGGCGAACGCTCGTCGCGCAATTTTACGCTCGTGGCAACGAGACTCCGACACCGATCGCGAACGAAGCCAATGGCGTCCTCGCGATGATGGCGCTGTTGTGCGCGGTCGCAGGCTCCGAGGAGCGGGGCTTTGTCGCCATCGACGAGCCCGAGACTGCCCTGCATCCCTACGCGATCCGTTGCTTGCTGCGCAGCGTTCGCGAGTGGGCGCGGCAGCACAAGCTCACCGTGGTCATGGCGACGCACTCACCGGTCGTCCTGGATGAGTTCACAGCGTGCCCATCGCAAGTTTACGTGATGGGGTCGGAGCGCGACCGCCCGGGCCCCATAGCGGTGGATCAGCTCAAGAACCCGCAGTGGCTCGCCCAGTTCCGCTTGAGCGAGCTGCAGATGACGGACGAGCTGTCGACGAACGCACATGTCCAATGATCATCCAGCTCATCGTCACAGGTGATGCGGAGCGAGAGGGGCTCGCCGCGTCACTCGCGACGCTGTTCCCATCGACCGGGCGCGGGCGAGCCGTGGAGTTTCTCCCGGCGGGCAAGGCGCTTTCAGCGACGGCGATGCCGATCGAGGCGGGTGCAGCGCCGAGCTCACCGATGCTAGGCCTGGCCAAGAGGTTGGTAACGGGCACGCGCTACTCGAGCGAACGGAGAAGGCAAGCGCCGCCGGATCGCCTCATCGTGATCGACGACCTCGAGCACGCGCATGTCCACGCGCAGCGTCCCCATGACGTCGAAGTACGTACCCAGCACCAGGTACCGCGCGCCCAGGAGCTTGCCCGCCCGGACCGCCGACGCGCGATCGATCTTCGCCGTGGCCTGCAGCTTCAGCTCGGCAAACACGGACTGCAGTCGATCGCGCTCGACGACGCGGACGGCGTCGACGCCCGACACGTCCGAGATCAGCATGCTGGCGAGCCCCTTCCTGAGCGGCCCCAGGTCAGCGTCAGCCCCCTCGTAGTCGAAGTACAGCACGGCGACGACGGGCGGATCCGCTGGCGCGGCCAGGGCGCGGGACGCCGCGGCGAGGACCAGAACGGCCACCAGCAACAAGGATCGTACGCCGCGCAGATATCCCCCTCATGGCCGCTGAACCTGCACGCCGCCGATCGCCGCGTAGCCGGTGCCGTGAAAGTGGAAGCCGAGGAAGCCTTCGGCGTCGGCCGGCGCCGAGGTGCTCCAGCGCTTGCCGTCGACCTCGATCGTCAGCTGCTTGCCATCGAGTGCCACGCTCACCGCCAGCTGCTTCGCCGCGCCGAGGTTGGCCGGCCATTCGGCGATGAGCTGGTCACGCAGCTCTCGTTCCCTGGCCGACGCCGGCCGGGTGAGCTTCACCAGCTGCACCGCAGCGCGCGTCAGCCGCACCGCATATCCCGCGAGCGGCAGCGTACGGTGCTGAATGTTGCGCAGGCCGAAGAGCACGCTCACCGCGGGACGCTGCTCTTCGGGAGTCAGCCTGGCGTATTGCTCGAAACTGTGGCGGTTAGCCAGCTGCCAGTCGCGCGCTGGCTCGAATGGCACCGTGAGCTTGATGGTGAAGCGATCGGTCGGAGCAGCGCCGGTCACCAGTAGCCCTCCCATCATCCCCCATGCAAGCTGCTCCTTATCCGCGAAGAAGTACCGGACCTCGCTGGCGAGGCGGGAGTCGACCTCTGGTCCGCTCGACAATCCGGCGAAGTTGAACGCCCAGGTCGGCTCGGCGCCGCTCAGCGTGTCCTCGGACTGCCAGTCACGGCATCGGCCTCCCAGCGCTTCGGTGAGGGCGTCACCGACGAGCCCCCTCTTTACCGCTTCGACGGTCGCCCATCCGTCACATCGCAGGTACTCACGCAACTCCTCCTTGCGCTGGCTCTCCTGAAGCAGCTGAGTGATCAAGCGGTTCCGCTCCAGCATCCACGCGACCCGCTTGAGCGTCTTAGAGTCTCTCGCGCTCTGCTGCACTTGCACCAGGTATGCCGTCGAGCGGTCGAGGTCGAGCCCCCCCTGGAGCCAGTCTGCAAGCTCGAGCCGTCGCTCCTGTTTCCACTCGATCGACGGGGAGAGCTTCAGTGCGAGCTGATAGGCCTGCTCTAACAGCGCTGCCCGCTGTCGCCGATCGAGGTGCAGCTTGTCCCCGAGGTTCCATACGTCCTCCTCGATGGAGGTGCTGGTGGCCAGTGCGGAGGCGTCCTTCTTCGCCGCAGCCACGGCCCGCGCGAGCTCGGCGTCGAACTTGTCCAGCGTTTCGGGCGGCCGTATGTATCCGGGCGTCGGCGAAGCCGCCGGAAAGACCTCGGCGACCGTGGCCAAATACGCCTTGTAGAAGTTATCGGAGATGCGTTGATCGGCGAACCGGTCGCTGAGGTTGCGCAGCGCCTCGAACGGAGCGGGCACCTCGGAGATGTCTTGGCGGTCGTAGATCTGCGCGATCAGCAGCGTCGCGATCTGCTTCTCGATCTTCGAGCCCTGCCGCGTGATCCGCAACAGGCGATCGACGATGGCGGCACCGAGCTTGGCGTCCTTGTCGGCCTTGAGGAGGGCGAGCTCCTTCTCGGTCTGGCGGGCCGCGTCGGCGCTGGCGCGAGCCTTGCTGACCAGCACCTCGTATCCGGCGAGGGTGACCTGAGCGAGCTTGAACCCGGCGTCGCGCCGCGTGGCATCGCGCATCGAGGCCAGCGCCGCGTCGTACTTCTGCTCGTCGAACTTGACGATGCCCTCGGAGAACTTGCGGAACGCCTCGAAGTCGGCGGTGTGCACCTTGCCCATCTCGGCGCGCTCCTTGGGGGCGATCCTGGCGCCGAGCGAGACGACCACCTTCTGCACCAAGGCCTTCTCGAGCTCGAAGAAGGCCTCCTTCTCGCCCTCGACCTGCTCGGCCAGCACGACGCGGCCGCTGTCGACCGCGAACAGCCGGCAGTCGATGCGCATCTTCTCGCTGTACACGGTGAACGAGCCGCTCACCAGGTGCGAGGCGCCGGCCAGCTTGCCGATCTTGACCGCGGTCGTCGGATCGATCTCCGAGCGCCGCTGCAGCTTGAGCTCGCCCAGGATGTCCTTCAGGCGAGCGCGCTCGACGAGCTCGAACGCCGAGGCAGCGGCGAGGTCGGTGGTGATCATCGATTGCAGCCCCTTGCCCAGGTGGTCGAGGGAGGCACCGGGGGCCGCGTCGGTGAAGTCCAGGACCGCCATGCGCATGGGCGCGGCCTCGGCGCTCATCGGCAGGAACAGCAGGCACAGGCACAGAATTCGCCCGAGCTTGACCGAGATGACGCTCATGCCGACGTGCATTCCGATGAGGCGACGAAGCAGGATCAAAGACGACAGCGATCTGACCGAGCGCGCTCCGGATGCCCGGCACCTCGATCCAGCCTGGGCGCCGGGCCCCGCGCCCGCGCGCTAGAACCAGTCGGGGCGCATGCGCGCGTAGCTGTCCTCGGCGTCGCGGCACAGCGCCGCGAGGTGCGGGATGCGCGGCAGCTCGGTGCGCAGCCAGTACTGGGCCGCCGCGAGCTTGCCCTCGTAGAAGCCGGCGTCGCCGCGCGCCTCGCCGCGGCCGGCGGCGAGCGCCGCGCGCGCCACGGCGGCCTGCGCGAGCCACTGCCAGCCGATGACCCAGATCGAGCACAGCTCGAGGTAATCGGCCGAGTGGAGCAGCATGCCGGCCACGTCGCCGCCAAGGCCCCGCGCACCGAGCGCGGCGGTGAGCCCGCCCACCGTCGCGCTCGCTTCGCGCAGCGCGGCGGCCCACGCCTCGTCGACGCCGGCGGTCGCCGCGCGCGCGCACACGGCCTCGACGTCCGCGATGAGCTCGCGCAGCGCGAGGCCGCCCTCGGCCATGGCCTTGCGCCCGAGCAGATCGAGGCCCTGGATGCCGCTCGTGCCCTCGTGGATCGTGTTGAGCTTCTGATCGCGCAGGAGCGCCTCGGGCACGTACTCGCTCGAGTAGCCGTAGCCGCCGTGGATCTGCAGCGCGAGCGCGTTCGCCTCGAAGCCGCGCTCCGCCGGGAACGTCTTCACGATCGGCGTCAGGAGATCGAGCTGGCGCCGCGCGCGCGCCTGCTCCTCGGCGGTGGGCGCGTGCTCGGAGGCGTCGGCGAGCCGCGCCGCGTGCAGGACGAGCCCGAGGCCGCCCTCGACGATCGCCTTCTGCCGCAGCAGCATGCGGCGGACGTCGGCGTGCTCGATGATCGGGATCTGCGGCCGCGTCGCGTCGGCGCGCGCGTCCGCGGGGCGCCCCTGCGGCCGCTCGCGCGCGTAGGCGAGGCTCTCGTGGTAGCCGACCGAGGCGGTCGCCACGCCGTTGGCGCCGATCATGATCCGTGCCTCGTTCATCATCTGGAACATGTACGTAAGGCCGCGGTGCGGCTCGCCGACGAGCCAGCCGCGGCAGTCGCCCTCGTCGCCGAAGCTCAAGGCGAGGCTCGGGATGCCGCGCCAGCCGATCTTGTGGATGAGCCCGGTCACCCGCACGTCGTTCGGCACCAGCCGATCACCCTCGGGGCGGCGCGCCGGCACGAGGAACAGGCTGATGCCTCGGACGCCCGGCGGCGCGCCGACGATGCGCGCGAGCACCATGTGCACGATGTTCTCGGCGAGATCGTGATCGCCGCCCGAGATGAAGATCTTCGCGCCGGTGAGCAGGTAGTGATCGCCGGCCGGCACGGCCACCGTCGTGAGGTCCGCCAGGCTCGAGCCGGCGTGCGGCTCGGTCAGCGCCATGGTGCCGGTCCAGCGGCCCTCGTACATCTGCGGCAGGTAGCGCGCGCGCAGCTCGGCGCTCCCGAACACCTCGACGAGGTGCCCCGCGCCGGAGGTGAGGCCGGCGTAGCCGTACGCCGACAGGTTGCCGGCCATGAGGTAGAGCTGCGCCGCGAGCGAGACGGTGAGCGGCAGCGCCTGGCCACCGACGGCCACGGGCCGCGTCGCGCCGATGATGCCGAGCTCGCGGAGCTTGGGCCACAGCTCGGAGAGCCGCGGGTGCACGTGCACGCGGCCGTCGCGAAACACGGGCGGCTCGGCGTCGATCGCGCGGTAGCTCGGCCACAGCGCCTCGCGCGCGAGCCGCCGGCACGCGTCGAGGTACGCCTCGACCGACGCGCGGTCGTGCTCCGCGAACGCGGGCCACGCAAGGACCGCGTGTAGATCGAGCACCTCGTCGAGCAGGAACGCGAGCTCGCGATCGGAGATCAGCGGGTTCGGCATGCGGCACTGTAATCGGTCGCCGCGCGGTCTCGCACCGGCCCACGGCCGCAAACCGGCCGCGCCGCGGGCTCCACCCTCAAAGCCTCTGCGGCGCGATCCGGCGGGCGCGCGATCGGCGTACGCTCGCTGCCCATGAGCCCGCTCACACGTCGAGAGCTCCTCTGGATGACCGGCGGCGCATGGATCGCCGGCAGCACCCTCCCCGGCTGCAAGCACCCCAGCGAGCCGGCGGGTACGGGCCCCACAGGCGCAGGCCCGGCAGGCGCGGGCGGCGCGGGCAGCGGCGGCGCCATCGTGGGCGCCGGCATGGTCGCGTCGAGCCAGCGCGTCGCCACCGCCGCGGGCCTCGAGATCCTGCGCGCGGGCGGCACCGCGGCCGACGCCGCGGTCGCCACGGCGGCCGCGCTCAACGTCAGCGAGCCGACGTCGACCGGCCTCGGCGGCGACTGCTTCGCGCTCTACTACGACGCGGCCACGCGCGCGGTGACGGCGCTCAACGGCTCGGGCCGCGCGCCGGCCGCGCTGAACCTCGAGCTACTGCGCACGCAGAAGCTCTCGCCGCTGCCACCGCTCCACGCGCACACGATCACCGTCCCCGGCGCGTGCGCAGGCTGGTGCGATCTGGTCGAGCGCCACGGCACCCTGCCGATGAGCAAGGTGCTGGAGCCGGCGATCCGGCTCGCCGAGGGCGGCTTCCCGGTCTCCCCGAGCACGGCGCACTTCTGGGGGCGCGGCGTCGCGCGCCTGAAGGACGTGCCGAGCTTCCGCGAGCTCACGATCGACGGCCGCGCGCCGGCCGCGGGCGAGACGTTCCGCAACCCCGGCCTCGCGCGGACCCTGCGCGCGATCGCCGCCGGCGGCAAGGACGCGTACTACCGCGGCGAGATCGCCGCCGCGGTCGCGCGCGCCGTGCGCGAGGCGGGCGGCGTCATGACCGAGGCGGACCTCGCCGAGCACACCTCGACGTGGGACGAGCCGATCTCGACGACGTACCGCGGCACGCGCGTCTGGGAGTGTCCGCCGAACGGACAGGGCATCACGGCGCTGCTCGCGCTCAACCTGCTCGAGGGCTTCGAGCTGCGCGGCCAGGACCCGCTCGGCACCGAGCGCGTGCACCTGATGGTCGAGGCGCTGCGCGTCGCGTTCGCCGACACGCGCTGGTACGTCGCCGATCCGCGCGTCGCGAAGGTGCCGGTCGCCGAGCTGCTCTCGAAGGACTACGCCGCCCGGCGGCGCGCGCTCATCGATCCGAAGCGGGCGGCCGCCGACGTCCGGCGCGGCGCCCCGGTCGCCGGCACCGACACGGTGTACTTCTGCGTCGTCGACGGGCGCGGCAACGCGTGCTCGTTCATCAACAGCAACTACATGGGCTTTGGCACCGGCATCGTGCCCGCGGGCTGGGGCTTCACGCTGCAGAACCGCGGCCACGGCTTCTCGCTCGATCCGCAGCACCCCAACGCGCTCGCGCCCAAGAAGCGCCCCTACCACACGATCATCCCCGGGATGATCACCCGCGCCGACGGCTCGCTCTACGCGCCGTTCGGCGTGATGGGCGGCTTCATGCAGCCGCAGGGGCACGTGCAGGTGGTCGTCGGGCTCCTCGACGACGACGCCGCGCCCCAGGCCGTGATCGATCGGCCGCGCTTCTGCATCGAGCCGGTCGACGGCGCCGTGCGCCTCCAGCTGGAGGAGGGCGTGCCCGAGGCCACGGTGGCCGCGCTGCGCGCGCGCGGCCACGACCTCGTGGCGGGCGTGACGGGCTTCGAGCGCTCGCTGTTCGGCCGCGGCCAGATCATCCGGCGCGAGCGCGACGGCGGGCTCACCGGCGCGAGCGACACGCGCGCGGATGGTGAGGCGCGCGGAACGTAAGGGCGGTTTCAGGAGGTTTGGGCCGCGCCCCGCCCCGACGGCCATCGCCCGACATCGCCGGCATCGCACCGATCCAAGCTTTTGCGACGAGATCTTCGGGGCGGCGCTTCGGGTAGGCGGCTCTTGCGCGCACGGTGCGCGGATAGTGCACGCGGCGCGGCGCGCAACCGCGCCTTCCTAGCGACGGCCTCGCGCGCTCCGCGCCGGCCCGCGACGTGCACAAGTTGCGCTCCATGCAGCTCGGCTTCGAAACCACCGACGAGGGTGGATGCGACATGTTCGCGTCCACGGAGAACCAGCACCAGCACATCGACTTCGCGGCGCTGCGGATCTTGGCGACGTGGATCTCGCAGCGAGCGGGCGTCGACGCCGAGCTCGGCGCCACGATCGATCGCGGCTTCGTCGTCGCGCAGGCGCACGCCTGACCGGTGAGCCGACCGGGTGCGCACTCAGAGAAGCTCTGAGCCCAGCGAGGTACCCGAGCTAGCCCTTGAGCATCGCGAGCGCCTTGAACACGGCCTCGCGGGTGCGCGCGAAGCCGCCGGTGCGCGCCCCCTCGAGCTTCTTCCGGCCGGCGTTGCCCGCGCGGTCGGCGCCGAGCATGCCGATGCCGATCGCCGCGTTGACCTGCACGTTCTCCGCCGGGCTCTCGAACGCGTCGCAGAGGATCTCGCACGCGTCCGGCAGCGCGACGATGAGCTCGAGGATGCGCCGCGCGTGCGCCTCGTCGTCGGTCTCGAGCCCCTTGATGAGCGCGCCGAGGACGCGGGCCTTGCGCGCGCCCAGGACCTGAGCGCACGCCTTACCGACCTCGGCGTCGCCGCGCAGCGCGCCGACCAGGAACGGGGCGGTCTCGCGCACCGCGTCATCGCCGATCCGATCGAGCGCGCCCGCCACCTGGATGCGGACGCGTAGATCGTCGTCGCGGAGCAGGACACCGAGGCGGGACACCGCGCCCGCCGCCGCCTTGCCGAGCGCGCCGAGCGCCGTCGCGGCGTTCGCGCGCACGACGCCGCGGCCGTCCTGGAGGTGCGCGATCAGATCGTCGACGCGCAGCTTGCCGGGCTCGGTGAACGCGTCGGCCGCGAGGTAGCGGCTCTCGAAGCCATCGATCTCGATGGACTGCGGGCCCGCGCTGCGCGGCCCGTCGAGCACCTCGAGCGCCTTGCGCACCGCGTCGCGCGTGCGCTCCCAGCCGCCTGTGCGCGCGCCCTCGAGCGCCCGGCGGCCCTTGCCCACCCGCTCGGGGCCGAGGAGCCCCAGGCCCAGCGCCGCGTTGACCTGCACGTTGACGGCCGGGCTGCCGAACGCGTCGCACAGGATCTCGGACGCGTCGGGGAACACGTTGATGAGCTCGACGATGCGCCGGGCGTGCCGCGGATCGTCGGTCTCGAGCCCGCGGACCAGGGCGCCGATCATCTTGCCCTTGCGCGCGCGGATCGCTTGCGCGGACGCCTGGGCGGCCAGCTCGTCGGCGTCGCGCAGCGCGCCCACGAGGTCGTCCGCCGTCTCGACGACGGCGGCGTCGCCGATCCGATCGAGCGCCTGCGCCGCCGCGAGCCGGACGCGCGCCGCGTCGTCGCGCAGCCGCACGCCCACCGCGCGCGCCGCGCCCGCGGCCGCCGGGCCGAGCACGCCGAGCGCGGTCGCCGCGTTCGCGCGCACGACGTCGCGGCCGTCCTGCAGGTACGCCGTGAAGTCGGCCACGCCGACGCGCTCGAGCTCCGGCCGGTGCTTCTCGAGCTCGGCGGGCGCGAGCACGCGATCCTCGAAGCCGTCGATGGAGACCGCCTGGGGGCCCGCCGGCCCCTTGGGCCCGATCATGTCGAGCGCGCGCCGCACCGCCTCGCGGGTGCGCGCGTCGCCGCCCGTGCGCGCGCCGTGGAGCGACGCGAGCCCCGCGCCGATCCGATCCGCCCCGAGCATGCCGAGGCCGAGCGCCGCGTTGACCTGCACGTTGACGGCCGGGCTCTTGAACGCCTCGACGAGGATCGCCGTCGCGTCGCGCAGCCGGCCGATCAGCTGGCCGGTGCGCCGGCCGCCCTCCTCGCTGCCCGTCGCGAGCCCGTGCACGAGCGCGTCCTTGGCCGCCTCGCCGAGCGCCTCCAAGGTCTCGGCCGCCTGGTCGGCGACGTCGGGGTCGGCGTCGCCGAGCGCGCCGACCAGGTCCGGGGCCGCGTCGAGCCCGCCCTCGCCGAGCTTGCCGAGCGCCTTGGCGGCCTCGAGCCGCACCGCGGCCGTGCCGTCGCGCAGGAGCAGGCCGAGCGGCCGCGCCGCCCGCGCCGCGCCGTCGCGGAGCACGCCGAGCGCGCGCGCGCCGTTGATGCGCACGTGGTTGCGGCCGTCCTGGAGCGCGTAGATCATCTGATCGACGTCGATCGCGTCCGCGTACTCGGCGAGCTCCGAGCCCGACAGCTTGCGCTCCTCGAAGTCGGCGATGTTCTTCGGCAGCGAGTCGACCGCCACCGTCTTCTCGCGCGCGACGATCGCGAGCATCGCCTGCTTGGCCGCGCTCCGCACGTCGGGCACCGAGTCGCTCGCCTCGACCTGCGTCAGGAACGCGAGGCTCGGCTCCGGATCGGTCTTGCCGAACCGCGCGAGCCCGGCGATCGCGTTGATCCGCACGCGGGTGCGCTCGTGGTGCGCCGCGTCGATGAGGAACGCGATGCCGCGGCGGCCCCGCTTGCCCGCCGCCTCGATCACGCTCCGCTGCGCCAGCGCGAGCGGCACGTCGAGGCCCGCCGCCAGCTCGGCGTCGAGCTCCGGCTCCGAGAGATCGATCAGATCCGCGAACGCCGCCACGACGGCATCGATCGTCTCCTGCTGCGCGCCGTCGAGCGACTGCGCGACCTGCGGCAGGAGCGTGCGCACCGCCGGGCCGAGCTGCGAGATCGCCTCGGCCGCCGCCAGCGCGACGCGCGGCTCGCTGTCGCGCAGGAGCGCGACCATGTCGAGCACCGGGTGGCCCGCCGCGGCGAGGCCCAGCACCGCGTTCGCGCGCACCACCGCGCGGCCGTCGCGCAGCTCCTCGACGAGGTGGGCCGGATCGAGCTGCTGTCCGAACGGCGCGATCTCGCTGTAGCGCAGGTAGCGCTCGTCGAGCACGGGCGGCTTGGCCGCGGCCGGCGGGATCGCGGCTGCGGCTGCCGCCGCGGCAGCGGCAGGCTTGGCCGGCGCCGCCGAGGTCGCGGCCGGCCTGGCCGGCGGCTTGATCGGCGGCTTGGCGGCCGTCGCGGAGGCAGTCGGCGTCGCTGGCGCGCGCTCGGTCTCTCCCCAGTCTTCGTCGGTCTCAGACTTCGCGGGAGCGGGCGGCTTCGGCTCGTTGCTCATGGGCCGACCATCTTGCGTCAGGTCCCCGCTCGCGTGCCAGCGCCCGGGGAACCCGGTGCTACGCTAAACCGCCGTGAGCTCTCGCCTCCGGCCTCCGCCTTCCTCCCGCGCAGCTGCACTCCTCGCCGCCGCGCTCACCACCGCCGCCCTCCTCGCCCGCGCCGCGCCCGCCACCGCCGCGCCGCGCGACTTCACCGCCGAGGTCCGCGCGCTGTTCGCCGTGGCCGCGTGCGGCGACCCGCCGCCCGCCGGGTACGACGCCGCCACCGCCGCCGCGCACTGCAAGGAGCTCGGCAAGCCGATCGCCGCGTGGCAGAAGCAGTGGCGCGATCTGGCGGCGCCGTTCTTCCGCGATCTGCTCTCCGGCAAGTACCCGCCAGCGATCGTCTACCCGTTCGGCGGCGGCGATCTGTCGACGCTGCTCGTCGTCTACCCGGACGCCACCGAGTACACGACGCTCTCGCTCGAGGGCATGGGCGATCCGCGGCCGCTCACCGCGCTCGGCTCGTGCGGCACCGCGTGCGCGCCCGGCGCGCCCGGCGCGCCCGGCGCCAAGGACGCCGCCGCCCGCGCGCGCCGGCTCGCCGGCGAGCTCGCGAAGGTCCGCCAGCTCGTCGGCCCGAACCTCGGCTGGGCGTGGAACACCACCATCCAGCTCTCGATCGACTCGAGCGAGACGGGCCTCGGGCTCCCCGGCATCTTGACGCTCACGCTCGTCGCGCTCGAGGCGAGCGGCTACGAGCCGCTCGAGGCGCGCTACTTCGCGCTCGCCGAGGGCGGCGCGATCCGCTACCTCGAGCAGGCCGACATCGATGCCTGGGACGCGTCGGTCGCGGCCGCGCGCCCCGGCAAGCGCAAGGCCACGAACGCCGTGCAGGAGGGCGCGTTCAACAACATCGAGCTCGTGTTCCGCAAGAAGGGCGATCCGGCCGCGCCGAAGAAGACGTTCCGCCACGTCACCGGCGATCTCTCCGACGCCGGCCTCGCCGCAAAGGGGGCGCCGCTCGCCCACCTCGCGCAGAAGCGCGACATCGCCGCGATGACGAAGGCCGCGAGCTACCTGCTCTGGCGCCCCGAGTTCGGCAAGCTCCGCGACTACCTGCTCGGCAGCATGAAGCACATGATCTCCGACGACACCGGCATCCCGCCGCGCTACGCGGGGCCCGCCGGCTTCACCAGCGACGTCTGGGGCACGTACACCGGGCCGTTCTTCGACTGGGCCCGCAAGTACCCCGCCGCCGGCGAGATGATCCAGCTGTTCCGCGGCAACAAGCGGCCCATGCCGTTCCGCTTCGGCTACTACGACGCCGCCAAGCGTCCGCTCCTCATGCACGTCCACAAGTGACGCTGCCCGCCGCCGCCGCCCGCCCCCGCCCCCACCCGCCGCCGTCAGCGCGCGCGGCGATCCGGCCGCTCGCGGACGTGGAGCATGAACGCGAGCGCGCGCGCCGTCTGCTTGAGCCGCTCGAAGCGCCCCGACGCGCCGCCGTGGCCCGACGACATGTCGACGTCCATGACGAGCAAGTTGTCGTCGGTCTTCGTCGCGCGGAGCCGCGCGACCCACTTCGCCGGCTCGAAGTACTGCACCTGGCTGTCCCACAGGCCCGTCTGCACCAGGAGCGACGGGTACCCGGCCGCCCGCACGTTGTCGTACGGCGAGTACGCCAGCATGTACTCGTACACCTCCTTGCTCGACTTCGGGTTGCCCCACTCGTCGAACTCGTTCGTCGTCAGCGGGATCGACTCGTCGAGCATCGTCGTGACCACGTCCACGAACGGCACCTGCGCCACGATGCCGCGGAAGAGCTCCGGCCGCAGGTTCACGATCGCGCCCATGAGCAGGCCGCCGGCGCTGCCGCCCAGCGCGAACACCTGATCCGGCTTGCCGTAGCGCTGCGCGACCAGGTGCTCGGTCACCGCGATGAAGTCGGTGAACGTGTTCATCTTCTTCATCAGCTTGCCGTCCTCGTACCAGGCGCGGCCCATCTCCTGCCCGCCGCGCACGTGCGCGACCGCGAACACCCAGCCGCGATCGAGGAGGCTCACCGCCATCGAGTTGAACCACGGCTCCATCGAGAGGCCGTACGAGCCGTAGCCGTAGACGAGCACCGGCGCCGTGCCGTCGCGCGGCGTGTCCTTGCGGTAGGCGACCGAGATCGGGACCTGCGTGCCGTCCTTGGCCGTCGCGTGCAAGTACTCGCTCGCGTAGCGGGTCGGATCGAACGTCGGCACCGGCTGCTGCTTGAGCAGCTTGCGCTCCTTGGTGGCGACGTCGGCCTCGAACACCGAGCGCGGCGTCGTCAGCGCGTCGTACGAGAAGCGGACGCGCTTGGCGTCGGCGTCGGGCGTGTCGAGCACCGTCATCGCGTACGCCGCGTCCGGCGCGTCGAGGAAGAACGCCGGCTTGCCCTTCGGCAGGACGCGGACCTTGCGCAGGCCGCCCGTGCGCACCGACACCGCGAGGAAGCCGTGGTAGAGCGCGACGTCCTCGACGAGGACGTCGGGGCTGTGCGGCACGAGGTCCTTCCACGCCTTGCGACTCGCCTCCTTGCCAGGCGCGATCTCGACGATCCGGAAGTTCTTGGCGTCGGCGTTCGTGCGCATGACGAAGCGGCCGTCGAGGTGATCGAGCTCGTAGAGGTGATCCTTCTCGCGCGGCAGGAACACCTTCGGCGCCGAGGCCGGCCGGTCCGCGTCGATCAGGCGGAGCTCGGTGTTCGTCGTCGCGCCCGCCCCCACCACGATGTAGCGGCGCGACTTCGTGGTGCTGACGCCGACGTAGTACTGGCCGTCGTCCTCCTTGTAGATCAGCTCCGACTTGCCGCCGAGCACGTGGCGGAACACGCGATCGGTGCGCAAGGTCGTCGGATCCTTGCCGACGTAGAACAGCGTCTTGTGATCGTTCGCCCACGCCAGGCTCGGCGAGATGTTCGTGGCCGTGTCGGGGAGCAGCGCGCCGGTCTTCAGGTCCTTCACGCGCAGCGTGAACTGGTTGCGCCCGACCGTGTCCTCGCCCCACGCGATCAGCCGGCCGTCGCGGCTGACGCGGTAGCCGCCGATCGCGAAGAACGCGTGGCCGACCGCGAGCTGGTTGCCGTCGAGCAGCACCTCCTCGGGCGCGGTGAGCGCGCCCTTCTTGCGCGCGTGGATCGGGTACTGCTTGCCCGTCTCGTAGCGCGAGTAGTACCAGTAGCCGTCGTCGAGGACCGGCACCGTGGCGTCGTCCTCCTTGATCCGCGCGCGCAGCTCGCCGAGCAGCGTCTGCTCGAGCGCGGCGGCCGGGCCCATCACGGCGGCCGAGTACGCGTTCTCGGCGGAGAGGTACGCGAGGACGGCCGGATCCTTGCGGCTGTCGTCGCGCAGCCAGTAGTACGGATCGTTGCGCGCGCCGAACGGCGACTCGACCTTGTGCGGGCGCTGCTCGGCGACCGGCGGCACCGGGCCGGTCGGCGCGGGTGGCGGGGACGGCTTACCCACGGGCACCTGATAGCCGGCCGCGGGCGGCGAGGCCGCCGGCGGCGACGTCGGCTCGCGGGGCCCTGTCGCGGCGCCGGCGCAGCTCGTGATGACCAGCGCGCCGAGCCCGCCGAGCCCGGCGGTGGAGGTGGCGGCGAGCGCGGCGAGATGTGCTGCGTGCAGTCGACCCATCCAACTCGCGTAACACGGCCGGGCCGCCGGCCGCTACTCGCCCTCGAGCTCCCGCGCCAGGTCGTTCCAGAACTCGTCGCTCATCAGGTAGAACGCCCACATCCGCTCGACGGGCTTCACGCCGCGCCGCTGCTGGTAGAGCACGAGGTCGTCGAACTCGCCATCGTACCAGCCCCACAAGTAGCGCGCGCGGTACGGATCGAGGTTGCGCGCCTCGAGCTCGGCGATCACGTCCGGCAGCTCCTCGTCGTCGAACTCGTCGATCAGTCCCTCGGCCTCGTCGATGTGCTCGCCGAGGTAGGCCAGGCCCTGCTTCGTCAGCTCCCAGCGCTCCTTCTTGCGGTTGATCTCGACGTAGTTGTCCACCGCGAGCTGCTGCAAGAGCTCGTCGAGTGGCGACAGCTCCGACGGCAGCACCACCGGGAAGACGAGCCCGCCCTCCTCGGGCTTGAGATCCATCTTCTTCATGACGTACAGCCCCGCGTACGCCTGCTTCTCGTCGTCGCTGATCACGCAGTTGGGCCGGCGCTCGAGCTCGTTCGACACGGACCTGAGCGTACGCCACTCGTCGGCGTGGAGGCGGATTCGGCCGCCGCGATCGAGCTCCTGCCAGGCGTACACGTCCCCGAGGCCGTGGCACACCGGCACGCCGGCCGGCGCCGCCGCCGGGCGCGGCAGGACGGCGCCGTGTGCGTTGCACATCGCGAGCACGATCGCCTGGGCCGGCGGGAGCCGGGGCAGCCAGCGCTCGAGGAACATCGACGCGAGCACCCGGACTTTGTCGGTGCTACCGCTGGCGCCGGCGGCAAGGCCGCCGGCTGAGCCGGGCGGCAGCTCGAACGTCAGCTCGACGTCATCGGGGAGCGGCGGCCCGTCGTCGGAGGCGTGGACCGCCACGACCAGCGCGTCGTCGAGCCGGCGCAGCGGCCGGCGCGGCCGCCACAGGTACAGCCGGTCGACCCGGGCCCAGCCGTAGCCGGCGTAGTCCGGATCGCCGCCGCGATCGAGCGCGAGGAGCTCGTCGACCGGCCGCTCGTGGAACGGCAGCTCGGCGATGGTGGGCAGCGGGCCGCTCAGGCGCGCTCGCCGATCAGGCCGTGAGCAGCGGGCCGCCGCCGCGGACGCCGAAGCGGCTGCCGCCGCGCGACCGGAAGGTGCTGCCGGTCGACTTGCCGCCGCCGTAGGTGCGGCCGGTCCGCGACGCCTTCGTGAACCGCTCCGGGTTCGCCGCGCGGTACGACGAGCGGTGCGACGAGATCGCCGACACCCGCCCCGGCGTCGTGACGTACGCGGTGCGGTAGAGCGGCACGTACGTCGGGGTGAACACGCTCGAGAGCATCATGCCCATCATCATGCCGCTCGCGACCGTGAAGAACGGCGACGTGTAGTAGCCGTAGTGCGGGCCGTAGCCGACGGTCTGGTACTTCGTCTCGCTGCCGCCGACCTCGCGCTTGATCGTGAAGATCTTCTCGCCCTCGTCGACCTTGCCGTCGGTGTTCTTGTCGAAGAAGCCGGTGACGACCTGGGACTTGTCGTCCTCGTCCTTCACCGCGACGCTGATGACCTCGTCGCCCTCGTAGATCTCGTTGATGCGCTTCTCGAGATCCTCGGGTCCCTCGGCCTGCTTGTAGGCCTCGTTCACCTTGTCCCAGTCGATCTTGACGTTGGTGTTCTCGGTGGTCGCCCAGCGCTCGGTCTCCCGATCATTCGAGCATCCCGCGCCCAGTCCGCCCGCCACCAGTGAGATTCCCAGGAAGGCCGCGAGGACCTTCGTCTTATTGATCATAGGTGGAACCGTAGGGTTGCGCGGGGGCGGCGTCAAGGAGCGGCTCGGCAAGAGCTTTGCATTCCCCGGATGTCGAACAGTTACTTCGATTTCTTTCGGAGGTTTCCTTATGCGCACGAACAAGCCCGAGGACAGCATGGACAAGGCCCGCAAGGCCACCGACAAGGCCAAGGACAAGCTCGAGGACAGCATGGACAAGGCCCGCAAGGCCGCCGACAAGGCCAAGGACAAGCTCGAGGACAGCATGGACAAGGTCCGCAAGGCCGCCGACAAGGCCAAGGACAAGCTCGAGGACAGCATGGAGGCGGTGAAGGATAGCGTGGATGACGCGTTCGACCGCACGGAGGAGGATCGGGAGGACCTCGGTGAGCGCGTGCGCAACAGCGGTGAGCGCGCTGGTAACAAGATCAAGGAGGGCGGCAGCGATCTCGGCGATGCCGTGAAGCGCGCCGCCCACAAGATCAACGACAAGATCGATTGACGCGGTCGACCCGCGCCGCTCCCCACGAGCGGCGCTTGCTCGCAACTACTTAGCCTAGGACTACCAGCGCGAGCTCGGCGCCCTGAAACGGCGCCGGGTTCGCGCCATTTTGTGTGCCGCGCGCGCGACGCCGGCCGCCGATATGCACTAGCGTGCATACTTATGCAAGATGCGCATACGCCGCAGCAGCCGGTCGCGCTGTTCGGCGCCGCCGGCTACTCCGGCCTCGAGCTCGTGAAGCTCCTGTCCCGGCACCCGCGCGTGCGGCTCGCGTGCGCCGCGAGCGACAGCCACGCCGGGCGCCCCGTCGAGCAACTGACCGGCCAGCCGGCCGGCGGGCTCGCGTTCGTGTCGACCGCCGCCGCGCGCGAGCTCGCGGCCGGCTGCGGCGCCGCGCTGCTCGCCGTGCCGCCCGGGCCGGCGAAGGAGCTCGCCGAGCCGCTGCGCGCGGCCGGCGTGCGCGTCGTGGACCTCTCGCACGCCTACCGCGCGTCGGCCAGCGCCGCCTACGGCCTGACGTCGCTGTTCCCCGCCGAGATCGCGGCCGCGGGGCTCGTCGCCAACCCCGGCTGCTACGCGACGGCGGTGATCACCGCCGCCGCGCCGCTCGTGCGCCACGGGCTCCTCGGCGGCGAGCTGTTCGTCTCGGCCGGCTCCGGCGTCACGGGCGCCGGGCGCACCGCTGACGAGGCGATGAGCCTCGGCGAGATGTACGGCGAGGTCCGGGCCTACAAGGTGCTGCGGCACCAGCACGTGCCGGAGATCGAGATGGCGCTCGGCCGGGTCGCGGCGCGGGCCGGGGGCGCGGACGGCGCGGGAGGCGCGGAGGGCCGCCCCCTGCCGCCCATTGTACCGCCCATTGTACCGCCCGTCGTCCTGACGACGCACCTGCTCCCCGTGGCCCGCGGGATCTTCGCGACGCTGACCGCCCGGCTCTCGCGCCCGCTGTCCTCGGCGGAGCTCACCGCGCGCTACCGCGCGGACTACGCCGACGATCCCACGGTGGACATCGCGGAGACGCCCGAGGACGTCTCGCTCCGCCGCGTGGTCGGCACGAACGCGTGCCGGATCGGCATCGCGAGCGACGATCGTGGCATGGTCGTGGTCACGGCGGCGCTCGACAACCTGATCAAGGGCGCCGCCGGGCAGGCCGTGGAGAACCTGAACACGATGCTCGGCCTGCCACGCACCACCGGACTCGAGCACCTCGCGAGACACGCATGAAGCTGCCCCAGGGATTTCGCTTCGCAGGCACCGCCTGCGGGATCAAGCCGCACCGCCCCGACCTCGCGCTCGTCGTCTCCGACGTCGACGCCGCGTGCGCCGGCGCGTTCACCGTCAACCGCGCGAAGGCCGCGCCGGTCATCGACGCCGAGCGGCGGCTGCCCGCCGAGCGCATGCGCGCCGTCGTCGTCAACAGCGGCAACGCGAACGCGCTCACCGGCCCGGCCGGGCTCGATGCCGTGGCCACGGTGCTCTCGGCGACGGCGGCGCACCTCGGCGTCGACGCCGCGCAGGTGGTGAGCGCGTCGACCGGCGTCATCGGCATGAAGCTGCCGCACGGAAAGATCGTGGCCGCCCTGCCCCGCCTCGTCGCCGAGCTCGGGCCCGAGCCCGATCGCGCCGCCGAGGCGATCATGACCACGGACACGACGCGCAAGCTCGCGTCGCGCACGATCACCATCGGCGGCGTGCCCGTCACGCTCGCCGGGCTGTGCAAGGGCTCCGGGATGATCGCGCCGCAGCTCGCGACGACGATCGCGATCGTCGTGACCGACTGCGCGATCGGCGCCGAGCTGCTCGACGACGCGCTCGAGGCCGCGACGCGCGCGACGTTCGATCAGCTCACCGTCGACGGCGACATGAGCACGAACGACAGCGTGTTCGTGCTCGCGAACGGCCTCGCGCAGAACCCGCCGATCACCGGCCCCGGCGCCGCGTACGACGCGCTCGCCGCCGCGCTCGCCGACCTGCTCGAGGAGCTCGCGCGCGCGATCGCCGCCGACGGCGAGGGCGCGACGAAGCGGATCGAGACGATCGTGACCGGCGCGCCGACCGAGGACATCGCGCGCGATCTCGCGAAGAGCATCACCGCGTCGCCGCTCGTCAAGGCCGCGATGTTCGGCGGCGATCCGAACTGGGGCCGCGTGCTGTCGACCGTCGGCGCGCGCGCCGGCTCGCAGCGCTGGGACCTCGAGCCCGGCAGCGCCAAGGTCACGATCCAGGGCGTGTGCGTCTACGACAGCGCGCCGCAGCCGTTCGACCGCGCGGGGCTCAAGGCGCGGCTGCGCGAGCCCGAGGTCGTGATCGACGTCGAGCTGCGCGCCGGCGCGCACGGCGCGCGCGCGTACGGCTGCGACCTGTCGTACGACTACGTGAAGCTCAACGCCGACTACACGTCGCTGCTCATCGAGGGGCCCGACGGCGGCGTCGCCAAGGACGACAAGCTCCGCAACTACAGCCCGGCGTTCAAGCGCGCGCTGCTCGTCGAGGCGCTCGCGTACATCTCGCGGTTCCGCGGCAAGCGCTGCGTCATCAAGTACGGCGGCGCGGCGATGACGCGCGACTCGATCAAGCGCTCGTTCTGCGACGACGTGCTCCTGCTCCACTCGGTCGGCCTCCTGCCGGTGGTGGTCCACGGCGGCGGCCCCGAGATCACGCGCGCGCTCGAGAAGGCCGGCGCCCACGAGGAGATCGTCGACGGCATCCGGGTCACGCCCGAGGCAGACCTGCGCGTCGTCGAGATGGTGCTCACCGGCCAGATCAACGGCGAGCTCGTCACGCAGCTGAACCGGCGCGGCGCGCACGCCGTCGGACTGTCCGGCAAGGACGCCGCGCTCCTGCGCGCGAAGAAGCTCGTGCGCGGCGACGGCCGCGACCTCGGCCAGGTCGGCGAGCTCGTCGACATCAACCGCGGCTTCCTCGACTCGCTGCTCGGCCAGGGCTACATCCCGGTGATCTCGCCGATCGGCCTCGGCGGCGACGGCGAGGGCTACCACCTGAACGGCGACATCGTCGCGGCCGGCATCGCGCAGGCGATCGGCGCCGAGAAGCTGATCTATCTCTCGGACGTGCCCGGCGTGCTCGAGGGCGGCGAGCTCGTCACCGAGCTGTCGTCCGCCGAGCTGCAGCGGCGGCTCGAGAGCGGCGCGATCACCGGCGGCATGGCGATCAAGGGCGCCGCGATCCTGCGCGCGCTCGAGGGCGGCGTGCGCGACGTGCACGTCATCGACGGCCGGGCGCCGCACAACGTGATCGCCGAGCTGTTCACCGACACCGGCGTCGGCACGATCGTCCGCCAGGGCGGCGCGGCCGCGGGCGCCCTATGAGGGGCACGAACGGCGCGAACGGCGCGAACGGCCGGGCGCGCGCCGTCACCACGGCCGCGCGGCGCACCGCGATCGTCGCGCTCGTCCGCTCGCGGCGCGTCTCGACGCAGGCCGAGCTGCAGCGCCTCCTGCGGGCGCGCGGCATCGCGGCGACGCAGGCCACGCTGTCGCGCGACCTCGCGCAGCTCGGCGCCCGCCGCGCGCCGCTGCCTGGCGGCGGCACCGCCTACGAGGTCGACGGCGGCCCGGCCGAGCCCGGCGCGATGGCCGAGCTCGTCGTCGGCGTCCGCGACGCCGCCGCGCTCGTCGTGGTGCAGACGCTCCCCGGCGCCGCGCAGGCGATCGCCGCCCAGCTCGATCAGGCGCGGCTCCCCGCCGTCGCCGGCACGCTCGCCGGTGACGACACGATCTTCGTCGTGCCCGCCCGCCGGACGTCGCCGCGCCAGCTCGCCGCCCAGCTCGCGAAGCGCTTCGCCGCCGCCGGCCGCGGCCCGCTCGCCTGAAGGCGGCCCGCTCGCCTGGGCCTCGTCGGGGAATCGAGTATGCTGCCGCCACGTCGATGCCGATGCACTCGACCCAGCAGAAGGAACAGTTCAGCATCGCGTACCTGCGCGCCATCGTCGCGGTGGCCGGGTACAACATCACGAGCGTCGAAGTGGACGAGGACAGCATCGACATCGGCCTGCGCGGCACTCGACGCGACGGCACCCTGCGCAAGGCCCCCGTGCTGGACGTGCAGGCGAAGTGCACGTCGAGCGACGACGGGCACGGGCTCCACCTGGCCTTCGATCTCCCGGTCAAGAACAACGACGACCTCCGCGAATCGAGCAGGCACGTCCCGCTGATCCTCGTCGTCGTCTGCGTGCCACAAGACCTCGGCGACTGGCTGGAAGAGACCCCGGAGCACACGGCGATGCGACGCTGCGCGTACTGGCTCTCCATCCGCGGCCAGCCGCCAACGACCAACACGACCACCTGTCGCGTTTTGGTCCCGCGATCGCAGCGGTTCACCGTCGGCGCCGTCCGCGAGATGATGAACCGCCTCGGCGATGGAGGCATGCCATGAAGGCCCTCGTCACGGATCTCGAAGTCCTCGCGTCCCTGCGACCGCTCGATCTCGTCGCGTACCTGCGCGCGCACGGATGGAAGCAGCGCGAGACGGCCGACGACGATCCGCTCTCGGAGTGGTCCAAGGACTCCGAGCGCGGCTATTACGAGCTGCAGGTCCCCCGCCACGGCCACTGGAAGGACTACGCCCGCCGGATCCGGGACGTGGTCGCCGTGCTCGCCGAGGAGGAAGCGCGATCGCAGATCGAGCTCGTGACCGACATCCCGTTCGTCGCGCGAGACGTCATCCGGGTTCGCTGCGTCGTGCAGGGGCGCACCGATGGCACCATCTCGCTCGACGACGGCGCGCACATCGCGACCGCAGCAAGGAGCATGATGCTCGCGGCCGCCTGCTCGACGGTCGAGCCGCGTCGAGCCTGGGGCTCGCGGAAGCCGCAGCAGGCGATCCGCTACCTCGACGACGTGAGCCTCGGCCAGACCGAGCGCGGCAGCTTCGTGCTGACGCTGCTCGCGCCGGTGCCGCCATCCTTGATCCAGCCGGCGCTCGGATCCGAGCGCGCAAACGAGGACGAGCCCTTCAACCGGCGGGTCACGCGGACCCTGGGGACCGCGCTCACGGCCGTCCGGCGCGCCGCGGAGCTGGGCGTCTCGACCGGCGATCTCTCGGTGTTCGAGGCCGGCGTCGACGACGGCATCAGCGCCGATCTCTGCGAGGCGCTCGCGCTCGTTCGCGAGCGCTCCTCCGTTACCCAGCTCGAGGTGCGGATCGGGTGGGCGTCGGCGCGCCCACCTCGCGAGCCGCCTGCCGCGCTGCATGATCTCGCGCCGGACGTGCTGGAGGTGATCCGCGAGGCGGGCCGCGTCCTTCGCGAACGGACCCCCGTCGAGGACTTCGAGGTCGAAGGACCGGTCGTGAAAGTGCACCGCCCCGGAGCCGCGCTGCTCGGCGACGCCGTGGTGCTCGGCGCGGTGAACGGCCGGCCCTGTCAGGTCCATATCAGCGTCGGCGGCGAGGAGTGGACCACGACGATGCAGGCGATGGCGGAGCGCGCGATCCTGCGCTGCCGAGGCGAGCTCGTCCGCGAGGGGAAGCGGTACCTCCTGCGCAACGTCCGTGACCTGCGCATCGTTCCGACCGACGAGTGACCGCGGCCCGCTCGCCTGAGCCGCCGCCGACGCCGCCCCCACCCCCACCCCCTCCCCGGGAGCCCTCAGCGCAGGAACGTCGCGTCCTCGCCGAGGGCGACCAAAATCTTCTGCAGCGCCGCCGTGGCGTCGCCGAGGCTCTGGATGGCCACGGCCTCCTTGGGCGTGTGCGCCTCGATGATCGCGGGCGCGAGCCCGATGACGCGATCCTTCAGCACCGGGAACTTGTCGACGAACGCCCCGGGCTCGGTGCCGGCGGGCAGCACCATGTCGCGCTCGATGCCCGCCCCCGCCTTGGCCAGGACCACCATGGTGGCGGTCCGCTCGACCAGCCAGGCGGGGGCCGAAGCCTTCACCCGCATGAGATCCAGGACCCCCGACTGCTGCTGGAGATCCGTGAAGATCTGGTCGGAGAGGACGTGGGACTGCTCGAGGATGAACGAGCGCGGCAAGTACCCGACGAACACGGCCTTGCCCGCCGCGCCGTCGTTCACGCCGAGCACGCCGAGGTTCGACGACACCTTCCAGCCGCCCAGCGAGCCCGGATCGGCCTCGATGACCCCGTTGGGCAGCGCGCGCAGCGCGTCGACGAACGACTTCGTCGCCGCCGCGGACAGCGCGGTCGGCGCCGCCACCGTGGCGGCCTCCAGCACCAGCTTCACGGCGGCGGGCACCTCGTCCGTGTACGGGGCGATGTACGTCGCGAAGAACGGCTGGAGCGCGGCGCCGAGATCGGCGACGGTGGTCGAATTCGAGACCGCGAACACGGCCTCGAAGCTGCTCGGGATCTTGTTGTGGCCCAGGCGCGCCGAGACCTGCCCCGAGGTGATCGAGACCAGCCGCAGGCCCGCGTCGACCTTCCGCGCCTCTTGCAGGAGAGCCGCGAACGCCACGATGGCGTTCATGCGGGGGCGGCCGATCAAGAAGCCCGAGTGACCGCCGAGCAGGCCGGTCAGCGACATCTTCACGAGCGTGGCGTTGCCCGCCACCGCGCTACCGTCGAGCCGGCCGTCGACCGAGTTGACGACGCCCCCGGCGGCGCCCAGCTGGATCGCCAGCGGCGCGCTCAGATCGCTCGTGACGAGATCGGTGGCGCTCCACCCGTCGAGGTTGATGTACGCGGCCGCGCGCAGCGGCAGCTTGGCGACGTCCCAGCGCAGCGCGCCGATGAGGCCCGTCTCCTCCGCCACCGTGAACATCAGCTCGAGCGGCGGGTGCGGCAGGTTGCGATCGAACAGGTAGCGGACCATCTGCGCGACGCCGGTGCCACAGTCGGCGCCCAGGGTGGTCTTGTGATCGCGCGAGTGCAGCACGCCCGCGTCCTCCACCACGTCCACGCCCGACCGGAAGTAGTCGTCGAGCGGCTGGCCCGGAGGCGCGCCGTCCACCGCGAAGATCATGTCGAGGTGGCACTGCAGCGCGACGGGGCTGCGACTCGCGTAGGGGCCGGTCCCGGGCACGCGCACGAGGACGTTCTTGAGCGTGTGGTTGGCCGCGTCGACGCTCTCGTCCATGTCGAGGCTGAGCTCGCCGTCCTCCCAGATGCCGCGGTCGATGGCCGCCGCGACCTGCGCTTGCACCCACGCCCGGGCGGGCTCCTCGCCGTACGACGGGCGGTAGACCTTCGACAGATCCTTGAAGATCTCGACGACGCACGCCTCGTCGCAGGTGCTGGGGGAGACCTGATCTTGCTCGTTGTCACCGCAGGCGGTGGCGGGGAGCAGGGCCGCGAGCGCGAGCGAGCACGACAGCGCGCACGATGGACGGTACATGAACATACCTGGGACCTCTCGATGATCGGTCTCTGAAGTCGGCCAGAGAGCGGCTGGTCTGGCAAGCGATGCGTGAGCGCGACGTGACCCTGGCCCCGCCCGACGTCACCATCTCCGGCCATCCCCGAGGACGAGGGCGTGAAGCCACTGCGCCTGACCCGCCTCAGGACGCAGTCCAATATAGTGGACATCAGGCACACGATATTGGCCAGATCGCGCTCCCCGCGCGGCTGAATAATCCCGAGGATGGATTTCCGGACTCCAGCGAGCAATCCACCCGGATGAGAGAGGCTCGGACCGCGAACACTCCGGATATGTCCGGTTCGCGGGCGCATCATGGCTGTGCCACGATGCCTGCGGCTCGACGAGCCCGAAGCGAACAGTTCGTCGCCACCCGTGCGGGGCGGCGGCGCGCCGACCCGGTCCGCAGCCACGCCCGACTCATCGCGATGAGCAGCGAATCGGTCTATTCAGGATGTGAGGTAATTCGATGGAAAACGACGTATCGGCGATCCAGGCAACGCCCGGCAATCGATTGGCTCACTCGTGGCTCGGCAAGGCCGATCTGCGGCTGATCGCCCAGCGCGTGGGGACGCCGGTCTTCATCTACAGCGAAGAGCAGCTGACGCGGAACGTCGGCCGCATCCGGGAGGCGGCGCAGGCCGCCGGGATCGATGACCGGCTCGAGCTCTTCGTCCCGTTCTTCCCGAACGCCAATCCACACGTGCTGAGGCCGCTCCAGAAGCTGCGCGCCGGCCTGCTGCTCCAGCTGCCGAACGAGTACCAGATCGTGCGCACGTTCGGCTTCGACAAGTTCATCGTCTCTCCCGGCCACGTGTCCGACGAGGAGATCAGCTTCTGGGCCGAGGCCGGCTACCCGACCTTCCTGTCGAGCCTGGACGAGGTCCACCACGCGCTCCGGATCAACGCGCCGTCCATCAGCGTGCGCATCGACAGCCTGAATTCGGAGAAGCCGGGCATCAAGCAAGGCCAGCTGGCGACCCTCTCGGACGCGTTGAAGTCGCACGGCCGAGATCTCGAGTGCTTCGAGGTGTACTGCGGCAGCGGCCGGTCGCTCGACGACATGATCGCCATCCTCGAGCAGGTGTTCGGCATCTTCAAGGCGCACTTCCCCACCGCGCGCTCCATCAACTTCGCCGGCGGGCACGGCTTCGTTTACGACAAGTGGGACGAGCAGGAGAAGCACTTCGAGTGGCGCCCGTACTTCCAGGCGCTCCGCCAGATCGCGAATCGGCTGGGCGTCCCGGATCACGTCAAGTTCCTCTTCGAGCCGGCCCGGGACGTCCTGGCGGACGTGGGCGCGCTCCTCCTGGGCGTGAAGCGCGACGTCGTCACGAACCCCGTCGGCAGCATCGTCGTGACGGACGGCTCGCGCATGCTCATGCCGTCGGCCCAGCTCAGGAGCCGGCGCCACAACGTGGTCTTCCTGGATCCCGCCATGAAGGAGGTCACGTCGCAGAGCGGCGTCCACGCCACGGTGCGCGGGCGCAGCATCCTGCGCAACGACTACATCTTGCCGGGCCAGTACTGGGTGCCCGACAGCGTCGGTGCCAGGCACTTCATGGTGATCCTCGACGTCGGGGCATACTGCGCCACGCAGCACATGGAGTTCCTCAACATCCCGCCGGCCGCCGAGGTGCTGATCGAGGCGGGCGGCGCGATCTCCCTCGTCACCTCCCACGGCCAGCCGCTCGATCGGTGGCGCCACCTGCTCCCCGAGAAGCAGTCGCTGCACGGCGCCGGCGCGAGCGCGCCCATGGGCAGCTCGGTATAACCCTCGTCATGTCGCAGCAGATCAGCTCCGCCGAGCGCCGCCTGGAGCTCTAGTGTGCGCGCTGCATCGCAGGCTCGTCTGGCTGGCACCCATGCTCGCGACGATGCTGGTCCAGGCCATGCTCGCCGTGAACGTGTTCGCGCTCCCCGTCGTGGCGCCGCAGGCGGCCGCGGAGATCGGGATCGACTCGTCGTGGGTCGGCCTCTACTCCGCCACGGTGTTCGGCGTGGCCATCTTCTCCTCCCTCGCCGCGGGCGCCGCGGTCCGCCGCTGGGGCGCCGTGCGGACGGGTCAGCTCTGCCTCGTGCTCGGCGCGCTCGCGGCGCAGCTCGCGGCGAGCGGCGCGCTGCCGCTGCTCGTGCTCGCGGCGGTCGCGCTGGGGCTGGCGTTCGGCCCCGAGACGCCCGCCGCGTCGCACCTCCTGGCCACCGTGACGACCGCGCGCAACCGCCCGCTGGTCTTCTCCGCCAAGCAGATCGGCAGCCAGCTGGGCGGGATCGGGGCCGGGCTCGTCTTCCCCTGGCTCCTCATCCTGGTCTTCCGCTGGCAGGCGATCCTGATCGCCACCGGTGTGCTGTCCTTGCTCGTGGCCGCGCTCCTCGAGCCCCTGCACCGCACGTACGACACGGATCGAGATCCCGGCGCGCGCCTCCAGGTCGCGTCGTTCAGGCACACGCTCTCGCTCGTCGCGAGCACGGACGGGCTGCGCGGGCTCGCGATCGCGGGGTTCGGGTTCTCGGCGCTCCAGCAGTGCCTCAACACGTTCCTCGTCGTCCACCTGGTGCGCAACCTCGAGCAGCCGCTCGCGGTCGCCGGCGTGGCGCTCGCGGTCGCGCAGGTCGCGGGCATCGTCGCCCGCATCGGCACGGGCGTGCTGGCCGATCGCCTGTGCTCGACGCGGGTGCTGCTCGTCGCCCTGGGGCTCGGCATGACGCTCGCGGCGCTCGGCCTGGCCGTGGCGGAGGTCGACTGGTCGCGCGCGGCGCTCTTCGCCGTGTGCGCGCTCTTCGGGCTCTCGGCCACGGGCTGGCAGGGCATCTTCCTCGCCGAGGTGGCGCGGCTCGCGCCGGAGAACCGCGCCGCCGACGCGACCGGCGGCATCCTCGCCGCGGCGTACGGCGGCCTCGTGTTCGGTCCGCTCACGTTCGGGCTCATGGTCGGCGCCGGCGTCGACTACGAGCTCGGCTACTCCGTCATGGCGATGCTGAGCCTGCTCGGCACCTGCGCGCTGGCGGTCGCCGTCACCGCGCGCGTGTCCTCGAACGCGCCACGTTAACGAGTGAGGATCCATGTCTCAGTTCAACAACATCCTGAACGATCTGATCTCGCACAAGCACGAGGAGGTCCGCCGCAAGCGCACGCAGCGCCCCATCGGCGAGCTGGAGGCCGCGGGCCGCGGGCGGCGCCCCGCGCTGAGCCTCGCCCAGGTCCTGGCGCCGCCGGGCACCTGGCTCATCGCCGAGGTCAAGCGCCAGTCGCTGATGCAGGAGGCCTACCGCGCCGACTTCGTGCCGGAGCAGCTGGCGCGGCTCTACGCGGAGCACGGCGCGGTCGCCATCTCGATCCTGGTCGACGAGATCTACTTCGGCGGCAGCCCGAAGGTCGTCGAGGAGGTCGCATCCGCGGTGGGCGGCGTCATCCCGCTCATCTACAAGGAGTTCATCATCGACCCGTACCAGGTGGCCGAGGCCTACGCCCTGGGCGCCGATGCCGTGCTGATCATCGCGCGTCCCCCGACGGATCCAGCCGCGCTCCGCGAGAGCATCAGCTACGCGCACGCGCTCGGCATGGACACCATGGTCGAGATCTTCACGGCGGAGGGCGCCAGCGAGGCGCTCGCCGCCGGCGCCCGCGTCATCGGCGTCAACAACCGCGAGTACCCCAAGACCACGATCAACATCGAGCGCGGGGCGCAGATCCGCGCCACGCTGCCGCCCGGCACCCTGAGCGTCAGCGAGACGGGGCTCAAGTCGCCCGACGACGTACGCCGCGCCCGGCAGCACGGGTACAACGGCGTCCTGATCGGCGAGGCGATCCTGACCGCGCCCGATGTCGCCGCCAAGGTGCGCGAGCTGAGCGAGGCCGGACGGGCCGCCGCGACGGCCGCGACGGAGTGAGGAGCCAGATGAATCGAACCGACGCGACCCTCGGGCTCGAGGCGGTGCAGCGCGCCATCCAGGAGGCCTGCCGCCACGCCGGCCGCGCCCCGGGGTCGGTGACGCTCGTCGCCGTCAGCAAGACCGTGCCGATGGACGTGATCGAGCCCGTGCTCGCGGCGGGGCACCGCGTCTTCGGCGAGAACCGGGTGCAGGAAGCCAAGGCCAAGTGGCCGGCGCCAAAGGCCCGGTGGCCCGATCTCGAGCTGCACATGATCGGGCCGCTGCAGACCAACAAGGTCCGCGAAGCCGTGTCCTTGTTCGACGCGATCCACTCGGTCGATCGGCGCAGCCTGTGCGAGGCGCTCGCGCGCGAGTGCGCGCGGCAGGGCCGCCAGCCGAAGCTCTTCGTCCAGGTCAACACCGGCGCGGAGCCGCAGAAGGCCGGCGTCTTGCCGGGCGAGGTCGACGAGCTCATCGCGGCCTGCCGCCAGACCTACGGGCTCACGATCGAGGGCCTCATGTGCATCCCGCCGGTCGACGCGCCGCCAGCGGCGCACTTCGCCATGCTGGCGGAGCTCGCCGCCCGAAACGGCCTCCCGCTCCTCTCCATGGGCATGAGCTCGGACTTCGCCACGGCGATCGAGCTCGGCGCGACGCACGTGCGGGCCGGCACCGCGATCTTCGGCTCGCGGCCGCCGCCGACGGCCAGCGACGAGCCAAGCGGCTAGCTCCGAGCGAGGCCCAGATCGGCGGCGATGCGCTGGAAGCAGTTGTAGCTGCTGCCGCGCCCGATGCCCGCGCCCGGGTGCAGGTTGGACGAGCACGTATAGACGTTCTGGAGGATGGTGCGGTACTGGGCCAGCTCGGGGATCGGGCGGAAGCGCCCCAGCTGAGATGCGATCATGGCGCCCTCCGAGAAGCCGCCCTCGATCATGTCGGGGAGGCTCGCCTCGACATCGTCGGGGCCGATCACGTCGATCGCGATGATGTTGTCCGGCGTCATGTTCGGCGCGTAGCGGCGCCACTGCTCGAGCATCGTCCGCTGGAGGCTGTCCTTGATGGCGCGCCACTGCCCTGCGCTGAACAGGCGGCGGGGCGCGCCGAACTCGTGGATCGCGACGAGGTGCTTGCCCTCCGGCGCGCGCGACGGATCCCACTGCGTATCGACGGCGCTGTAGGCGTACAGCCGATCTGCGTGGCCCCGGAGGAAGATCTCCGGCTGATAGCGAGTCACGAGGTAATCGGGATCATTGGGGCCCCAGAGCAGGCGGGCCTGCGGCCCGAACCCCGGGTTGCGCTCGGCCGCGGCGTAGCGGGGCGGCTCGTGGAGCGCGACGTTGACCGAGAACAGCTGGCCGCGATCATAATGAATGTTGCGCAGCCGGCGCACGATCCGCGCGTCCACCGGGACGTTGCGCATGAGCCGCAGGACCGTCTGCGTGAGCCCCAGGCCGCTGACGACCAGGTCCGCGGCGACGCGCTCGCCCTGCGCGAGCTGGATGCCGATCGCGCGCTCGCCGCTCGCGAGGATCTCGTCCACCTCGGCCTGCGCGAAGTACTCGACGCCGAGCCTGCGCCCGGCCGCGACGAGCGCGTCGCTGACCGACTGGCTCGCGCCGATCGCGACCGCCGGGGCCTCGAACGCGAGCGTGGACGGCAGCATGTGGAGGAGCCCCTGGAGGCCGATCACGTCATCGGCGAAGCACCCGGTCGAGATCGCGACCGCGCGCATGAACAGCGTCCGGAGCTCCGGGCTCTCGAAGAAGTCACAGGCCAGCTGCCGCACGGTCATGAGCTGGTGGACCGGCTCGATGCCGCTCGCCGGGTCCTCGACGAGCGCCTCGAGCGGATCCGGCGTCCCCCAGGGGGCCGGCGGCATGAAGCGGTGCTGGCTGAACGCGGGCTTCCAGTAGCGGGCATACTTCTCGAGCAGGTCGACGTAGGTGTCCGCGTCGCGCGGCGAGAAGCGGCGGATCTGCTCGCGCGTGCGGTCGACGTTCGCCTGCGAGTAGATCGGGCCGCCGCCCCCGGCGCCGACGCCGCCAGCTCCGGCGTCTGCGATCGTGAAGGCCGAGCACCCGATGAACGAGCTGCCGTCCTCGAAGGCGATGCCCTGGTTCTCGTCGGGGAAGACGTAGCGCAAGCCCTCTGCTTGCAGGTTGAAGTCGCGATAGGCCGGGTGCCCGTAGAAGCGCGTCCAGTGGGCGAAGCGGTTCATGAGGAAGCCGGGCGCGGGGCCGCGGGTGCTGGTCGCGCCGCCGCCGAGCTGGTCCCTGCGCTCGAACACGCCGACCGTGAGGCCGGCCCGCGCGAGATAACACGCCACGATCACGCCGTGATGGCCGCCTCCGATCACCACCGCGTCGAATCGCCGATCAGCCATGGGTCCGGATCGCCGCGCGGCCGGTCATTTGCCCCCTGGGACGACCCCTGGCTCGCCCCCTGGGTCGCCCCCTGGCTCGCCCCCTGGCTCGACCTCTGGCAGGTCGCGCGGGGTCTTGGCCGCGAGCGCGCCGAGATCCGCGCCGGGCGCGGCGCGGCTCGCGACCTGCCACTTGTGGAGCACGAGGCGCGCGCTGCCGTCGGCCGCGGCGGCCCGCGCGCGGGCGAATTGCTGCGGCAGCCGCCCGAGCTCGAGCGCGCCGGGCTCCAGGAGCTCGAGCGCGAGCGCGGCGGTCATCGCCGACGCCTGGAGGAACGCGGCGTTGCGCTCGCCGCGCCCGATCTCGCGGCCGGCGATCACCTCGCGCAGGACGCCCGCGTTGTAGGCCGCGTCGCCGCCCACGAGGCCGGCGGGATCCACGTCGTCGCAGCCGAACAGATCCGGCGTGAGCGCGCGCGTGGTGACGGCGCCGCCGTCCCACAGCGCCACGTGGGTCTCGCCGCGCACGGCGATCTCGTCGAGCCCACCCGCGCCGTGGACGACCGCCGCGCGCCGCAAGCCGAGCGCGCCGAGCGCCGCCGCGATCGGCTCGCACCACTTGCGATCGAACACGCCGACGACCTGGTGGCGAACGTTCGCCGGGTTGGTCAGCGGCCCGAGCAAGTTGAAGATCGTGCGCGTGCCGAGCTCCTTGCGCGGCCCCGCGGCGTGGCGGGTCGCGGCGTGAAAGTTCGGCGCGAACGCGAAGCCGATGCCGGCGATCTCGATCGACCGCGTGACGGCCGCGGGCTCGGCGTCGATCGCGATCCCGAGCGCCTCCAGCACGTCCGCCGAGCCGCAGCGCGACGACAGCGCGCGGTTGCCGTGCTTGGCGACGACGCCGCCGCACGCGGCGATCAGGATCGCGGCGAGCGTCGAGACGTTGAGCGTCCCCGCACCGTCGCCGCCGGTGCCGCAGGTGTCGATCGAGCGCTCGCGCCGCGGGCACTCGAGCGGCGTCGCCCGGGCCCGCATCGCGGAGGCCGCGCCGACGATCTCGTCGACCGACTCGCCCTTCGCGCGCAGCGCGATGAGCAGGCCCCCGATCTGCGCCGGCGTCGCGCCGCCGTCCATGATGTGGCCGATCACCTCGGCCATCTCGGCGCGCGAGAGATCGCGCTGGGCGAGCGCCTGGTTGATCGCCTGGACGATCACGCCGCGGCCTCGCCGCGTCCGCGCGCCGGACGCCGGCGGCCGGCGCTCACGCGCGCCACCGCGGGCTCGCCAGGACGACGGAGGTCTCGAGCTGCCGCTCCGAGATGCTCCAGTACTTCTTGAGCAGCTGGACCGTCTCCTCACGGGAGAGCAGGCGATAGCCGTGCTTCTCGTAAAAGCGGATCGCCCAGGTCGCGGCCGCCCAGGTGCCGATGAGGACCGGCTTCTGCGTGGTGACCTCCAGGTGCTTGAGGAGGAGCGCGCCGACGCCCTTGCTCCGGCTCGAGGTCCTCACGTACGCGTGCCGGACCAGGTCCACGTCGCCCCGATCCTGGATCCCCATCACGCCGATCAGCGCGCCGCCCTCCTCGTAGCCCCAGAACCGCACGCCGGCGTGAATCTCGTGCTCGAGCTCCTCCAGCGGCATGTACGGCTCGTGCCAGCAGTCGTCGGGAATCACGCCTTTGTAGGCCTGGGCCGCGTCATTGATGATCTCAAACATGGCGGGCAGATCCTGCTGCGTGCACTCGCGAATCATCGAGACCGACTATATCCAAGCAGTGTAGGCCCCGTCACGGTGCCGCGCGCCTCATCCCGCGATGCGACGCGCTCGTGCCTCGTCGATCTCCGCAGCGCGCGAGCGCCGTGGCACGATGCCCGGAATGCGGCTCGCGCTGATCTCGCTCCTCTTCGCGGCGGCGTGCGGGAATGTCTCGACGACGCGCTGCGAGAGCGCCGCTGTCGAGGACTGCAACGGCGATCCCGCGGACGGCTGCGAGGCTGATCTCGGCGCGGCCGCGTCCTGCGGCTCGTGCGGCAACGTGTGCGAGGCGCCCGTCGGCGGCACCGCGACGTGCACGGCCGGGACCTGCGGCTTTGACTGCGGCGCCGGCCTGATGGCGTGCGGCGACGCGTGCGTCGCGCGCTGCGGCACGGTGCTCGACGTGCCCGGGACGCAGCCGTACAGCGTGCCCGATCGCTGCACGCGGCTCCGCGTGAAAGCGTGGGGCGCCGGCGGCGGCAACGGGCAAGGCAACATGAACGCCGCCGGTGGCGGGTTCGCGGTCGTCGAATTCGCCGTCACGCCCGGCGAGAGCCTGATGGTCGTCATCGGCGGGCCGGGGCGGAGCGCGCAGGGGGGCCAGCCCGGCGCGGGCGGCACGCCAGGCGGCGGCGGCAACGGCGGCAGCGGCGGCGATCAAGACGGCGGCGGGGGCGGCGGCTTCTCGGGCGTGTTCGCCGGCGGCGTCGAGGTCGCCACCGCGATCGCGATCGCCGGTGGCGGCGGCGGCTCGGGCGGCGGGACCAGCAACAACCTCCCCGGGGCCGGCGGCGGCGCGAACGGCCAGAGCGGCGGCGGGCTCGGCGGCACGCAGATCGATGGCTCCGCCACGCTCGCCGGCGGCGCGGGCGTCAACCAGACCGATGGCGGCGGCGGCGGCGGCGGCGGCTGGTTCGGCGGCCGGGGCGGCCCCGGCGCCAGCAGCGACGCGGGCGGCGGCGGCGGCGGCTCGGCGTACGCGACCACGCGGGCGACGTTCCAGCTGCTCGTCGCCGGCGACCGGCGCACGCCCGGCAGCAGCACGGATCCGGATCGCGGTATGGCCGGCGAGCCGGGCATGCCGGGCAAGGTCGTCATCGACTGCGTGCCGTGAGCCGCGCACGCGCCCCGCGCGGCGGCCGACCAGGTACGCTCGCCCCGATGCGACGCCGCCGGTCTGGCAGCCCCGGCCCCTCTGCCCTCGCGGCCCTCGCCTGCGCGGCGGCGGCGGTCGCAGCGGTCGTCGCCACGCCCGCGTGCAAGAGCCGCGAGCGCGAGGCATGGCGCGGCGCGACCGCCGAGCTCGGCTCCGGCGGCGCTGGCGGCTCCGGCGGCTCTGGCGGCTCTGGCGGCTCCGGTGCCGGATCTGCGGCCGCCGTGCCGCCGGCAGCGCCGGCCAACCCGCACGGCGAGCTCGCCTCGACCGAGCCGGAGGGCCCGACCGGCGAGGTCTTCCACGCGACGGATCGCAAGACGACGCAGAGCTTCGGCCGCGGCGACCTCGCCGTCGGCGGCGGCTGGATCTACTGGATCGAGCGGCCGCGCGACGAGTCGGCGGGGGCCAGCCAGGCCGTGGTGCGGCGCAAGCCCGCTGCGCGCCCGGCGGCCGATCCGGAGACAGCGGCCGGCCCCGGCAAGATCTTCGCGATCGCCGCGGACGCCGCGCGGCTGTACGTCGCCGGCGAGTCGCTGACGGCGCGACCGCACGCCGGCGGCGCGCCGACGCCGATCGCGGCCGGCGCGTGGCTCGAGATCGTGCCCGGCGACAAGCACCTGCTCATCCGCTCGCGCGATCAGGTGGCGCTCGTCCCCAAGGCCGGCGGCGCCGTCGAGACCGTCTGGGAGGGCAAGCACGGCAAGCTCCCCGCCGACGCCGATGGCGACCGCTTCGTCGCGATCCCCGCGTCGCCGTGGTCACCGAAGTTCGCCGCGCGCGCGATCACCGCCTACGCGCCCGGCGCGCGGCCGACTGTCCTCGCCGAGCTCGCCGAGGCGCGCGGCGCGCTCGCCGTCGATGGCGCCTGGATCTACGTCTCCGGCGACGCCGGCCCCGGCAAGCCGCCCGCGCCGCTGTGGCGCATCCCTCGCGCGGGCGGCGCCCCCGCGCGCGTCGGCGATCCGGCGTGGAGCTTCGGCGACTTCGTCGTCAGGAAGGGCGTGCTCTACGGCCTGGTGCTCACCGGCACCTGGAAGCTGCAGAAGCTCGCCCTCGCGCCCGGCGCGCAGCCGGTCGTCCTCGAGAGCCGCGTGCCGGCGACGATCCCGTCGCTCGCCACCGACGCCTCGCACCTCTACTACCTGACCGACTTCGAGGTGAAGCGCGCCCCGCGCTGAGCCGCCGACGCAGGTAGACTGCGCGCGATGCCGAAGCACATCTCGAACCCGACGATCATCCAGTCCGCCGGCAACAAGCCCAAGCGCATCGAGGAGTTCATCGGCCGCGTCAACTCCGGCACCGCGGCCGTCTCGATCGCGCGCATGACGAGCCCGCCCGGCTGGGTCGAGCCTGGCCAGACGCCCGAGTTCGACGAGTACACCATCGTGCTCGGCGGGACCTTGCGCGTGACCACGCGCGACGCGACGCTCGACGTGCGCGCCGGCGAAGCGGTGATCGCGCACGCGGGCGAGTGGGTGCAGTACTCGACGCCCGAGGGCGCCGAGTACATCGCCGTGTGCCTGCCCGCGTTCTCGCCGGAGACCGTCCATCGCGACGCGTGACTACCTCTCCACACCTCGCCTCTGACGCAGCGAGTCACATCATTATATAGGCCTCCTCGCCGAGGCGGGCTCCGCCCTCCTGGACTCGCTCGTCGGCCACATATTGCCTCCTCGCCGAGGCGGGCTCCGCCCTCCTGGACTCGCTCGTCGGCCACATATTGCCTCCTCGCCGAGGCGGGCTCCGCCCTCCTGGACTCGCTCGTCGGCCACATAGATAGCGGCTCAGGGGCGCCCGGTCCCCGCGACGAGCGAACGCGCGCGGGCCGCGGCCACCTTCGCGGCGAGCGCGCCGCGCGGTTGTGCGCCGTCATCGACGATCGCGGCCAGATCGACGTCGACGACGGCCTGCTCCGCGCCGGGAGCCAGCAGCGGATCGACCCAGATCTCGGCCGCGGCGGCACCTGCGGCAGCGGCGGCGGGCGCGGCGAGCCGCGGCGCCAGCTCGGCGGACAGCGCCGCGAGCTCGTGCACGCGCGCCGCGATGACCGCGCCGACCGGCGGCGCGAGCGCCACGGCGCCGGCCCGGCGGATCGCGTCGGCGAGATCGCGCGCCGCGCTGGACCGATCCGCGACGATCACGACGTCGCCAGCGGCGAGCGCGCCGAGCCAGCGCGCCGCCTCGTGGCCGCTCGCGACGACGATCGCCCGCTCGTCGCCCGCCGGCCGATCGTGCGACGGCGCGAAGCCGGCCGCGGCGAGCCGCTCCGCGACGCGGCGGAGGCGCGGATCCTCCGGCACCGGCAGCCACGCCCGCCCGCCACCCGCGGCCGCGGTCGCCGCCACCGCCGCGCGGATCGCGTCATGCCACAGATCGTCCCACGCGCACGCGAGTGTCCGCCGGCCGGACGGAAGCCCCGGCGCGCCGGCGAGCTCCGGGTCGACGACCACGTAGTCCGGCCGCCGATCGGGCGCCAGCGCGGGCGCGGCCGCACCTTCGGCCCCCGCCCCCGCCCCCGCCGTCGCCGCGGCCGCGGCCGCGGCCCACGGCACCGTCGCGCCGACGAGCGCGCTCGATTGCCACGGCAGCGCCCCCGCGAACGGGAACCGCTCCGCAGGCGCGAGGTGCAGCACGCTCGGCAGATGGTGCCGCGCCGCGCGGACCACGAGGTCCTCGCACACGAGCTCCAGCCCCGCGCCGGCCCGCGCCTCGAGCCGGCGGGCGATCGCGCCGACGAGCGCGTCGCTCGGCGCGGCCGCGCCCGCGCGCTGGCAGCCTTCGGCCGCGCGCTCGAACACCTCCGGCGGGAACACGAACTGATCGAGGCAGCTCGCGCGGCGCGCCTCGCGCCCGACGCGGACCATGAAGTCGGACAGAGACAGCCCGCGCGCTCGCGCCTCGGCGGCGATCGCCGGCACGTTCCGCGAGTGCAGCATCGCCGCGCCCGACACGAAGCTCATCGGGTGATTGCCCTTGCCCTCGAACAGGACGCGGTACATCGCCGATAGCCGCGCGATCGGCTCGACGTCGATCCCGCGCTCGTGCCCCAGGCCCTGGAGCGCGAGGATCAGCTGCTCGGTCGGCGCGTTGCCGGTGGCGCGGCCGAGCCCGTTGAGCGTGCAGTCGACGAGCGTCGCGCCCTCCTCGACCGCGGCGAGGCTGCCGGCCACCGCCAGGCCGAGATTATTGTGCGCGTGGAGCCCGACCTCGAGATCGGTGGCGTCGAGGATCGCGCGCACGTACTGCCGCACCTCGGCGGGCTGCATGCCGCCCGCCGAGTCCACGACGTACCACCACGCGGCGCCCGCGCTGCGCGTCATCGCCGCGAGCTGCGCGATCTCGCGCGGCGGCAAGATGTACGTCTGCATGCAGTTGATCGAGACGACGAGCCCGTGCGCGCGCGCCCGCTCGATGTAGCGCATGTTCGCGGGCGTAAGATCGGCGGGCATGAACGCGAGCCGGAGGAAGTCCATGCCCGCGGCGGCGATCTCGTCGACGTACTCGACGGGGCAGAACGCGTCCCCCGCCGTCAAGATGACGCCGACCTTGGCGCGGCGCGCCGCCGCCCGCGCGGCCGCCATCTGCGCGCGATCGCCGGTCGCCGGGCGCTCCTTCGGGCGGAACGCGCTCGCGTAGTGCTGCGCGCCCACGCCCATCCCGTAGCCGACCTCGATGTAGCCGACGCCCGCCGCGTCGAGCGTGCTCACGACGAGCGCGACGTCCTCCTCGGTGAACTGGTGGCTGATCTCGTAGCCACCGTCGCGGATCGTCGTGTCGAGGACGCGAACCATCGCGCGATGGTAGCACCCGCGCCCCAGGGCCCCGGCGCGGCGCTACTTGTTGCCGGCGGTCGAGTACAGCCCGGAGCCGATCACCGACGGCGTCGCCTTGTTCTCGGCCACCGAGAACGACTCGGCGTCCGACGGGAACGCGCCCGCGCGCACGTCGGAGACGTAGTGCGCGATCGCCTCCTTGATCGTGGCGCCGAGCGTCGCGTAGCGGCGCACGAACCGCGGCTTGAAGCTCTCGTCCATGCCGAGCGCGTCGTACGAGACCAGGACCTGGCCATCGCACGCGGTGCCGGCGCCGATGCCGATCGTCGGCACCGAGACCGACTCGGTGATCTCGCGCGCGATGTCCGCGGGGATCGCCTCGAGGACGATCGAGTAGACGCCGGCCTCCTCGAGCGTCCGGGCGTCGGACAGGAGGCGCTGGCGACCGCCGGCCTCGCGCCCCTGCACCTTGAACCCGCCGAGCTGGTGGTAGCTCTGCGGCGTGAGGCCGATGTGGCCCATGACCGGGATGCCCGCGTTCACGAGCCGGTGCACCAGCTCGGCGTGGACGGCGCCGCCCTCGAGCTTCACCGAGTGGCAGTTGCCCTCCTTCATCAGCTTGCCGGCGTTCGTGACGCCCTGCTCCCAGGACGCCTGATACGACATGAACGGCATGTCGCCGACGACGTGCGCCCGGCGCGCGCCGCGGACGACCGCGCGGCAGTGATACGCGATCTCCTCGAGCGTCACCGGCAGCGTCGTGTCGTGGCCCTGCACGACCATGCCGAGCGAGTCGCCGACGAGCAGCACGTCGGCGCCGGCCTCGTCGAGCAGCCGCGCGAACGTCGCGTCGTAGGCAGTGAGCATCGCGATCTTGTCGCCCCGCTCCTTCATCTGCCGGAGGGTGTGGATGGTGACCTTGGTGGTCTTCATTCCGCCCGACCTTTCTTCTGTTGTCCGATATGCCGTAGGGGAGTCACGCGTCGCACCATCGCGGCTACGTGCACCTTGGCTATCCACTGTGTCATAGCACCGAACGCCGCGGCGCGGGGCCGGTTTTGCTATGAACGCGGCGTGCTCGACCTCGTCATCGTCGGCGGCGGCCCCGCCGGTATCTCGACGGCCCTGCACGTCCTGGCCGCCGACCCGCGGGTCCGGCTCGCCGTGCTCGAGAAGGAGCGCTACCCGCGCGAAAAAATCTGTGCCGGCGCGGTCGGCGGCCGGGCGTTCCGCCTCCTCGAGCGGCTCGGCGTCGAGGTCGACTGCCCGCGCGTCCGGCTCGACGCGATCGCGATGCGCGTCGGCGGCCAGACGGTGGTCGTGCCCGAGCCCGGGTGCGGCGCCGTCGTGCGCCGGATCGAGTTCGACCACGCGTTCGCGCAGGTGGCGCAAGCGCGCGGCGTCGACGTCCGCGACGGCTGCGAGGTCTCGCGGATCACCGTCGGCGATGGCGGCGTCGAGCTCGAGACGGCCGGCGGCACGCTGCGCGCGCGCGCCGTGATCGGTGCCGACGGCGTCGGCGGCGTGGTGCGGCGGCAGGCCGGGTTCCCGCGCGGCGAGCTGCGCGCGCAGGTGGCCGAGCTCGACACCGAGGATGTCCCCGGCGACCTGCCGCGCGACACCGCCGTGTTCGACTTCGCGGCCACCGATCTGCGCGGCTACGCGTGGGACTTCCCGACGCAGGTCGGCGGCCGGGCGCTCGTGTGCCGCGGCGTGTACCTCCTGCGGACGCCTGCGGCGGCGGCGCAGGCCGCGGCCGCGCAGGCGCAGGAGGCGGCCGCGCAGACGCAGGAGGCCGCGTCTGCGCCCGCGCCCGCGCCCGGTGTCCGCGACCGGATCGCCGCGTACCTCGGCGCGCGCGGGCTCGAGCTCTCGCGCTACCGGCTCAAGCAGTTCGCCGAGCGCGGCTTCGAGCCCGGCGCGGAGATCGCCAAGCCCCGCGTGTTGCTCGTCGGCGAGGCCGCCGGCATCGACATCGCCACCGGCGAGGGCATCGGCCAGGCCATCGAGTACGGCGCGGTCGCCGGCCCGTACCTCGCGCGCGCGCTCGCGCGGGACGACCTCGGCTTCGCCGACTGGCGGCGCGCCGTCGAGCGGCACCACCTCGGCTGGCAGCTCGGGATCCGCCACGGCTGCTACCGCGCGTTCTACGGCCGGCGCCGCCCCAAGATCGAGCGCCTGATGCCGCGGATGCCCTCCCTGTTCCGGCTCGCCGTGCAGGACTTCGCGGGTGTGCCGCTCTCCAAGCTCGCGATGGTCCGCGGCGCGGCGCAGTTCCTCGCCGCGTTCACGCGTGCGAAGCTCGCCTAGTGGAGCAGACCGCCAAGCAGGTGATCGTCATGCGCAAGGACCTGAACATGCGCAAGGGCAAGATGATCGCGCAGGGCGCGCACGCCTCGCTGAAGGTCCTCCTTGACGCCGGCTCCGTGGACGCCGCGGGCTCCGACGCGGTCCCGCCCGGCCCCCGCTTCTCGCTCGCGCTGTCGCCCGCGCTCGCCAAGTGGCTCGGCGGCCGGTTCACGAAGGTCTGCGTCTCCGTCGACTCCGAGGCCGCGCTCGACGCCATCGTCGAGAAGGCGCGCGCCGCGGGCGTGCCGTGCGCCGTCGTCGTCGACGCCGGGCACACCGAGTTCCACGGCGTGCCGACGAAGACGTGCTGCGCCGTCGGCCCCGCCTGGGCCGACGAGGTCGACGCGATCACCGGCGGCCTGCCGCTGCTGTAGGCCCCCGCCGCGCCGCCCCGCGCCGGTGCTAGGCTCACTCGCACGGTGCTGCGAGGTGCTGTCCCGCTCGACGGAGAAGCCCGCGCCAGCCGCCTGGCCGAGTCCGGCGGGCGTGATCGTGAGCACGGCCACGACGGTGCTCGCTACCCGGCCCGCGCTGGGCCCGACTCAGGATCTCGACCAGAACCCGGACTGCCTGTGATAGCGTCCGGCTCGTGTCGAGATACGCAGTCATGGCCAGCCTCGCGCTGATGACGGCGTGCGCGGCCGCCGGCTCCGGCGAGGACATCCACGGCAAGCCCGACGCGCCCAAGCCGCCCGTCGACGCCCGGCCCCTCGACGCGTTCGTGGACCTGTGCCCGACCATGCAGACCTGCCAGACGGCGATGACGCTCGGGCAGATCAGCGGCGACACTGGCGGCCAGATGCTGACGGCGATGGGCCACCAGGCCGCGTGGTTCCGCGTGCGCGTCACCGAGGACGACAACAGCCTCGACGGGCGCAAGCTCCGCGCCCTGGTGCGGCTCACGTCGCCCTCGGCGGTCGACTTCGACGTCTTCACGTACGTCGACGAAGACAACGACAACGTCGAGTGCACGACCAAGGTGGGCACCACCACCACGAACGGCACCGTGAACGAGGTGAAGCCCCAGTGGGGCGAGGGCGGTGTCCCCAACGGCTCCAGCGACACCCGGTGGCTGTCGATCGAGGTCCGCCCGATCTCGGGGACGTGCACCACCAGCCAGACGTGGCAGCTCCTGGTCCACGGGAACCAGTGAGCGGCCGCGCACGGCCGGCGCGCCCCGCGGGCGTACCGCGGCCGGCGCTGTAACCCAGGCGCCCCGCCCGCCATCCCATCGCAGGATGATCCGCGAGACCGCCCCAGCCCTCGCCGCGCGAACCGCGCGAACCGCACGAACCGCGCGGACCGCGCGCGCCGCGCGAACCGCGCGCGACGGCCTGCCCGCCGCGCTCGCGCCGCGAAGGGCGCCATGACCGTCGTCGTCACCGGCGCCACCGGGTTCATCGGCCGCGCCCTCGTGCTGCGCCTGCTCGGCGAGGGCCACCGCGTGATCGCGCTCGCGCGCGACGCGGCGCGGGCGCGCGACGGCCTGCCCGCTGGCGTGGAGGTCGTCGCGCTCGCCGATGACGCCGCGTGCACCGCCGCGATCGCCGCGGCCGACGGCGTCGTGCACCTCGCGGGCGAGGACATCGCCGGCGGGCGGTGGACCCGCCGCCGCCGCGCGCGACTGCGCGAGAGCCGCATCGGTCTCACCCGGCGCCTGAGCGAGCTCATCGACGCGCGCCCCGCGCCGCTGCCCGTGCTCGTCTCGGCGAGCGCCGTTGGCTGGTACGGCGATCGCGGCGACGACGAGCTCGACGAGGGCGCCGTGCCCGGGCGCGGGTTCGCCGCCGAGCTGTGCCGCGACTGGGAGGCCGCCGCCGCCGCCACGCGCAACGCCCGCCGCGTCGTGCGCGCGCGCTTCGGCCTCGTGCTCGGCGAGAGCGGCGGGGCGATGCGCCGCATGGTGCCGCTGTTCCGGCTCGGCCTCGGCGGCAAGCTCGCCTCCGGCGCGCAGTGGCTGCCGTGGATCCACCTCGAAGACGCCGTCTCGGCTCTCGCGCTCGCGCTGACCGACGAGCGGCTCGCCGGCCCCGTGAACGTCGTCGCGCCCGGCGCCGTCCGGCAGCGCGAATTCGCCGCGGCGCTCGGCCGCGCGCTGCACCGGCCCGCGCGGCTCGCCGTGCCGCGGCTCGCGCTGTCGCTCGCGCTCGGCGAGGCCGCGTCGCTGGTCGTGTCGAGCGTGCGCGCCGTGCCCCGCGCCCTCGCGGCCGCCGGCTTTGCGTTTCGCTTTCCCACGCTCGAGAACGCGCTCGCCGACCTCACCGGCGCCGCCGACGCGATCGACGTCCGGCGCGCCGATCCAGGCGCCCTGCCCGACGCCGCCTACGTGCGCGAGCGGCGCCCGCGCTACACGCTCAGGGCTCACACCGTGATCGACGCGCCGCTCGACGAGGTCTTCGCGTTCTTCTCCGCCGCCGAGAACCTGGCCGCGATCACGCCGCCCGATCTCGCGTTCACGATCGCCTCGCCGCGGCCGCTCCGCATCGAGCGCGGCACGCGGATCGACTATCGCATCGCGCTCGCCGGGGTGCCGCTGTCCTGGCGCACCTCGATCGAGGAGTGGCAGCCCGGCGTGCGCTTCGTCGACGCGCAGCTCCGCGGCCCGTACCGCGCGTGGTGGCACGAGCACCGCTTCACCGCCGACGGGCCCCGCACGATCATGGACGACGTCGTCCACTACGCGCTGCCGCTCGGCCCGCTCGGCCGCGTCGCCCAGCCGTTCGTGCGCGCGACGCTCCGCCGCATCTTCGCGTTCCGCGGCCACGCGATCCGCGCCCGCTTCGCGCCGCGCCCGTGAGCCCGCCGCGCTCCGCCCCGCCGCCGAATCGGCTCGTGTCGAAGTGGCATCTGCGCGGGGTCTCGTGAGCACCGAGCGCGCTCGCCGCCTGCCGCAAATAGCGGCATGGCGCGCGCCGCGCTCCAGGGATACACCTGCCCTGGGGAAGGGGACATGCGCACGCTTTGCACGATCGAGACGCCTCGGGCGCCCGGCCGCGAAACCCGCGCGCCGGCCCAGCCGGCTCCCGCCACCGCCATGAGCCACGCCGTCCCCATGCAGCACGTCAACGGCACGCCGTTCGAGGCGGAGGTGCGCGCGCCGGCCGTGCAGGCGCCGCGTGTGCGCGTCGAGTGGGTCGACTACGCGAAGGGCATCTGCATCTTCTTCGTGGTCATGCTGCACGTGAACGACCTCGTGCAGGAGCGGGCGCACGCGATCGGCTGGCTCGAGGAGGTCGTCACGTTCGCCCGGCCGTTCCGCATGCCCGACTTCTTCCTGATCGCCGGCCTGTTCCTCGCCTCCGCGATGCGCCGGCCCTGGCGGCGCTACCTCGACAGCAAGGTCATCCACTTCTTCTACCTCTATGTCCTCTGGATGACGCTCGCGTTCGGCGCCATGAACGTGAAGCACCTGATCCGCGAGGACGCCGGCGCGCTCGGGATCGCCAGCGCGTACTTCCTGCGCTGGATCGAGCCCGTCGGCGCGCTGTGGTTCATCCACATCTTGCCCGTGTTCTTCGTCGTGACCCGCCTCCTGCGGCCCGTCCCGCCCTGGCTCGTGTGGCTCGGCGCGGCGGCGCTCCACAGCCTGCAGATCCAGTCCGACTGGCACGTCATCCGCGAGGGCGCGTCGCGCTACGTGTACTTCTACTCGGGGTACGTGCTCGCGCCGTACGTGTTCCAGATCGCCGCGTGGGCGCACGCGCGCGCGGTCCGGGCGTTCGGCTACCTCGCCCTCTGGGGCGTCGTCAACGGGCTCGTCGTCGCCGCCGGCTGGGCGTGGCTGCCGCTGGTGAGCCTCGCGCTCGGCTACGCCGGCGCGCTCGCGGTGATCTTCGCCGCCGTGCTGATGTCGAAGGTCGCGTGGACCGCCCCGGTGCGGTACCTCGGCCAGAACTCGATCGTCGTGTACCTGAGCGACTTCGCCGTGAGCATGATCGTGGTCGGCGTGATCGAGCGGCTGATCCCCGACCTCGGCGCGCGCGCGCTGATCGCGACGGCGGTCACCGTGCTCGGGGCGATCGTCCTGTGGCGCGTGACGCTGCGGACGCCGGCTCGCTTCATGTACGTGCGCCCGCGCTGGCTCCGGCTCGCCGCGGCGTCGCCTGTGGACGAGCCGGCCGGGGAGCCGCGCCCGCGCGCGCCCGCGCTGACCGAGGCCGCGTAGCGGCGCCCCGCGCGCCGCCCTCAGTTGCCCGTCGGCTTCGGCTCGACGATCACGCGGCGGAGCTTGCCGGTGCGCGTCAGCGGGATCTCCCGGACGATCTCGATCTCGAACGGGACGCCGCGCAGGTGCGTGCCGACGAACTCGCGGATGATCGCCTCGGCCTGCACCGGGATCCGCGGGCCCGTCGGCACGATCCTGAGCAGGAGCCCGCGATCGGCGCGCTGCACGGCCTGGAACTGCCGGATGTACTTCGCCACGTTGAGGAACAGGATGTTGAAGAGCAGGCCCTCGACGGGGTTGCCGTCGGCGTCGCGCATCGTGTCCGTGACGCGGCCCTCGACGGGACCGAAGCGCGGCAGCGTGCGGCCGCACGCGCACCGCTCCGGCCGGCGCGCGTACGCCAGATCGCCGGTGAGGTAGCGGATGAACGGGCACGCGAGGTTGTGGAGATCGGTCACGGCGACCTCGCCTTGCTCGCCGGGCCGCGCGGCGCGCACCCTGCCGTCGGGCTCGCGCACGAGGATCTCGACGATCAGGTTCTCGACGGACTCGTGGAGGCCGTCGTGCGCCTCGCACTCCGAGCCCATCAGCATGAACTCGCGGCAGCCGTACGTCTCGAACACCGCCGGCCCGAACGCCCGCGCGAGCTCCTCGCGATCGTGCGGCCACAGCCGCTCGGCGCCGACGATGACCGGGATCGTGTCCCACGCGCGCAACCCCTCGGCGTTGACCAGCCGGGCGAGGTCGGCGTACGCCTGCGCGTAGCCGAGCAGCGCGTGCGGCCGCTCGCGCGCGATCAGGCGCGCCGTCTCGCGGAGGTGCTCCTTCGAGCGGACCATGCAGCTCACGTAGATGTCGCGGCGCAGCTTGCGATCGAAGAACAGCTTGGCGCGCGCGAGGCCCTTCGCCTCGACGGCCGAGACCCCCCACAGGTGCAGCGCCTTGTCACCCATCTGGTAGCCGCCCCAACCAAAGCCGCGCCAGCGCGTGGCGTCGCGCCAGTGCCGTGACTCGACCGAGAACCGGACCTCGAGCGGCTGCCCCGTCGAGCCGCTCGTCGTCTTCGACACCGCGACCGCGGGCCAGGCGGCGGTGCGCTCCTCGACGGTGGTCTGCGCCACCGCGCGCTCGAGGAGCGGCAGCGCGCGCAGGTCGTCGAGCGAGCGGACGTCGCCGGGGTGACACCCGGCCGCGTCGAAGGCCCGGCGATAGTGCGTCGTGTGGTGGTAGGCGTGGCGCACCAGCCGCCGCAGCGAGCCGGTGCGCAGCGCCGTCAGCTCGTCGAGGCTCGCACGCTCGGTGCGCCGCAGAAAAGCCAGGAGCTCGAAGGTCGGACGGCCGCGAAGTCGCTCCCACGCCGGATACAGAACGCCGCCCAGTAGCTTGCCGTATAGATCCAACACCGCCGCGCAAGGTACCACCGCGCGCCGTCGAGCGCCCAGCGCCAGTAATGAGCAGCGGATGCGCTGTACCGGCGCTGACACGAGTTTCGATGCCTATCTCGCGCAGCCTATCTCGCGCGGCCTATCTCGCGCGGCCGATCACGCAACCGGTGCGCGGGCCGGCCGCCGCGCCTCGAGCACCACGGGCACTCCATCTGCGGGCGCGACCGTCACGCCTCGGCGAACGCGGCGAAGCGTGGCCCCCGGCGCGAGCCGGAGCGTCGCGCGGTGCAGCACCTCGGCGAGCACGATGCGCATCTCGTAGAGCGCGAAGGCCATGCCGAGGCACCGGCGCGTCCCGCCGCCGAAGGGGTAGAGCTCGTACGGGTCGAACTTGCGCTCGAGGAAGCGCTCGGGGCGAAACGCCTCGGGGTCACCCCACACGTCCCGGCGCCGGTGCGTCAGGTAGATCGCTGGCGCGACCACGCCCCCCGCGGGCACGGTGACACCGCCGACCTTCAGCGCGCGCGTGGCCTTGCGCACCAGCATCGGGATGATCGGGCACACCCGCAGGCTCTCCTTGATCGTCGCGTCGAGGTACGGCAGCGCGGCCACGCGCTCCGGCTCGAGGCGTCCGTCTGGCCCCGCCGCGGTGGCCACCTCGGCGCGCACCCGCGCCAGCACGTCCGGGCGATCGAGCACCTGCCGGAACACCCACGCCAGCGAGGTCGCCGTCGTCTCGTGGCCGGCGAGCAGCAGCGTGATCAGCTCGTCGCGCAGGTGCTGATCGGACAGCGGCGCCCCCTGCTCGTCGCGGGCCGCCACGAGCATGGCCAGCACGTCGACGCGGTCCCCTGTCGCCGCGCGCGCGCGGGCGATCTCCGTGAAGAGGGCCTCGTCCACCGCCCTGTTCGTCCGCGCGACCTCGCGCCACGGCACCCAGCGGGAGATGTCTACCTGGCGCCCGCCCAGGCGCAACGGCTCGATCCCCGTCGCGAGCACCGCGCGGAGCTGGTCGGGCCGGAGCGTGAGCGACGCGGCGTAGAACCAGGGGCTGGTGCCGCTCGCGAGCAGCGCCACCAGGAGCCCGCGCAGGTGCTCCTTGCGCGGGCCCTGGTTCACGCCCTCGTTCACGCCGAACACGGTGCGCAGGATGACGTCGAGCGTGATGTCCTGCATCGGCGGGTGCAGGGGGAACGGCGTGCCCTCCGGCCAGCCGTCGATCACCTGGTCGGTCACCTCGCGCATGATCGCGCCGTACGCGCGCATCCGGTCGCCGTGGAACGGCGGCATCATGAGCTTGCGCTCGCGGAGGTGCGCCGCGCCGTCGAGCAGGATGACCGAGTGGTGCCCGAGCACCACCTCGAGCAGCCGGTTGGCTTCGCCCGCGTGCACGTCGTCGGCGCTCGCCGTGAAGACCTCGCGCACCGCCGCCGGCGCGCTCACCACGATGATCGGGGCATAGCCCGGGATGCGCAGGGTGAACGTCTCGCCGTAGCGCCGCTCGCACTCCTCGAGCAGCTCGTACGGTCGCAGGGTCCATCGGGCGAGCTGGACAGCGGCGGGCAAGCGGGGGCCGGGCGGCAGCGACGGGGTCATTGGCACTCTCCAGGGCGCGAGACGTGAGGCGCGAGGCGCGAGACAGCACGCGTGAGATGCTAGCGGCGAGCCCCTCGATTCTGCTACCGCTCTCCGCAGATCTGGTCGTTCGGGAGATCGAACACGAACGGGTTTGCGACCAACGAGAGCCGCGGTCACTGGCCGCAGTAGTCAAAGTCGATGCGCTGGGGCGTTGCACCCGTCTCGACGGCGCGCGTCGGACGCCCGCGCGCGTCGTATTCGAAGCTGCGGATGACCGTGAAGGTTGGTGCAGTTGTCTCGATGCGGATGCGACGCCCGGTGCTGGCGTCGTAGGAATACGTTCCACGCGACGAGGGTTGGCGAGCGTTATCGTAGCGTGTGAGGCGGCCCTGCTCGTCGTAAACATACGTGAAAGTTTCAGAGTCGGTCTTTTCGGTGATCAGCCGGCCGCTCTGATCGTACGCGAAGACGCGGTGGCCGAGCGTAGCTGCCTGGATCTCTGCCACGCGACCGAGCCCGTCATACTTGAAAGAGGCGGGCTCTATACTGCTGCCGAAGTCGCCGCCGCCCTCGACCCGGATCAGGCGCCCCTGGGCGTCGCGGTCGAGGCGCACCGGGCCCTCGGTCCCCGTGCAGTTCGCGAGGCGATCGCCGTCATACGTGCAGGCGAGCACGACCACGCCAGAACGCCCGGGTGTCGTGGGAGTTGCGAGCACCGTCGTCGAGAGCCACCGCCCCCGATCGTCATACTCGTAAGCGTGCAGGTAGACGAGATCCGTGTAGAGCACGATCCGGGCTCGACACGGCGTCGGGCATGGCCCGTCGCAGACGAACCCCTCCGCCTCGATCTGGAACGGCGAGCATCCGGGGAACAGCTCTTGCGCCCAGGGCACCGAGGACCTGATCCCCAGCGGGCATGCACGGCTGTAGGGGGACGCGCTCGCGCGCGGACCGGAGACGCTGTTGCTCGGCGGCACCGCCCTCTCAGTCGGCGTGGAGCACGCTCCCACCATCACGAGCACAAGGATGAGCCGCACGCGCCAAGCGTATCGCACGACGACAGCCTACGTTGGATCGGCTTCGGCGAGCTGCACCTGACGCGCGGTCGCCTCCAGCCGTCCAACGGACCGGGGTGACCGGACGACCCTCCCGCCGACGAAACGCTAGCCCGGATTATTCATGCGTGGGCGCGCCTGGGTACCGGAAACGGGCTGGAGCAGGGCCATGGGCACCAACGACAGCTCCGAGGAGCCGCAGACGGCGCCGACACCCTGTCGGCCAGCTCTCGACGAGGAAGTGCCACCCGTGAATAATCCGGGCTAGGCCCGCCGCGTACGCATCCGGGCCGATGAGGCGCGGCCACAGTCGGCTGTCGAATTCCGAGACGCCCGCGTGGCGAGGTCCGGCAGGCGGAGCCTCCGCGGGCAGGCGGCGCGGCGCAAACCTCGCAGCAGGGTGCGTCGGTGCGCCGGTACACCGCGTGCAGGAGCCAGGCGCGGAGGTATCGAATGCACCTGTCGAGACTCGCCATGATCGTCGCTGCGCTCGCGCCGGGCGCAGGCGGCGCCTGCGTGGCTCCCGGGCCCGAGGTGGCCGCCGCAGATCAGCTTGTCCTCCCGAGCGGGGGCCGCGTCCTCGCGATGGACGTCGGCCCGGGACCTGGCGAGACGCTCGCATCCGCCGTCGCGGCGGCCCGCGCCGCGGGCGTCACCACCGTCGTCCTCAACTACGACTGGTCCGAGCTCGAGCCAGCGCCGTTCCAGTACCAGAGCGCCCGGCTCGCCGCAGACAATGCATTTTACTCGACCGCTCCACACGCGATGTCGATCGTGCTCAATATCCGGCCGATCGCCGGTGCGTGCCGGGTGGTGCCGCCGGATCTCGCCGCCGTGGCCTGGAACGATCCGGTGATGACCACCCGGTTCGGCTACCTCTTGACCTGGATCCGCGGCTACCTGCCCGCGCTGGACGTCAAGGTCATGAGCATCGGCACCGAAGTAGACACGCACCTTTTGCCCGCGGACTACCCCGCGTACAAGACGTTCTTCGAGGTGGCGCGCCAGAACGCCAAGACCCAGTGGGGCGCGTCCTTGCCCGTGGGCGTGACCGTGGCGCGGGACTCGCTGGCGGTGCCCGGGCCAGAGCAGGCCGCGATCCTCGACTTGAACGAGCACGCCGATCACGTGCTGTATACGTATTACCCGCTAAATCCAGACTTCACGGTCAAGGATCCATACGCCGGCCCGATCGCCGATACGTATGCCGTGTTTTCCGCGGTGGACGGTAATCCCAAGACCGCCGGCCGGCCGATCGATCTGATCGAGGTCGGCTACCCGACCAGCGGCGCGCTGGCCAGCTCGCTCGCGAAGCAGCAGAGCTTCGTCACCGCGATGTTCGGGATCTGGGACGCGTATCACCCGCGGATCCCGACTGTGGTGTTCAACTGGGAGGTCGACCTGTCGGAGCAGCTCTCGGAGCTCGTGGCGATCGGCGGCTGGGGTGGCGGCGCGTGCCAGGCGCCCGCCGGCGCGCCGCCAGGGGCCCCGGGCGCGCCCACCGTGACGCCGCAAGGGCCGTCCGGTACCCGGACATGGCAATACTACGTGGTCGCGGTGAACGGAAACGGCAACTCCCTGCCCGGGCCGACCGGCCAGACGACGACCGGCGCGGCGGCCCTGTCGGCCACGAGCTACAACCGGCTCGCCTGGGCGCCCGTGGCCGGCGCGACGCAGTACAAGGTGATGCGGCTCGCCGCTGGCGGCACCCCGGCCACCACCGGCCTCATCGCGACGACGACCGCGACGACGTTCGACGATCACGGCGCGGCCTCGTCGACCTACACGTTCCAGGAGTTCATCCGCACGCTCGGCTACCGGACGCACACGACGCCGGTCGCGGACAAGCCGGGCTTCACGCAGATCGGCACCGAGGCGCACGCGCGCGGCTGGTGAGCGCGGAGATGTGGGATGCGCTGCAGGCACTGGCTCCGCCGCAGGGGTGATAGCAGCCGGCCCGCCGACGGTGAATACTGGCGCTCGATCCACCGTTGAGGCTCGAGATGAGAGCGTTCGCCACTCCTGCGCGCATCGCGACCCTGCTCGCGGCGCTGGTCCTGCTCGCGGCCCCGGCCCTGGCCGCGGCCGCGCCGGCCGACGCCAAGCCGGACGCCAAGCCGGACGCCAAGCCGGACGCCAAGCCGGTCGAGCGGCGGCTGTACTCCGACAAGGTCATGGCCAGCTCATTTCTGTGGAACAACGGGAACAGATTCGCCGAGAACCACCACCCGAACTACGTCGCCGACGACGATCCCGCGACCGCGTGGATCGAGGGCGCGAAGTCGAGCGGGGCGGGCGAGTGGCTGCGGCTCCAGCTGGCGACGTACGACAAGACGACGCGGGTCCGGCTGCGCGTGCGCAATGGCTATCAGCGGTCGAAGGAGCTGTGGAAGGCGAACGCGCGCGGCAAGGAGATCACCGTGCGCCTGTTGCCGGGCAAGATCGAGAAGAAGGTCACGCTGACCGACACCGACGGCTGGCAGGAGATCGTGGTCGATCAACCGAGCGGGCCGATCAGCGAGGTCGAGCTCGCGATCAGCTCGGTGTACGAGGGCACCTGGCACGCCGACCTGGCCATCAGCGACATCCAGGTGTTTGCGACGTCGGGGGCGCGCGAGGACCCGGCGCTCGAGAAGGCCAAGCTCGCAGACCTGACGAAGTGGAAGAACGCGCGGCTCGCCGCAGCGAGGGCGTTCGCGGCCAAGCAGGCGGAGCTGCCGATCTACCCGGCCTACGAGGTCCAGGAGGTGAGGCAGCCCACGGTGGATTGGCCGATCCTCGGCGATCTGGTCGACGACGCCATGCAGGA
>Ga0247790_10000068_pt1 | contig 56728 bp, 46 predicted proteins | sample UWRJS171409R4_FD_179913 | JGI IMG/M metagenome (GOLD analysis project Ga0247790, IMG submission 179913) | Soil microbial communities from Arlington Agricultural Research Station in Wisconsin, United States - UWRJ-S171-409R-4 | ecosystem: Environmental > Terrestrial > Soil > Agricultural land...
CGGCTCGCGCTCCTCCACGGCGAGCCCGACGCGCCGCCGTGCACCAGCGGCTGCACGCTGTCGGTCGTTGGCAGCACGCAGGCCGCCACCCTCGTGGCCCCGGGCGCCGGCAGCGGGCTCACCATCGCCAGGCCGTCCCTGCTCCGGGCCGGCGACGTGCTCTACGCGTTCCTGACCAAGAACGACGACGCGGGGACCATCTCGGCGCCCGCGGGCTGGACGCAGCTCGGCCAGTGGCACACGACGGTCGACGACGACTTCACGACCGGCGTGTGGCGCAAGATCGTGACGGCGTCCGCCGCCGAGCCCGCCAGCTACTCGTGGACGCACACGGACACGACGGAGGAGGCGATGTCCGGGTACATCGTGGCGGTCCGCGGCGCGAACACCGCCGCGCCGGAGGACGCGCCGGTGGCGCACGCCTCCGGAACCAACGATCCGACCCCCGATTCGCCCTCGGTGACGACGGTGTCGCCGTCGTCGCTCGTGCTCGTCCACCAGGGCGTGACGCGCACGGCGATGTCCGCGGTCGTCGCGCCGCCCGGAGCGGGGCTCCTCGCGGCCTCCAAGGGCACCGACCGCAACAGCGGGCTCGCGTACTTCCGCCAGGTCGCGCCCGGCGCGACCGGCAGCAAGACGTGGCCGAACACCGGCGGCGCGGCGGCCGCGGACTGGCACACGGTCACCGTCGCCGTTCGGCCGCTGTAGCGACGCGAAACGACGCGAGCCCAGGCGCCGTGTAAGCCAGGTCCACCCAGCGCGTTCTACAGGCACTCGCGCGGCGCCGCGTCTTCCAGATGCGGCGCGCGCCTCACCTCGCCGGAGGCCTGTCATGGGTTTGGTCCGCTCGACTGCGCTCGTCGCTCTTCTCGCCGCTCCGCTCGCCGCTACCCTCACCGCCGCGTGCGGCGGCGCCAAGAGCTCTCGCTTCTACACCGCGTCACCGCAGGCGGCCTATGGCCCCAGCTACACGACGACCATGGCCGAGGACGGCGATGGGAGCGGTGACACGCACGTCCACCACGGGATCAACCCGTGGGTCGAGACGGCGAAGGACAACCTGTCGACGTTCGCCGCGGACGTCGACACCGCGTCGTACACGGTGTCGCGCCGCCACCTGAACGAGGGCACGCTGCCGCCGGCCGCCGCGGTGCGCGTCGAGGAGTACGTCAATTACTTCCGCTACGCGTTCCCGCCGGCCGCGCCGAGCTCGCCGTTCTCGGTGGTGATGGACGCGGCGCCGTCCCTGTTCGAGCCTGGGCTCCACGTGCTGCGCGTCGGCGTGGCGACGCCCGTGCGGGCGGAGCGCAAGCAGGCAAACCTCGTGTTCCTGGTCGACGTGTCGGGCTCGATGCAGGGGCCCGATCGCCTCGAGCTGGCCAAGCAGTCGCTGCAGCTCCTGGTCGAGAACCTGCGGCCCGACGACACGGTCGCGCTCGTGACGTACGCCGGCTCGACGCGCGTGGTGCTGCCGGCGACGCCCGTCGCGCAGCGCGATCGGATCCAGCGCGCGCTCGGCGAGCTCTCGTCGGGCGGCTCGACGGCGATGGGCGCGGGGCTCGATCTCGCGTACGCCGAGGCCATGAAGGGGCTGCGGCCGGGCGCGGTGTCGCGCGTGATCGTGCTGTCCGACGGCGACGCGAACGTCGGCACGCGGGACCCCAAGGGCATCCAGGGCATCATCGCGGAGCGCGTGCAGGCGGGGATCACCGTGTCGACGGTCGGGTTCGGTATGGGCAACTACCGCGGGAGCCTGATGGAGCAGCTCGCGGACACCGGCAACGGCAACGCGTTCTACGTCGACTCGCTCGAGGCGGCGCGGCGCATCTTCTCCGCGCAGCTCGCGGCGACGCTCGAGGTCGCTGCGAAGGACGTCAAGCTCCAGGTCGAATTCGACCCGGTGATGGTGTCGCGCTACCGGCTCGTCGGCTACGAGAACCGCACCGTCGCCGACGCCGACTTCCGCAAGGATCAGGTGGACGCGGGCGAGATCGGCATGGGCCACCAGGTGACCGCGATGTACGTGGTCGAGCTGACCGAGCAGGGCAAGTCCGCGCCCGCACCGCTCGGCCTCGTGCGGATCCGGCACAAGGCGCCCGAGGGCCAGGTCGCGGCGGAGTCGACGTTCGCGATGGCGGCCGCGCCCGCGCCGAGCTTCGACGCGGCTGCGCCGGATCTGCGGTTTGCGTCCGCGGTCGCCGCGGTCGCCGACGTCCTGCGCGGCGCCGAGGACGCGCAGCGCTGGTCGCTCGGCACGATCGCGCAGACGGCGCGCGCCGCCGCCGGCCAGGATCCGGACCGGCTCGAGCTCGTCGCGCTGATCGAGAAGGCCGCGCAGCTGCGCGGCACGCCGCTCACCGTCGCGCGGTGACGGGCGCTGGCGCTACTTCGGGCTCAGCTCGTAGACCCGGACGTAGTCGAAGTTGGCCTTGTACATCAGGGCTCCTTCCGGGTGCGCCATGGAGACCAGGCCGATCTTCGCGTTCTGGAGATTGTGCGTCCACGTGCCGGCGCGAGACCAGGTCATCCCGTCGAGGCTGGTGTACGCGGTATAGGTCTGATCGATGACGTTCTTGACGCGCGCCGCGATCCGCAGATAGGTGGTGTCGCCGGGCGGCCCGGCGACCGTGTTGCCATAGCGCGGGTAATCGGTCGGCACCGGGAACACCTCCTTGGCAAACTCGATCTGGCGCGTGTCCCAGAGCGAGAACGGCACGAGCTTGACGAAGTTGTCGTCGTCACCGTAGATGACGAGCCCGGCCTGGGTGAAGTTGAAGCAACAGCCGGTCGCCGGCAGGCCCTCCAGCCTGACCGCTGTCTCGACGATGTAGTCCCGGTCCGCGGGCGCGGGCTCGGTCAGCACCGAGGCGCTGTTCAGGTCGACGTAGAGATCGGCCCGCTGGACATCGAATTCCAGCACGTCGTTCCTGACCGAGAACGCGTTGGCCGCCGGCTCGCGCACCCAGGTCCACTGCATCCCGAGCTTGGTGCCGCCAAACTCGTCCGACAGGGCCGCGATCATGGGGCCGGGCTCGTCGAGCGGACTCCGCTCGGGCTCGTAGCGACGCCGGTCGCCAGCCTGCGCGGCGGGCGCGGGCTGCGGGCTGTCCGAGGCCCAGTAGCCGCCGCGCACGGTCGGCCAGCCGTCGACCCAGTCCAGCGGATCCATCAGCGCCGGACGCTTGACCGGGAAGTCACCCAGCGCCGAGCCACCGCGGTACGGATCGTTGCGATCGATCGCGTGATAGATGATCCAGTCCTGGCCGACCGCGTCCTTGAACACCGCGTTGTGGCCCGTGCCGACCCACCGGTTGCCGTTCATGCTGAGCACCGGCGTCCCGCCGACGCGCCCCGGCGTGAAGGGCACGCCGTCGCGATCCACGAACGGCCCGGTCGGGCTGCGCGACCGGCCGGCGAAGACGCTGTAGCCGGTCAAGGGGCCTGCGCAGCAGTTCGTGGCAGACACGAACATGTAGTAATAGCCATTGCGCCGAATGACGTACTCGCCCTCGTAGCGCTCGTCCGAGCCGATCTCCATCTGGGTCGCCGGATCGGAGGAGAGGCCGTCCGCCGAGAGCTTGCGCACCGCGATCCCGCCGAAGTAGCTACCGAAGTAGATGTACCGCTGGCCCGCGTCGTCGATCGTGACGTTGGAGTCGATGACCCAGCGCCAGTCGTCGCGATCCGGGCAGCACGGCGCCTTCATCGGCTCCACCACCGGCGCGGGCGCGTGGGTCCACGGCCCGGTCGGGCTGTCGCTCGTCGCCACGCCGATCGCCGCGGCGCCGATCACCGCGTCGCCCGGCTCGCCGGGAGTCGTCTCGGACGCGGAGTAGTACAGATAGTACTTGTCATTGAAGTACTGGATATCGGGCGCCCAGAACCCCTGCGGTGCGGCGGCCCACGCGGGCTGCGCGTCGAACGCGTCGCCGACATAGGTCCAGCTCACGAGATCCTTCGAGCGATGGATCGTGATGAGGTGGAAGTTGTCCTTGCCAGTTGAATCCGTGTCACCGGCGTAGAGCGGGTTCGACGTACAGTACAGGTACCAGTCCCGGTCACCGGGAGTCTGCCCTTGAATGATCGAAGGATCCGGGCAGTTCTCGACCAGCTTGTCAGTCCCGGGAATCTCGATCTTGATCGGGTTCGTGTAGGTCAGATCCGGCTGATCGGACGGCGCCAGGGCCGTCAGGTTGTCCCCGCACGCGCTCGCGGCGAAGAGCGCGATCAACAGCCATGAAGAGCGCATTCCTGCGCCGGGATAATGCCAGTATAATCTCATGCGCACGATGGTATGCGGGGGCCCCGGGACGCGCTCGCGTTCAAGCTGTGGTTATTTTGCGACAGAAACGTACACAATGTGTCCACTTGGGAGTGACACTCAAGCGAGCGCGAAGCCGGCCACTGTGCGCCTGCGCTCGGTCCGCCTGAACGGCGGGCGAAGGCGGCGAAGATCGACCGCTCCCCACTTTGAGAACGCGAGCGCAGGCCGGATAAGCTGCGGGCTCGATGAGCTCCCTGTCCGTCACGCACGACCGTGCGCGCCGCGCCTTCCGCGCACGGTTCGGCGCGGAGCCGCGCTGGTCGGCCGCGGCGCCGGGGCGTGTGAACCTCATCGGAGAGCACACTGATTACAACGGTGGGTTCGTCCTGCCGATGGCCATCGACTGCTATACGGTGGCGGCGGCAGGTCCCGGCAGCGGGCGGCGAATCCGGCTGTTCAGCGAGAATACCGGCCGAGCGGACGAGCTCGACGCGGCCGCCCCGATCACCCGAGGTGGGGAGGAATGGGCCCATTACGTGCGTGGTGTGCTGGCGGGCTTCCAGCGGCTCGGGGCCGAAATGCCCGGTCTCGACGTGCTGATCGACTCGGACGTCCCGCTCGGCAGCGGCCTGTCGAGCAGCGCGGCGCTCGAGGTGGCGGTCGCCACGCTGCTCGAGTCGGTGACGGGCCAAGTCCTCGATCCCGTCCAGAAGGCCCTGCTCTGCCAGCGCGCCGAGCACGAGTTCGCGGGCGTCCCGTGCGGGCTCATGGATCAGCTCGCGTCCACGCTGGCGCGCGAAGGGCACTTGCTCCTGCTCGACTGCCGATCGCAGCACCCCGAGCACGTGCCAATGACCGATCCAGCGGTGTCGGTGCTGATCACCAACAGCGGCGTCCGCCACGCGCTGGCGACCGGCGAGTACGGAGAGCGCCGGGCCCGCTGCGAGGAGGCCGCGGTCGCGCTCGGCGTCCCGCTCCTGCGCGATGCCACGCTCGAGGGACTGGAAGCGGCGAAGGCCCGGATGCCGGACGTGACGTTCCGCCGCGCGCGGCACGTGGTGATCGAGGACGCGCGCACGGTGCAAGCAGCACAGCTGCTCCGGCAGGGCCGCTGGTCGGCCGTGGGCGAGCTCATGTACCAGAGCCACGCCTCGCTGCGCGATGACTTCGAGGTGAGCTGCCCAGAGCTCGACCAGCTCGTCGAGATCTCGCGGGCGCTGGGCGAGGCCGGCGGGGTCTACGGCTGCCGCATGACCGGCGGCGGGTTCGGCGGCTGCACGGTGAGCCTCGTCGCGACCGCGGCGGTCGAGGCGATCACCGCGGCGGTCCGCAGCGCGTACCGCGAGGCGACCGACATCGACGCGGCGATCTTCACCTCGCGGCCAGCCCAGGGCGCCGCGATCCTGTCGCCAGCGCGACCCGCGGAGCGATCAGCGGAGCGACCCGCGGAGCATGCATGACCCGGGTCTTGCTCGAGCTCCGGGACATCGTCAAGACGTTCGGCAGCGTGAAGGCGCTCGACCGCGCCTCGCTCACGCTGCGGGCCGGCGAGATCCACGCGCTCATGGGCGAGAACGGGGCCGGCAAGTCCACGCTGATCAAGGTCCTCACGGGGGTCCACGCCCCCGACGCCGGGACGATCGTGCTCGACGGCAAACCGATCGCGCCGCGCTCGCCGCGCGAGGCGGAGCAGGCCGGGATCAGCACCGTCTATCAGGAAGTGAACCTGATCCCGACGCTCTCGATCGCCGACAACCTCCTGCTCGGCCGCCAGCCGACCCGGCTCGGCTGGATCCGCAGGCGCGAGCTCGTGCGGCGCGCCGAGGCGGCGGTCGCGCGCCTCGGCCTCGAGATCGACGTCACGCGCGCCGTCGGCGCGTGCCCGCTCGCGATCCAGCAGATGGTCGCGATCGCGCGCGCGCTCGACATCCGGGCCCGCGTCCTCGTGCTCGACGAGCCGACGTCCAGCCTCGACGAGCGCGAGGTGGCGTCGCTGTTCGAGCTCTTGCGCCGGCTCCGCGCCGAGGGCCTGGCGATCGTGCTCGTGACCCACTTCCTCGATCAGGTGTACGCGGTCTCCGACCGGATCACCGTGCTCCGCAACGGCGCCTTCGTCGGCGAGCACGAGACGTCCGAGCTGCCCCGCCGGAGGCTCATCGAGGCGATGCTGGGCCGCGACTTCGGCGACGAGGCCGACGCCAGGCCCGCTGCGGCCGCTGCGGCGACGGGCAAGCGGCTGCTCGAGGCCCGCGGCATCGGCCGCCGCGGCCTCCTCTCCCCCATCGATCTCGCGCTCTCCGAAGGGGAGATCGTCGGGCTCGCCGGCCTTCTGGGCGCCGGCCGCACCGAGACGGCCCGCCTCCTGTTCGGGCTGGAGGCGGCCGACTCGGGCGCGATCACCATCGGCGGGCAGGCCGCGGTGCTCCGGTCGCCGCGCGACGCGATGGGCAAGGGCCTCGCGTTCTGCTCCGAGGATCGCCGCGCCGAGGGCATCCTGCCGCACCTCTCGGTGCGCGAGAACCTGATCCTCGCGATGCAGGCGGGGCGCGGCCCCTGGCGCCTCCTGCCGCGCCGCGAGCAGGACGCGCTGGTCGACCACTACATCCGCGCGCTCGGCATCAAGGCGCCATCGCCCGAGGCGCCGATCCACACGCTCTCGGGCGGCAACCAGCAGAAGGTGCTGCTCGCGCGCGCCCTCGCGACGCAGCCGAAGATCCTCCTGCTCGACGAGCCGACGCGCGGCATCGACGTGGGCGCCAAGCTCGAGATCGAGCGGCTGGTCCGCTCGCTGCGCGAGCGCGGCATGTCCGTCCTGTTCATCTCCTCCGACCTGGACGAGCTCGTGCGCACCTGCGGCCGCGTCGCCGTCCTCCGCGATCGGAGGAAGGTCGGCGAGCTCGCCGGAGACGACGTCCGCCCCGACAAGATCCTGAGCGTGATCGCCCATGAGCACGACGCGGCCTGACCCGCTACACCCTGACCCGCTGCACAAGCTCCGGGCCTACTTCGCGGGGTTCCCGCTGCTCTGGCCGCTCGTCGGCCTCGCCGCCCTCCTCCTGTTCAACGTCGTCTACCACCCGGGCTTCCTGGCCCTCGAGGTCCGCGACGGCCACCTCTACGGGACGCCGGTGGACCTCCTGCACCAGGGCGCCAAGGGGATCCTGCTCGCGATCGGGATGACGCTCGTGATCGCGAGCGGCGGCATCGATCTGTCCGTCGGCTCGGTGATGGCGCTCGCGGGCGCGGCCGCCGCGCTGCTCGCCAAGCGCGCCGACCTGCCGCTCGTCGCCGTGATCGTCCTGCCGCTGCTCCTGGCCGCGATCGCCGGGCTCTGGAACGGCCTCCTCGTGACCCGGATCGGCATCCAGCCGATCATCGCCACGCTCGTGCTCATGACCTCGGGCCGCGGCCTCGCCATGCTGCTCACCGGCGGGCAGAACCCAGCGTTCGACCGATCCGGCTTCATCTTCCTCGGCAACGGCCACTTGCTCGGGCTGCCGTTCACGATCTACCTGGTCGCGGCGGCGCTCACCACGGCGGGGCTCTTGCTCCGGCGCACCGCGCTGGGGCTGTTCCTCGAGTCGACCGGCGACAACGAGCGGGCGAGCCGCGCGAGCGGCGTCGACGCGCGGCTCGTCAAGACCGCCGTCTACGTGGTGTCGGGCGTCTGCGCGGGGCTCGCCGGGCTCGTCGCCACCTCGAACATCAAGCAGGCCGATCCGATCCGGACCGGCGAGATGATGGAGCTCGACGCGATCTTCGCCGTCGTGGTCGGCGGGACCGCGCTCACCGGCGGGCGCTTCACGCTGGCGGGCTCGGTGGTCGGCGCGCTGCTCATCCAGACGCTCACCCAGACGATGTTCTACCTGGGCGTCCCGCCGCCGATCGCACCGGTCCCCAAGGCGATCATCGTGCTGGCGGTGTGCCTCCTGCAGTCCGCCGGCTTCCGCAGGGACGTCGTCGGGCTCGTGAAGAGGCCGATCCGGCGATGAGCCGCCTCTCGTTCGCCGCCACGGCCGTGGTCCTGGTCCTCCTGTTCGGGACGGCCTCGTGGCTCTACCCGGGGTTCCTCTCGGCGCGGGTCATCGCGAACCTGTTCGGCGACAACGCCGCGCTCGGCATCGCGGCGATCGGCATGACCTTCGTCATCCTGTCGGGCGGGATCGATCTCTCGGTCGGCGCGGTGCTCGCGTTCACGTCGACGCTCGTCGCGCTCTTGGTCACGCGACACGCGGTCCCGCCGCTCCTGGCGATCGCGCTCGGGCTGGCGATCGGCGCGGCGTTCGGCGCCGTCATGGGAGCCATGATCCATCGCTACGAGCTGCCGCCGTTCCTGGTCACGCTCGCCGGCATGTTCTTCGCGCGGGGCATGGCGTTCGTCCTGAGCCTCGAGTCGCTCGGCATCTCGCACCCGTTCTATCGCTCGGCGGCGACGTTCGGGATCCCGCTGAGCGCGAAGGCGACGCTGAACGCGCCCGCGCTGATCTTCCTGGTCCTGTTCGCGGCGGCCTCCTGCCTCTTGCACGCGACGCGCTTTGGCCGCGACGTCTATGCCGTCGGCGGCCACGAGCCGTCGGCCCGGCTGCTCGGCGTGGCCGTGGGCAAGACCAAGATCGCGGTCTACGCGCTGAGCGGCACCTGCTCCGCGCTCGCCGGCGTCGTCGCCACGCTCCGCATGGGGTCGGGCAACCCGGCCCAGGGGACGGGCTTCGAGCTCGACGCGATCGCCTGCGTCGTCATCGGCGGCACGCTCCTCTCCGGCGGCGTGGGCAGCCTCGCGGGCACGCTGAACGGCGTCCTGATCTTCGGGACGATCCAGATCGCGCTCGTGTTCGACGGGCGCCTCAACTCGTGGTGGGCGCGCATCGTGGTCGGCGCGCTGCTCTTGCTCTTCATCGTGTTCCAGAAGCTGCTCGCGCGAGCCGCGAGCCGACGTGCGTAATACCCCTTCCGGAGGACAATCGAGAAATGCGAGCTCTGTATACGGCACTGTTCTTGACCGCGGCGGTCGTCGCCTGCAAGAAGACCGACAACAAGGAGTCTGGCAAGGAGTCTGGAAAGCCAGATCCGGCGTCGGGCACATCGGGCACATCGGGCACATCGGGCACAAAGCAGCTGACGGTCGGGTTCGCCCAGGTCGGCGCCGAGAGCGCCTGGCGCACCGCGGAGACCGGGTCGATCCGCGCCGAAGCCGAGAAGCGCAAGGTCAACCTGAAGTTCTCCGACGCGCAGGGCAAGCAGGAGAACCAGATCACCGCGGTGCGCGGCTTCATCGCCCAGGGGGTCGACGCGATCATCCTCGCGCCCGTGGTCGAGACCGGCTGGGAGCCGGTCCTGCTCGAGGCCAAGCAGGCGAAGATCCCGGTGGTGCTCGTGGACCGCGGGATCAAGACCTCGGACGAGACCCTCTACGCGACGCTGATCGCGTCCGACTTCGTCGCCGAAGGGAAGATGGCGGCCGAGTGGATGGCGAAGAAGCTGAACGGCAAGGCGGCGGTCGTGGAGCTGCAGGGCACGCCCGGCAGCGCGCCGGCGATCGACCGCAAGAAGGGCTTCGAGGAGGGCATCAAGGCCAACCCCAATATGAAGATCATCGCGTCGCAGAGCGGGGACTTCCGGCGCTCGAACGGCAAGGAGGTCATGGAGGCCCTGCTGAAGAAGCACGGCAAGGAGATCACCGCGGTCTACGCCCACAACGACGACATGGCGCTGGGCGCGATCCAGGCGATCGAGGAGTCGGGGGCCAAGCCCGGGACCGACGTGATCGTCGTGTCGGTCGACGGCGTGAAGGACGCGTTCACCGCGATGGTCGAGGGCAAGCTGAGCGCGAGCGTCGAGTGCAACCCGCTGCTCGGGCCGATGGCGTTCGACGCGGTCGAGAAGGCGGTCGCCGGCCAGACGCTGCCCAAGCGGCAGGTGGTCGAGGACAAGCTCTTCGACACGACGAATGCCAAGGACGTCATCGCGACACGCCAGTACTGAGTCAGCGCCATGCCCGACCCCATGGCTCGCGCGGGATTCGATACCGACGTTCACCCGCACCGGCGATACAACCCGCTGACCCAGGAGTGGATCCTGGTGTCGCCGCACCGCGCCCAGCGGCCGTGGCAGGGCGCGCGAGAGGCGGCCACCGAGGATCGCCGCCCGGCGTACGATCCGGAGTGCTACCTGTGCCCGGGAAACCGGCGCGCCGGCCAGATCGTCAATCCGGCATACGAGGGCACGTTCGTGTTCACGAACGACTTCCCGGCGCTCTTGCCAGAGACGCCGCTGGCGGCCGCCGAATCACCACTGTTTCGGGCCGAGACGGTGCAGGGCGAGTGCCGGGTGATCTGCTTCTCACCGCGGCACGATCTGACGCTCGCGGAGATGCCGGCCGCGGACATCCAGCGCGTGATCGACACGTGGACAGCGCAGCTGGCGGAGCTGTCCGCGCGCTATCGCTGGGTCCAGATCTTCGAGAACAAGGGCGCGGCGATGGGCTGCTCCAACCCGCACCCGCACGGCCAGATCTGGGCGGGGAGCTTCTTGCCCCACCTGATCGAGCGGGAGCACCGAGCCCAGGCGGAGTACGTGCAGGCGCACGGGCGGCCGCTGCTCCTGGACACGGCCGAGCGCGAGCTCCTGGCGGGCGCCCGCGTGGTGGAGCAGAACCCGGACTGGGTGGCCTTGGTCCCGTACTGGGCGGCGTGGCCATTCGAGCTGCTCCTCCTGCCGCGCCGCGCCGTCTCGCGGCTCGGTGACCTGGAGGACGGAGAGCGCGGCACGCTCGCCGAGATCTTGCAGAGAGCGCTGGTCCGCTACGACAACCTGTTTCAGGCGTCATTCCCGTACTCGTTCGGCTGGCACGGCGCGCCGGCCGGATCGGACGAGACAACCGGGTGGCAGCTCCACGCGCACTTCTATCCGCCGCTCCTGCGCTCGGCGACGGTGCGGAAGTTCATGGTCGGCTACGAGATGCTGGCCGAGCCGCAGCGCGATCTGACGCCGGAGCAGGCGGCCGCCCGGCTGCGGAGCGTGCCCGACGTGCACTATCGAGCGCGGCCAGCCCAGCCTGGAGACAACCCATGAAGATCCTGGTGGCCGGAGGTGCCGGTTACATCGGCAGCGTCACGAGCGAGATCCTGCTCCAGGCGGGCCACGAGGTGATCGTGCTCGACAACCTCGCGCAGGGGCACCGCGCGGCGGTCCCGGCGGCGGCGACGTTCGTCCACGGCGAGCTGGCAGATCTCGGCCAGGTGAGATCGGTATTCGCGCAGCACGCGCCCGCGGCCGTGATGCACTTCGCCAGCCACACCCAGGTCGGCGAGTCGATGGAGCACCCGTTCAAGTACCTCGGCGACAACGTGACGACGGGGCTGAATCTGTTCCAGGCCGCGGTGGAGTCCGGCGTGAAGCGGATCCTCCTGTCGTCGACTGCCAATCTGTTCGACCGGCCGAAGCGAGTCCCGATCGACGAATCAGCCGAGGTGATCCCGGGCAGCCCGTACGGCGAGGCCAAGCTCTACCTCGAGCGGGTGCTCGCCTGGCTCGAGCAGACGCACGGGATCCGGTACGCCGCACTCCGCTACTTCAACGCGGCGGGCGCCACCCTGGAGCGCGGCGAGGATCATAGCCCCGAGGCCCATTTGATCCCGCTGGTGCTCCAGGTCGCGCTCGGCAAGCGCGACCGGATCCTCGTGTTCGGGGACGACTACGACACGCCGGACGGGACCTGCATCCGCGACTACGTCCACGTCAGCGATCTCGCGGACGCGCACCTGCTCGCGCTGATGGCGCTCGACGACGGCAGCCGGATCTACAACCTCGGCAACGGCAGCGGCTTCTCCGTGATGGAGGTGATCGAGGCGGCGCGCCGGATCACGGGGCACCCGATCCCGATGGCGGTCGTGCCGCGGCGCCGGGGCGACGTGGCCCGCCTGGTCGCGGACTCGACGAAGATCCAGCGCGAGCTCGGCTGGAAGCCGCGGGTGCCCGAGCTTCTCCGCATCATCGAGAGCGCGTGGCGCTGGCACCAGAAGTTCCCGGCGGGCTATCCGCAGACGACGACGGTCACAGGCTCCCCGTCAGGAGAAACCAGCTCTCGGTGATGCCGTCGGTGTCGAGGCCGCGGGACACCCCGACCTCGAACGTGCCCGGGATGAAGCCGCCGAAGAACGCGTCGAGGCGGAGCGCGCCGCCGAGCGACTTCTTGAGGTTGCGATCGGGCTGGAACGTCGTGTCGAACGCGGTGCCGACGTCGGCGAGCACGCCGACGTGCAGGCGCCGGATGTAGATCGGCAAGGTCGCGAGCCCGCGCTCGATCGACCACAGCTCCCGCCGCACCTCGGCGTTCAGCAGGTGGAACTGGTTGCCGACCACAGCGCGCGGCTCGTAGCCGCGCAGGTAGCCGGTGGAGCCGGTGCGCGTGCTCTCGATGATCGCGCGCGCCACGTCCTGCGGCGGCACGCCGCCCAGAGAGAAGCTGCCGCCGCGCACGAGGTCGCCGGTGCGCAGGGAGCCGACCAGGCGGAGCGCGAGCGTGGCCGTCCGGCCCCACAGGCGGCGGAAGTACTGCGTCGCGTAGCTGACGCCGATCGTGCGGTACGTCGCGCCGAGCGCCGGGTGATCGAGCCGCAGCGAGACCGACGCGTCGAAGCCGTACTGCGAGCCGAGGCCGAACGTCGTCCCGCGCACGCGCGAGTAGGCGACGCGCATGCCGAGGCCGGCCTGCACGTAGTCGGTCAGCGGGCGCACCGGCACGCGATCGCCCGGATCGGGGAGGATCACCGGCTCCTTCACCGAGCGGAACGCGTCGACGTCGTAGTCGAAGGACAAGGTCCAGCTCGACTCCGGCCGCGCCTCGAACGGGATGGCCGTCGAGAGCGTCGCGCTCCACTCCTCCTGGCGGTACGTGGCGGGCCGGCCGTCGATGCGGAAGCCCGCGCGCGTCGCGATCGTCCGCGCCGCGGACAGCCGGACGCCCTGGCGGAAGCCGCCGTAGCCGTACGACGCGCCCACGTTGAGATCGGCGTTGTCGAGGCTCGTGCCGAGCGCCAGCGCGTACGAGTGGAGCCCCACCGCGTCCGCGCCGCCGGTCTGGATCGTGGCGCTCGGCGCGTCGCCGAGCACAGCCTGGAGCGTCCACGACTGCGGCGCGAGCGACTCGAGCGGGCGGTACGGGCGCGGCGCGCTCACGGCCGCCTCGTCGTCGCGGATGATCCGGGGCTCCGGCCGATCATCGATGTGCGCGCGCGCGGGCAGCCACGCGGCGCGATCGAGCACGAGCTCGTACAGGTCGTAGCCGCCCTTGGGCGCGGCGGCCTGGAACACGAGGCGGCGCCCATCGGGCGAGAGCGCCGGCTGGAACGCGCCGCCGAGCACGTTGGTCACCTGCCACAGCGCGCCGTCGGCGAAATCGTACGCGAAGATGTTCTGGATGCCGGTGCGATCGCTGTCGAAGTAGAGCGTCCCGCCATCGGGCGACCACACCGGCGCCGAGTCGAGCGCGCGGTCGGCGGTGATCTCCACGACCTGCCCCGACGCAAGCTCGACGACGAGGATGTCGCGGAAGCCACCGTGCCGCCACGCCGAGAACGCGATCCGCGCGCCGTCCGGTGACCACGCGGGCTGGTACGCCTGATCGTAGCGCGCGCCCTGCCACACGATCGACGGCTCCGCCCCGGGCACCGCGTCCATCACGGCGATCGCGCTCTGCGACGGCCGGTTCATCGAGAACGCGACCCGCCGGCCGTCCGGCGACACCGCCGGATCGCGCGCCCGCGCGCCGTGCGTGAGCCGCGTCGTCTGGCCGGTGCGCGCGTCCCAGCGGAACAGATCCTGGTACGCGTACTCGCGGCGGAACAGCCGGCCGCCCTGCTCGAACACGATCGAGCCGTCGGCGAGGAGCTCGAACGGCCCCATCGCGTCGAGCCGCACCACGTCGCGCGCGGCGCGCTGATCGCCGCTGACGGGGAGCGCGCGCACGCGCGCGATGCTGTAGCCGTCGCCCTGGATCCAGACGATCTCCTTGCCGTCGCGCGTGTACTGCGGGAAGAAGTTGATCTCGGCGGTGGTCGTCAGCTGGCGCCCGGCAACGAGCCCGCGCCGCTCGGCGGCCATCTCCTGCAGGCCGTAGCGATCGCGGAGGTAAGCCTTCCAGTCGCCGTAGAGCGTCGTGAAGGGGGTCCCGGTCACCTTGGCGATCTGGCGGTTGATCGCGAACGGCACCGGGTACGCGCCGGCGGCGTGCGACATCTCGCGCAGCGCGTCCTCGCCGAACCGATCGAAGACGTAGCGCAGGAAGTGCGAGCCGTACACGTACGCGGCGTTGCCGCGCGGGAACCTGCGCGGCGCGCCGGTGATCTCGTCGAGCCGCATGTCCTGGCCGGCGTGGCGCGCGGTGCGGATGAACTGCTCGAAGCGCGAGCCGCGGTTGCGGCCACCGGCGGACCGCTTCGACTCCTCGTAGACGGCGGTGCCCTCGATGATCCAGCGCGGCATGACCTGGTTCGGCGACCAGGTCTTGCCGAAGATGCGGTTGTAGATGTTCGGCAGCCCCGACATCGTGTCGAGGTGCAGGATGTGCGTGTACTCGTGGGCGATGAGGATGTAGAGCCAGTCCTCGTGATCGTCGAGCTCGGTGAAGCCGTTCGGTGCCGTGACGAACAGCGTGATCGCGTTGCGCGGCAGGACGCCGGCGAAGCCGTTCGCGCTGTCGGTGTCGTCGACGATGTTGACGAGCGTCTTGCGATCGGGCACGTGATCGAGCGCGGGCGCGAGCGAGCGGTGCGCGCGCTCGGCGACGACGGCGACCCGGCGCGCCACGTCGGCGAGCCGGTGATCGTAGTGGACGACGAAGTGCTCGCTCTCGATCGTGTAGTAGCGGAGCAGCGGATCGCCGGCCCGCGCGGTGCCGCTCGCCCCCGCCATCGCCGCCGCCAGCACTGCCATCATCAGGAGGGCCGCGCCCCGCCGTTTTCGGGGCATCTGTGACGGCTCGGTCAGGGCTTGCGCTCCCGGCGTGGCTCGGTCAGCCCGAACACGAACTCGCTGACCATCGCGCGCACCTCGGCCGCCGTCGCCAGCTTCTCGGTCCGCTTCACCATCGCCCTCGCATCCTCGACCTTCATCGCGCGGATCGTCGCCTTCACCTCGGGCACCGACACGGCGCTCATCGACAGCTCGCGAATGCCCAGGCCGAGGAGGATCGGCGTGATCATCGGCTCGCCCGCCATCTCGCCGCACACGGTCACGGGGATCCCGGCGTCGTTCGCGGCCTTCGCGACGGCGCCGATCAGCCGCAGGAGCGACGGGTGCAGCGGCTCGTAGAGGTACGAGACGTACTCGTTCACGCGATCGACCGCCATCGTGTACTGGATCAGATCGTTCGTGCCGATCGAGAAGAAGTCGCACTCGGGCGCGAGCAGGTCGGCGGTGAGCGCCGCCGACGGCATCTCGATCATGATGCCGATCTTCACGTCCGGATCGAACGCCGTGCCGGCCGCCGTCAGCTCGAGCTTCACCTCGTCGACCACCGCGCGCGCCGCCCGCAGCTCGGAGATGCCCGAGATCATCGGGAACATGAGCTTGAGCGGCCCGTGCGCGGACGCGCGCAAGAGGCCCCGGAGCTGCGACTTGAACAGCTCGCGGCCGAGCTCGGCGAGGCACAGCCGGATCGAGCGCAGCCCGAGCGCGGGGTTCGCCTCCTTGAGGTCCGCTGCCTCGAGGAACGGCGCGAGCTTGTCGGCGCCGAGGTCGAACGTGCGGATCGTGGCCGGCAGCCCGCCGAGCCGCTCGAGCACCTGGCGCGCGGTGCGGTAGTGCGTCTCCTCGTCGGGCATCTCCGCGCGGCCCATGTACAGGTACTCGGTGCGGAACAGCCCGACGCCCATCGCGCCGTAGTCGAGCGCGTCGTCGAGCTCGTCCGGCCCGTCGATGTTGCTGAACAGCTGGATGTCGACGTCGTCCTTGGTGCGCGCCGGCAGGTCGCGCATCAGGTGCAGGAGCGCGCCCGCCGCCACCTGGCGCCGCTGCTCCTCGCGGTACTCCGCGACGGTCACCGCCGTCGGGTTCACGATCACGAGCCCGGCGCCGCCGTCGATCAGGATGAGGTCGTCGGTCTCGACCACCTCGGTGATCGTCTCGAGCCCGACGACGGCGGGGATCTCGTGCGCGCGCGCGATGATCGCCGTGTGCGACGTCCGGCCGCCCGCGTCGGTGATCATGCCCGCGACCGCGGCCTTGTGGAGCTGCGCGGTGTCCGCGGGCGACAGGTCGTACGCGACGACGATCGCGTCCGGCGGCGGCGTCAGGGGGCCGGTGTCGCGCCCGAGCAGGTTGCGCAGCACGCGCTCGAACACGAACTCGACGTCGCTCTTGCGCTCGCGCAGGTACTCGTCCTCGATCGAGTCGAACACCGCGCGGATCTCGTCGACGGCGCGGCGGAGCGCCCACTCGGCGTTGATCTTCTCGTCGCGGATGTAGCCGACCGCGGTGCCGACCAGGTGCTCGTCGTGGAGCATCATCTGGTGGGCGGTAATAATGTGGTAGTCGCTCTCGTTCTCGGACGCGAGCTTCTCCTTGATCTTCGCGAGCTGCTTGTCCGACGCGGCGATCGCCTTGTGCAGGCGGGCGATCTCGGTGTCGACGTCGTCGAGCTCGACGTGGTGGCGCGGCGCCTTCAGCGTGTCGCGGCCGATCAGGTACGCGCGGCCGAACGCGATCCCGGCCGATACGCCGACGCCCTGCCGCCGGATCTCGCCCCGCTCGGTCACCGCTACTTGCCCTCGCCGAACTTGTCGTCGACCAGCGCGGCGATCGCGGCGACGGCCTCGGCGGCGCGCTCGCCGCGGGCGCGCAGCACGATCGTCGTGCCCTTGGTGGCGACGAGCATGAGGACGCCCATGATGCTCTTGCCGTTCACCTCGTTGCCATCCTTGGCGATCGTGAGCTCGCACGGGAACTTCGTCGCGAGCTGGACGAGCTTCGTCGCCGCCCGGGCGTGGAGCCCGAGCTCGTTCTGGATGACGACCGGCCGCTCGACGCGGTCACCGTCGCCCATCAGCGCCCCCGCTCCGGGCCGCGCTCGACGTCGCGGTGGCGGACCATGATGTCGTACTCGCCGCCGAGCCGCCGCCGCAGCTCCTCGACGATCGCGACCGAGCGGTGCTGGCCGCCGGTGCACCCGACGCAGATCGTCACGTACAGCTTGCCCTCCTTCTGGAACTGCGGAAGCGTGAACCGCAGGAGCCCCTCGACCTTCTGCACGAGCTCGAGCCCGTCGGGACCGAGCACGAACCTCGCCACCTCGGGATCGCGCCCGTCCATGTGCGTCAGCGTCGGCTCGAAGTACGGGTTCGGCAGGAACCGCACGTCGAACACGAGGTTGAACTCGAGCGGCAGGCCGTGCTTGAAGCCGAACGAGAGCAGCGTGACGGCGAGCTTGCCGGTGCCGCCGTAGCGATCCTGGATGATCGCCTTCAGCTGGTGCATGTTGAGGTTCGAGGTGTCGACGACGGCGGCGCCGACCCGCAGCTCGGCCATGACCTCGCGGTCGCGGCGCACGCCCTCGGACAGATCGTCGCCCGACAGCGGGTGGCGGCGCCGCGTCTCGCTGTAGCGGCGCAGGAGCACCTCGTCGCTCGCGTCGAGGAACATGACCTCGAGCCGGTGCCCGCCGCCGCGGAGCTTGCCGAGCGTGCCCTGCCACGCGCTGAGGTTGCGGCGCTGGCGCGAGTCGATCGCGATCGCGAGCTTGTCGCGGCCCTCGTGCGCGAGGTGCTCGACGAGCGGCGCCACGAGCGGCACGGGGATGTTGTCGACGCACGTGAACTCGCTGTCCTCGAGCGCGCGCAGCGCCGTGCTCTTGCCCGCCCCCGAGAGGCCCGTGACGAACACGATCTGCATCGGCTACTCCACCGCGTCCATTCCGGCCTCGGTGCGCGCCCGCTTGCCGGCCGCGCCCTCCTCCTCCATGGCCCGGTGCAGCTGATCGCGGAACGCGCGGGCCGAGTGCGTCCCCTGGATCTTGAGGAGCTGGTTTCGCGCGGCCACCTCGACGAGCGTCGCCAGGTTGCGGCCAGGCCGCACCGGCAGCCGCAGCGCCGGCACCGGGCAGCCGAGGATGTCGTCGGTGCGGTCGTCGAAGCCGAGCCGGTCGTACTCCTCGTCGGGGCTCCACTCGCGCAGCTCGATCACGAGCTCGATCTTCTTCGCCTCGCGCACGGCCGCGATGCCGAACAGGTCCTTGACGTTGATGATCCCGAGGCCGCGGATCTCCATGTGGTGGCCGAGCAGGCCCGCGCTGCGCCCGATGACGTTGGGGCCCTGGCGCCGGATCCGGATCACGTCGTCAGCGACGAGCCGGTGGCCGCGGACGACGAGATCGAGCGCGGTCTCGCTCTTGCCGATGCCGCTCTTGCCGATGACGAGCACGCCGATGCCGAGCACGTCGAGCAGGACGCCGTGCATTTCCGTCGCCGGCGCCAGCCGGTCCGCCATCCAGGCGGTGACGGCCGCGATGAAGTCCGCCGTGACGAGCGACGAGACGATCAGGAGCACGCCGCGCTCCTCGGCGGCGGCGACCAGCTCGGGCGGCGGCTCGCGGTCGCGGCAGACCACGACGCACGCCGGATCGCTCGCGAACATCGTGGCGATCCCGGCCGCGCGCGCCGGGGCGCGATCGGCGAGGTAGTCCATCTCCGTGCCGCCGAGGACGAGCACGCGGCCCGAGTGCAGCTGCTCCGGCCAGCCGGTCAGCGCCAGGCCCGGCTTCTGGATCCGGGGCACGTTGACGGTGCGGCCCTGCCCCGCCATCCCCGCGACCGCCTTCACCCCCAGCTCGGCGCGCTCCAAGAACTCACCAACCGTGATCTCGGTCGCCATTTTATACGGCGACCTCGCCGAGACGCGCTCCGCGCTCCTGGACTCGCTCGGTCGCCATTCAGTACTTGGCGTCCTCTTCGGCGACGACGTTGTACATCGACTCTCCGTCGGGGGCCGCGAGCAGCCGCCGGCGGAACTCGGGATCCTTGAAGACGCGGCTGATCCGCGCGAGCGCCTTCAGGTGCGCGCCGGTGGACGACTCGGGCGCCACCAGCACGAAGAACAGGTACGTCGGCTGGCCGTCCATCGAGTCGAACTCGACGCCCTTCACCGCGCGGCCCAGGCACGCCACGATCTCGCCGACGGAGCTGAGCTTGCCGTGCGGGATCGCGACGCCCTCGCCGATCGCCGTCGACGCGAGCGCCTCGCGCTCGATCAGCACCTTGGCCAGGACGGCGCGATCGATGCGCGAGTGGCGCCCGGCCATGTACGCAGCGAGCTCCTCGAGGATGCCTCGCTTGTCCGTCGCCCTCAGCTCGGGAACGACCATGTCGCGCTTGATGAGGTCGACGATCTTCATCAGCCGCAAAGCAAGCTACCACGTCCGTTCGGACGCTGTCGTGCGTGCGGGCGTACGGGCGTACGGGCGAACGGGCGATGACCTCGCCGCCGCGGGAGGAGCCTACGAGGCGGAGGCGCCTGCCGGGGACGTGGCCGGGGGCGTCTCGATGAGCCCGTACGCGCCGTCGTCGCGCTTGTAGACGACCGCGATCCCGCCGTCGGTGTCGTGCCGGAACACGAGGAAGGTCTCGTTGTTCAGGTTGAGCTGGACGATCGCGTCGGCGACCGACATGGGCTGCGCGTGGAACTTTTCGGTCTTGACCACCTTGAACTCGGGGAGCGGACCGGCGGACTCCGAGGTCTGCGCTGGCGCGGGCTCCCCGTTGGCGGCCGGCTCGCCCATGCCCTGGAACGCCTCCGAGACGATCGAGTGCGACCACGGCATCGCGACCACGTGGTGCGGCCGCGCCTTCATGCCCTCGAGCTTGCCCTTGTACTTGCGGACCTGGCGCTCGATCTTCGCGATGCAGAGATCGATCGAGCTGTACATGTTCTCGGTCGTCTCGTGGCCAGCGACGGACAGGCCGTTGTGCAGCTGGAAAGTGACGTCGATGCGGTGATTGTGTCGCTCGGTACTGAGCACGACGTGGCAGGCGATCGGATCCGGCAGGTACTTCCGGACCCGCTCCATCCGTTCCTTTGCGTACGACTTCAGAGCCTCGGTCGGTTCCATGTGGCGGAACGTCACCGCGAATTGCATCGAGCCCTCCCTGACAAAGTTTGGGGTGCTTCCAGCATACCCCCGCCCGCGCAGAAGGATCACGGGGGCCTCGACGGTGATTTTCGCAGGCGGCCGATTAAATCGCCGCCGCGCCGTGGCGCCTGAGCGCGGCCTAGCGCGCCGCCAGCTGCTCCAGCGCCGCGCGGATGTCCGCGAGCAGGGCGTGCGCGGCGTCGGCGAGCCTCGAATCGCGGCCCGCCCGGCGCAGCCGGAGCCCGATGATGTCGAGCAGCGCGGCGCACTCGTGCGCGCAGGGCTTGGCGTCGCGGTAGGCCCGGCGCCGCGCAGACGGCGCCCGCTCGGCCGCCGCCTGGTGGCACAGCAGCGCCAGCTGCGTCGCGCCGCGATCGAGCCGGTCGCGGACGTGGAACCGCGCGACCTCGAGGTCGTCGGCCAGCGCCGCGACGACCGCCGTCAGCTCGAGGGCGCGCTGGTAGAGCCGCTCGGCCGGCTCGCCGGGCGCGGCCAGCTCGCCGGGCGCGGCCACCGACGGGCTGTCGCTGCCGGACATGTCCCGCTTCGATAACATCGGGCCCGCCCGCGGGCACCCCCGGCAGCCCCACCCGTAACCCGGCGGGGCGAAACAACCCCGCAGACCTATCGAACGTCCTCGCCAGGGAGTAGGGTCACCGTGTGGGTGGATGGGAGCGGGGTAGACTGACCGTGGCCGACACGGCGAATACCAACGAGAATGCGGCAGACGATCTCGCCGATCTCTGCGCCGACCTGCTCGCCGAGGTTCGATACGAACCGTTCGTGGCCCGCCTCTTTGCTGGCCCGGCGGGGCGTTGGCAGCTGCTCACAGATCTCGTGATCGGCCTCGACGAAATCCGGGCGAGCGTTACCGCGCTAGACCAAGCCCTACCAAGTCGGACGCGCGCGACCTGGCTTCCATACCCCGAGTGCGCCGAGGGACCTGGCTACGCCACGGTGATGTTCTTCAACGAAGGCGGGATGAGTCGGATCTGGATCTACCACCAGGATCGGACCATCTCCGTACAGCACCATGATCGGCTTTCCGACCCCGGACCCTGATGGCTTCATCCCCGCGCGGATCGAGGCGGATCGCGCGCTGGACCAGGCACCGACCTGGTCACTGCAGACCTCCTCGCCGTTTCGTCGCGGTCTTCACCTGCGCACGAGCCGCACCTGCTTGACACCGTGGGCAGCGCTTACGACTGGGCGACGAGATCCGCTTCGATCGGCAGACGGCATGTCGCCCGACGATCTCGATGCGATGGTCACAAACCTGATTGGCACGTACGTGGGGCCACTCCTACCATCATGATGACGCGAACACCGCTGCATATCGCCCGCGTCTCCGACGGCGAGCCACCCACGATCGAGGTGCTCGATTCGAACGAGATCGCACGCGGCTTTCTCGAGGTCGCGACCGAGCTCTGGCGGCTCGCGGGGCACGAGGATCGCGCGATCGCGATCGAGAATCTGATCACCAGCGCGTACAAACCGACCCGCCGCGCTGGGCGGGCGCGCAGATCACGCGACTCCGCGAGCTTCTGGACAGCATCGAGCAGAGCGCTGCCGCGCTTCGACCAAGCTCAGGGTGGCGGTTCGCTGTAGCATGCGCGGGTGCAGCTCGCGGACCCGCATGCGCAGTCGACCGCGTACCTGATCCTGCGGGACCTCTACAATGGTGACGTGATCGACTGGCCGATCGCCGACGATCACCCGCTGCACGGCGTGTTCGCGGCGCTCGAGGAGCAGAAGCTGATCGCGCGCTGGGACCGGATGTGGCCGCGCCGCGATCGCTACCGGCTCACCGAGGCGGGCATCGCGACGATCGAGGCCGTGTACCGGCCCGACGGCGCCGAGCAGGTGTTCGACGAGCTCCGCCGCCAGGCGCTGGCCCCGGCGGAGCGCCGCGCCCACCTCGCGGCGCGCGGGCTCGATCCCGCGGTGTGGCCGCTCTTGCACGATCCGTCGACGCACTGGGAGACGTTCGGCACCGACGGCGGGCGCTGGCTCTCCTACGTCTGGGAAGATCAGCGGCCCGAGAAGCGCAAGCGCCGCGGCGCGGCCAAAGCTGGGAGCGGGTCCGGTCCGCGGACAACGCCCGGCAAAGCGCAGCTCCCCGACGACGTCTACGATCCGACGTACGGGACGTACGGGGCGTACGGCTCTCGCGACGACGTGCTGGTCGCGCCGTACGTCGTCGATCTGGATCGAGAGGCGAGCCAGGAGCCGCTCGACGTCTCGCTCGACGTCTCGCCCGACGTCTCGCCCGATCAGCCGGATCTCGACGTGTCGTGACCGCGCGCGCGCTGCGGATCCTGCTCGTCGCGAACGACGGCCTCTCGGCGGGCCACGTCACGCGCGCGGTCGCGATCGCCCGCGGGCTTTGGCGCCGCGCCGCCGCGCGCGGCATCGAGGTGCGCGCGCTGCTCCTGACGTCGTCGGAGGCCCACGCCATCATGGACGGCGAGCCGCTCGCGGTCGTCCGCGTCCCGGCGCCGGCCGCGGCGCGCCGCGCGGGGATCGCCGACGCCGAGCGGCGCCGGCTCGTGGCCGCGATCGCCGAGGCGGCGTTCGACGGGTTCGGGCCGGATCTCGCGGTCGCCGACACGTTCCCGGCGGGCCCCCACGGCGAGCTTCTGGGGATCGGCCGGCGCTGCCGGCGCGCGCTCGTCCGCCGCGCGGTCGCCGACGAGCGCGCCGACGCGCTCACCCGGGGCATGGCCGATCACGACCTCGCGATCCTCGCCGATGATCCGTTCGCGGTCCCCGCGGAGCTGCCGATCCCGGTGGTGCGCGTCCCGCCGATCGTGCTCCCTTGCGTGCCCCCCAGTGCGCTCCCCGATCAGCCGCTGGATCGCGCCGCGGCGCGCGCGGAGCTCGGGCTGCCCGCGAGCGGGCGCGCGATCCTCGTCGCGTGCGGCGGCGGCGGCGACGCCGAGGCCGTTGCGAACGCCGCGGCGCTCGCGGCCGCGGTGGCCCGGCTCGGCGACGCGACGGCCGCGCTCGCGCTCGGCCCGCTCGCAGCGCACGCGCCGAGGATCGAGCCGGCCGCGCGTGTGCGGGCGATCCACGCGCCGCGGCTGTCCCGGCTCCTGGCGGCGTTCGACGGCGCGATCGCCCCGGCGGGCTACAACACCGCCCACGAGCTCGCCGCGGCGCGCGTGCCCGCCGCCCTGTTCGCGCGCCCGCGGCCGTTCGACGATCAGGCGGCCCGCGCCGCGCGGCTCGCCGCCGCCGGGTACGCGCACGTGCTCGCCGGGTTCGACGACGGCGCGGTCGCCGCGGCGCTCGCGTGGATGACGGCCGCGCCGCGCCCGGCGCTCGCGGCCGACGGTGCGGACCGCGCGGCCGACGCGCTGATCGATCTGGCCACCGGAGCGCGACCATGAAGATCGCGTTCCACGCGATCAACGGCATCGGGCTCGGCCACGTGGTGCGCACCACGTGCCTGGCCGCCGAGCTGCCCGCGCTCGTCCCCGGCGTGCAGATCCTCGTCGCGACGAACGCCGGCGACACCACGCTGCTCGAGCGCGCGGGCCTCGACTTCGTGCAGCTGCCGCCGCGGCTCGACGAGCCGCACACCGATCCGGAGCGCGCGCGCACCGCGCTGCCGGCCCCGCTCGAGGAGGCCGCGCTGATCGCCGCGTTCGAGGCGTTCGGCCCGGACCTGGTCGTGTTCGACACCCACGCGCCGATGCGCGTCGTCCACCGGCTCGCGGCGCTGGGCGCGCGCTGCGTGCTCGTCTTGCGCGAGCTGCGGCCCGAGGTGCTGCGCGCGTTCGTGACGAGCGGCGCCCCGCTCGCGTTCGATCGCATCGTCGTCCCGCACGAGCCGGGCGAGCTGCCGCTCGAGGCGCTCGGTGAGGCGCCCGCCGTGCTCGCGGGCCCGATCGTCCGGGTCCCGGCGCCGGATCCCGACGCGCCGGATCCCGGAGCGCCGGGCGCTGGCCCGCTCGTCGTCGCGGTCGCCGGCGGCGGCGGCCACCCGCTCGACGCGCGCCGCTACCTGCGCGCCGTCGTCGACGCGCACCTGCTCGCTCGCGCGCGCGTCCCGGCGCTCGAGACGATCCTCGTCACCGGGCCGTACGCCGCGCCGCTACCGCACACCGACGGCCTGCCCGGGCTGACGATCCACGCGTCCCTGCCGGAGCTCGGCCCGCTGCTCGCGCGCGCGCAGCTCGTCGTCTCGCAGGCGGGCTACAACGTCATTGCCGAGCTGCGCGCGCTCGCCGCGCCCGCGGTGCTGGTGCCGGGCCACCGCAAGGCCGAAGATCAGCGCGCGCGCGCCCGCCGGCTCGTCCGCGCGGGCGCCGCGGTGCTCGCGCGGCCCGAGGCGCGCCACCTGGCGGATCGGATCGAGCGCCTCCTGCTCGAGCCCGGCGCGCTCGAGGCGATGCGGCGCGCCCACCGCGCGTGGCCGCTCGTGCCGCAGAATCGCGCCGCGGCGGAGGCCGTGCTCCGACCCGCGCGGCTGATCGCGCCGCGCGCCCGCTCGGTCGTGCTCGTCGCGCACGAGCTTTCGCCCGCGCTCGGCGGCATGGAGACCGTCGCCGGCTCGCTCGCGCGGGGCCTCGCGGCGCGCGGCGTGCACGTGCGGGTCTACACGACGAACCGACTCGGCGCGCAGGGCGCGCTCGGCCCTGGCATCGAGGTTCGCCCCCTGTACCGCCCGCTGCCCGGGCCAGCGCGGATCGATCTCTGGAGTGACCTGCTCGCGACGATCGAGGCCGCGCTGCGCGACGCGCCCGACGTGATCCACCTCTGCAACGCCGGGCTCGGGCCGTGGATCCCGGCCCTGCGCGCCGCGCTGCCGTGCGTCGTGACCACGCACGTGCACGGCAACGATCTGCTCGCGCCGTGGGTCCGCCACGGCGGCGCCCCCGAGGCGTATCGCGCCGCGCAGCGCGCGGGCCTCGCGGCAGCCGACGCGGTGATCTGCGTGTCGCGCTTCTCGCGGGGGCTCGCCGCGGCCGGCGGCGTTCTCGATCACGCGCTCCACGTGATCGAGAACGGCATCGACCCGGCGCGGTTCTCGCCCGCGCCGGGCCCCGGCGACAGCGCGCTCGCCGCGCGGCTCGGCCTTGGGCCCGGCGACGAGGTCGTGCTGACGGTGTCGCGGCTCGCGCCGCGCAAGGGCCACCGCACGGCGCTGCGCGCGATCGCGCGGCTCGCCGCGGACCGGCCGCGCCTCAAGTACGTGTACACCGGCACGGGCGACGCGCTGCGCGCCGAGCTGACGGCGCTCGCGCGCGAGCTCGGGGTCGCGTCGCGCGTCATCGCCGCCGGCGTCGTCCCCGATGACGAGCTGCCGGCGCTGTACCGGCGCGCGCGCGCCTTCGCGCTGCTCGTCGACGAGTCGCCCGGCGACGTCGAGGGGCTCGGCGTCGCCCTGCTCGAGGCCGCGGCGTCGGGCGTGCCCGCCGTCGGGACGCGCACCGGCGGGATCCCGGAGGCGATCGCCGACGGCGAGTCCGGGCTGCTCGTCGCGCCCGGCGACGACGACGCCGCGGCCGCGGCGATCGCGCGCCTCCTGGGCGATCCCGACCTCGCCGCTGTGCTCGGCCGGCGCGCGCGCGACCGGGTCGTCGCGCAGCTCTCGCACGATCGCGCGACCGATCGCGCGCGCGCGCTGTGGGACGAGCTATGCGCCCGCGGCCCGCGCGCGCCCGCGCGTGAGCTGCCCGCCCTGCCGCTGCCCGGCGCGACCAACCCCGTCGAGCTGGTCCGGCTCGCGCAGCGCCACGCGGCGGCCCGCCGCGCCGAGCGCGCGAAGCGCCGCGACGCCCTGCGCGCCGCGGCCGCGCGCGACCGCACCGTCCGGCTGCGCGCGACCGGCGAGGGCACCCGGCTGCTCCCCGACGCGCTCGCGGACTGCGCCGCGCTCGGGATCGCGCCGCGCATCGAGGTCAAGCTGCGCCGGTTCGTCGAGCCGGACTTCCTCGCGCACGCCGCGCCCCACGCCGAGCGCGTCGAGCTCGTCCACGGCGTGCCGCACCCGGACGCGGCGCGGCTCCTCGCGGCGCTCGGCGCGCTCCCCGGTGACGTGATCGAGCGCGTGCGCGCGCTGCGGATCTTCCTGGTGCCCGAGGCGCGCGAGGATCCGCGCCTCGCCGCCGAGGCGGTGCCCGAAGTGCACGCCCTGCGCCGGCTCCTCGCGGCGCGCGGCGCGGTCGTCACGCCGCCGCCCGAGCTGATGCGCTACCTGTCCGAGCTACCGGCCGGCGGCCCCGAGACCGGCATGATCGAGCCGACGAACCTGTGCAACCTCGCCTGCCCCACGTGCCCGACTGGCACCGGCAAGATCGCCCCGCGGCCCGCGATGTCGCTCGCGCAGTTCGACGCGGTGCTCGGCCAGCTCCGGCCGCGCCTGCGCAACCTCGCGCTGTGGAACTACGGCGAGCCTCTCCTCAACAAGGAGCTGCCCCAGATGATCGCGCACGCCAAGGAGGCCGGCGTCGGCGTGGTCAAGGTGTCGTCGAACGTGCACTTCCTCGACGGCGAGCGCGGCCTCGCGCTGCTCCGCTCGGGGCTCGACGTCCTGATCCTCTCCGTCGATGGCGCGAGCCAGGCGACGTACCAGACGTTCCGCAAGGACGGCGACTTCGCGACGGTCGCGCGCGCGGTCGCGTGGCTGTGCGGCGAGAAGCGCCGGCAGGGGCTCGCCCGGCCGCGCATCGAGCTGCAGTTCATCGCGATGCGCCACAACGAGCACGAGCTGCCCGAGATGCGGCGGCTCGCGCGCGAGTGGGGCGTCGACGCGCTGCGGATCAAGACCGTCAGCGCCGACGACGACGCGACCCGGCACCTCGTCCCGGCCTCACGCCTTTTGTCGCGCTACGAGGTCGATCACGCGACGCCGAGCACCCGCCACGCGTTCTGCACGATGGCGTGGGACCACGCGGTGATCAACGTCGACGGCTCGGTGACGCCGTGCTGCTATCTGCGGCCCGACATGGGAGATCCGTTCGTGATGGGCAACGTGTTCGAGACGCCGTTCCCCGAGATCTGGCGCGGCGAGCGGTACCGGCGGTTCCGCGCCGCGATGCTCGCCGGCCGCGCCGACCTGCCCGTCTGCAACCGCTGCCGCGGCGGCACGCACGATCTGGTCGCCGCGACCGAGGAGGTCGCGCGATGACGGTGCCAGCGCCGACGCCCGGGGCCGCGGCGGCCGAGGAGCTGTTCGCCGCCGGCACGCCCGACGAGCCGGGCGCCGCGCTCGCCGCCTACCGCGCGGCCCGCGCCCCCCGCATCCGCTGGCACGTCGATCCGGGCAACGCCGGCCTGCTCTCGCGCGCCGCCCGCGAGCGCGGCGCGGACCGGCTCGAGGTCGTGCTGCGCGCCGACGACGCCGACGACGACCGGACCCACGTCGCCCACGAGTGCGAGCTCGTCCCGACGCTGCGCCGGCTGCGCGACGAGCACGGCCTCCGCCTCGTCCTGTCGACGGGCCGCCCCTACGTGCTGCCGCCGCCCGCGCTCGACATCTCGACCAACGATCTGTGCGGCCTCGCGTGCAACATGTGCAGCAACCGCAACACCGAGCGCGATCCGCACACGATCTCCGCCGCCGACGTGCGCGCGCTCATGGCCGAGGCCGCCGCGTGGGGGATCCGGCGCGTCGCGCTGACCGGCGCGGGCGAGCCGTTCCGCGATCGCGAGATGCTCGGCCACATCCGGTACGGCAACGAGCTCGGCCACCTCGTCACGATCACGTCGAACGGGTTCCCGATCGGCGAGCCGATCGCCGCCGAGCTCGCGGAGCGCACGACCTCGATCTCGATCTCGATCCACGGCGCCACCGACGCGACGCACGAGGCGATCACCGGCGTCGCGAAGGCCGGCCACCACGCGTGGCGCGCGATCCGCCGGCTCGTGACGGCGCGCGACGCCCGGGCCGGCTCCAAGCTCCGGGTCAACGTCTCGGCGGTGATCCAGCGCCAAAACCTCGCCGAGATCCCGGCGCTGGTCCGGCGCGCGCTCGACGAGCGCGTGGACGGCGTCAACCTCCAGCCGGTGAACCTGCAGCGCGGCTCGTTCCAAGGCGGCGCGATCGTCCGCCGCGACGACGTCGCGCTGATCGCGCGGCTGTGGCCGACCCGCGATCAGCGCGCGGAGCTGGGCCGCGTGTTCGACGAGCTCGCCGCGCTCCGGCGCGAGCACGGCGGGCGCCTCCACGCCTCGCCCGAGCGGCTCGCGCTGATCCACCGCTACTTCCTGGACTCGTCGCGCGAGGCGCTCGGGGTCGCGTGCGACGTCGGCGAGGCGTTCCTCGCCGTCGATCACCGCGGCCAGGTCAAGCCGTGCTACCGGCTGCCGTGGAGCCACGGCGACGCGCGGCTCGCCGGCGTGCGCGCGCTGTGGAACAGCCAGGCGTACGCGCGCACCCGCGCGCTCGTCGACGCGTGTCCGCTGACGTGCCTCAACAACTGCTTCTTCCGCAAGCGGGTGGCGGCGTGAGCGCGGCGCCGCTCGTCCAGATCGCCGCCGGGGACGCGCCATACGGCGGCGGCGACGCCGAGCTGCGGGTGCGCGTCGGGCCGCCGACACGGCGCGCGCCAGCGGACGGCGGCCCGCCGACACGCGGCGCCGACGGCCAGGGAGAGGCGCGCATCGCCGTCCACACCGCCGATCCGGCGCTCGCGGCGGCGATCACCGAGCGGATCACCGCCGCGCTCGCCGCCGCCGCGGACGAGCTCGCCGCCGCCGCACCGCCGGTAGACCTGGCGACAGCGCTCGCGCCGGTGCTGGTGCTCCGCTCGCGCAAGGCGCTCGCGCGACGCGGCGCGGCCGTCGCCGGCGCGCTCGCCGTCGTCCCCGTCACCGAGCGCAACGCGCGCCACCTCGTCGAGCTGATCGGCGGGATCCGTGCCGCTGGCGCGCTCGGCGTCCAGCTCGTCTGGGACGGCGCCGCGCCGCCCCGCGCGCGCGTCGAGCGCCACATCTTCGCGGCGCTCGAGGCGGCGCGCGCCCGGCCCCTCCTGCCGCCGGTGGTCCTCGCGACGGAGCACCGGCCAGCGGCCGCCCTGCGGATCCTCGTCGCGCACAGGAGGATGACCGAGCGATGAACGGCCAGCGCGCAGCAGAGATCCTCGGCGGCCTCGCCGCCGGACAGAACGCGTTCACCGCCGACGAGATCGAGCAGCTGCTCGCGGTGGATCTCGCGGCCGAGGCCGATCCCGACGACCTCGCGATCGCGCGGTGGATCGCGCCGGTCCTCCTCGAGCACGCCGAGGTCTCGCTCGAGGCGCCCGAGGCGCTCTCGAGCGTCACCGCGAAGCTCGCCGAGCACGACGACAAGCTCGGGCGCGACTGGTACCGCCTGACGACGCGCGACGACAAGATCGAGGCGCGCGTGCAGGCCCGCACGCTCCTGCGGCGCGCGCGCGGCTACCTCGCGGACTCCGTCACGCGCGAGGCGCTCGTCCGGCTCGCCCGCGACGCGCGCGAGCGCCTGCTCCCGAACGCGACCTACGCGCCGTGCCCCGCGCTCGGCGACGAGGTCTACGCGATCACGCGCCGCGGCGCCAGCGTCAGGCGCGAGCTCGAGCTCCGGCTCGCGCGCTACGGCGCCGCGCCCCTGGCGGCGTTCCTCAAGGCCCACGACAAGGCCGCCTCGAAGATGCAGGCGTTCAGCGGCGACATCACGTCGCTCGCGCGCGGCATCGGCTTCGTGAAGAAGAACCCGCACCAGGTGGTGATCGGGCTCGCCAAGAGCGACGCCCCCCCAGGGCAGGCGCTCAGGACGTACCGCGACATGATGCAGCTCACGAACGCGCCCGACGCCGCCGTCACGTGCACGCGCAACGCGACCGCGTTCGGCGGCCCCCAGGCCGCGCAACAGCGGCTCAAGCAGGCGCAGGGCGCGCTGCGCCAGGCCGGCTTCCCGCTCGATCCGGTCGTGCTCGGCGCCGCGAAGACGCTCCTGCCGTTCGAGCCGCTCGAGACCGGCGCCGCGCGCTTCCGCGACATCTACCGGCTGGTGACGGACGAGCGGATGGCGCACGGCGAGCTCGCGATCAAGGTCACCGCGCGCCTCATGCCGGCGGACGGCACGCCCGAGGAGGTCGTGGAGCGCGTGCGCCTCGTGCACAGCCAGCTGCACCGAGCCGCCGGGCGCGCCGAGCTCACCACGGTGGTCGCGCTCGCCTCGCTCGCGCGGAGCGCGGAGGCGGTCCCCGAGCTCGTCGCGCGGTTCCGCGAGCTCGGGGCCGAGCTCGCGCGCGCCGGCGTGTGCAGGCCGGCGTCCGCCGACGCCCACGCGCTCGAGTGCGTCGCGTGCCCGGGCACCCCCGCCGAGGTCGCCGCCACGGTGCGCCAGCTGATCGCGCAGCTCACCGCCGGGCGCGAGCCCACGGGCGCCGACGTGGCGATCGCCGCGGCGTTCGCGAAGCGCTTCGCCTACTGATTTACGCCCCGCGCCCCCCGCGCCTCCCGCTCAGCGCTTCGTGACGTTACCCTTGACGTCGATCAGCCACAGGCCCTCGCGGTCGACCGGATCGTCGTCGAACTTGCCGCTCTTGTTCACGTCGGTCTTGTGCAGATCGAGCTGCCCCTTCTTGGTCGCCCGCTTGCGCTTGTACTGCTCCTCCCAGGTGCGCGGCTTCGCCCCGTCGGTGTCGACCAGGACCACGGTGCCGCCCTCCATGATGTGGACCATCGGGACGGTCACGCCATCGACCACCACCCGCTCGTACTTGCCGTCGGGCGGCGGGTTGCCCTCCGGCGCGTCGGCGACGTGCGGCGTGTCCGGGCCCGGGCCCGGGCTCGGCTTCTCCGCGAGCGGAGGCTCCGCCGCCTTCACCTCCGACGGCTTCTCCGCCGGCCTCTCCTCCGCTGGCTTCTCCGCCGCCGGCCGCGCCTCCTCCTTCTTCCCGCCGCACCCGGCGATGCACCCGGCCAGCACGATGGCGATCCCAAGCGCGATGCGCATGGCGGCCATCTTACCAAGCGCGCCGCCTACCGCGCGGCACGCCGCGCGGTAGGTCAGAACACCTGCTTGCGCTTCGACGAGCTCAGGATGCCGAGCTGCTCGCGGTACTTCGCGACCGTGCGGCGCGCGATGTCGATGCCGCTCTTCTTGAGCAGCTCGACGATCTTCTGGTCCGAGTGCGGCCGCTTCGGATCCTCGGCCGCCACGAGCTCCTTGATCTTCGACTTCACGGCCTGCGACGCGAGGTCCTCGCCGCCGTTCGTGCGCGAGATGCCGCTGTTGAAGAAGAACTTCAGCTCGAAGATGCCCTGCGGCGTGTGCACGTACTTCGACGTGGTCACGCGCGAGACGGTGGACTCGTGCATGCCGATGTCCTCGGCGACGTCGCGCAGGATCAGCGGCTTTAGGTGCGCGATGCCCTTGTCGAAGAACTCGCGCTGGAACTTCAGGATCGACTCGGCCACCTTGATGATCGTGCGCTGCCGCTGCTGGATCGAGCGGATCAGCCACTGCGCCGAGCGGAGCTTGTCCTGGACGTAGTCCTTGCTCGCCGACGAGTTGCCCATCGCGTTCTTGTAGAAGCCGCTGATCTTGAGCTTCGGCAGGCCGTCGTCGTTGGGCACCACGAAGTACTTGTCGCCGACCTTGTGGATGTAGACGTCCGGCGTGACGTAGTGCGGATCGTCGGACGAGTACTGCCGGCCCGGCCGCGGGTCGAACTCCATGATGACCTTCGCGGCCTCGTAGATCTCCTCGAGCGGCTGCTTCAGGTCGCGCGCGATCGCCTGGTAGTTCTTCTTCTCCAGGTTGCCGAGGTGGCTCTTGATCATCTTGATGCAGAGGTCGTCGTCCTGGCCGGCCGCGACGCACTGGATCAACATGCACTCCGCCAGCGACCGCGCGCCCACGCCGGTCGGATCGAAGCCCTGGATCTTCTCGAGGACCTGCTCGCACAGCACCGGATCGACCCCGAGGTCGGCCGCCAGCTCGTCGACCGGCGGGTCCTTGAAGTAGCCGTCGGCGTCGATGTTGCCGATGATCTCCATCCCGATCTCGAGCTGATCGGGCGGCAGGTTCGACATCTTCAGCTGCCACGCCAGGTGGTCGTGCAGGCTGGGCGGCTTCGTCAGCGTCGCCTCGAGCGAGGGCATCTCCTCGCCGTCGGCGCGGAACGCCGGCATCGGCGGGCCCATCGTGTAGTTGTCGAGGTAGTTCTCCCAGTCGATCTCGTTGACCGCCGACGCGTCGCCCTTGATCTCGGTCTGGGCCACCCCGTCCACCACCGACCCCTCGATCGGGGTCTCGGTCGAGCCCGCCCCCTCCAGCTGATGAAGCTGCTGCTCGTCCCCGCCTACCTCGTCCCGCTCGCGGCTCCGCTCGTGCTCGAGATCGATCTCGTCGTCGAGGATCGGGTTCTCGAGCATCTCCTCGTGCACAAGATCTGCCAGCTCCATCCGCGAGAGCTGCAGGAGCCGGATCGCCTGTTGCAGCTGCGGTGTCATCACCAGCTGCTGCGACAGCTTTAATTCCTGGCGCATTTCCATCGCCATCGGAGGACTCCTTATAATTCCGGCAGGTTGTGTCGATTCAAGCGCTCGTAGACAGCTGGTATGGCGCTTGAAAAGAAGCACCATGGTATGGCGCTTGAAGAGAGCCTACGCGGATTCGTTATCGATGTAAAGGGCTATGGCCCGGCTCTTGCTTTAGCCAGCATTGTCGTGACGATGCACCGCCGGACCTACCCGTCCCGGCAGTTTTGAGCCGCGCTCAGGCCGATCCGATCAGCGGGCCAACTTGCGCTGCTGGTGCTCGACCGCGGCCTGGATGAAGCGCGCGAACAGGGGGTGCGGCGTGCTCGGCCGGGACTTGAACTCGGGGTGGAACTGGCACCCCACGAAGTAGGGGTGCTGGGGCAGCTCGATCATCTCCACGAGCCGGCCGTCCGGCGACAGGCCGGATAGCACCATGCCGTTCCGCTCGAGCACGTCCCGGTAGTTGTTGTTGATCTCCCAGCGGTGCCGGTGGCGCTCGCTGATCTCGGTCGCCCCGTACGTCTCGGCCGCGCGCGTGCCCGGCTTGAGCACGCACGGATAGGCGCCGAGGCGCATCGTCGCGCCCTTGTCGGTGACGCCGCGCTGATCCGGCATCAGATCGACCACCGGATGCGGCGTGGCCGGATCGATCTCCGAGGAGCTCGCGCGCTCGAGCCCGCACACGTGGCGCGCGAACTCGACGCACGCGAGCTGCATCCCGAAGCAGATCCCGAAGAACGGCACCTTGTGCTCGCGCGCGTAGCGGACGGCGGCGATCTTGCCCTCGGTGCCGCGGGCGCCGAAGCCCGGCGCGACGACGATGCCGTCGAACCCGGCGAGCGATGCCACGCCCTGCTTCTCGAGATCCTCGCTGTCGATGTGGCGGATCTCGACCCGGCAGTCGTTCGCGATGCCGCCGTGCAGGAGCGCCTCGTTCAGGCTCTTGTACGACTCGACGAGCTGCACGTACTTGCCGACGAAACCGACCACCACCTTGCGCCGGGGCTCGACGATGCGCTTCACCATCTCCTCCCACGCGCCCAGCCGCGACGCGCGGGACCAGATGTTCAGGATCGCGGCGAGCTTCTGATCGAGCCCCTGCTCGCTCAGGTTGATCGGCAGCCGATACACCGTGTCGACGTCGATCGACTGGAACACGGCGTCGGAGGCGACGTTGCAGAACATCGCCATCTTCTTGAGGACGTCCTCGGCGAGCGGCTGCTCGCAGCGCACGATCAGGACGTCGCACTGGATGCCGATCTCGCGCAGCTTTTGCACCGAGTGCTGCGTCGGCTTGGTCTTGAACTCGCCCGCCGCACGGATGTACGGCACGAGCGTCAGGTGCACGCTGACCGAGTTCTGCGTGCCGAGCTCGACGCGCAGCTGGCGCACCGCCTCGAGGAACGGCAAGGACTCGATGTCGCCGACGGTGCCGCCGACCTCGACGACGAGGACGTCCAGCCCCTCGGCGCAGCGCAGGATCCGCGACTTGATCTCGTCGGTGATGTGCGGGATGACCTGCACCGTCTCGCCGAGGTACTCGCCGCGGCGCTCCTTGCCGATGACCGTCGAGTAGACCTGCCCCGTCGTGATGTTGTTCAGGCGGGACATCTTCGACGAGACGAACCGCTCGTAGTGCCCGAGGTCGAGATCGGTCTCCGCGCCGTCGTCCGTGACGAACACCTCGCCGTGCTGCGTCGGGTTCATCGTGCCCGGATCCACGTTGATGTACGGGTCGAGCTTCATGTTCGCGACCTTGAGGCCGCGGTTCTCCATGAGCGCGCCGATCGACGCCGAGACCATCCCCTTCCCGAGGGACGACACGACGCCGCCGGTGACGAACACGAACTTGGTCTGCTGCGCCATGGGAGGACCTCTCTGGCGCCGCCCCGAAGGACTACGTGCGCCCGGAGCTTTCTACCGATGGACCGCCCCGGAGGCAATCGGGACCGGGCGGATCGCGGAACTTCAGCGCAGCGCCCGCCGCCAGCCGGAGATCTCCGAGCTCCCGCGCGCCGCCGCCTCCGTCTCCGCCGCGCGGGCCGGCGCGCGCCCGCCCGCGTCGAGCGCGGCGGCGATGATCGCGGCCTCTGTGGCCGCGGCGTCGGCCGCGGGTGCCAGCTCGGCGGCGTACCGGCCGATGAAGCCCGTGTCGTATTCGCCCGCGATGAACGCCGTATGGCGCAGGCAGCGGCGGTGGAACGGCAGGTTCGTCTCGATGCCGCGGACCTGGTACTCGTCGAGCGCGCGCCGCATACGGGCGAGCGCGCGCGGCCGGTCCTCGCCCCACACGACCAGCTTCGAGATCATCGGATCGTAGTGGACCGGGATCTCGGCGCCCTCGTAGCAGCCGCTGTCGTTGCGGACGTAGGGCCCGTCGGGGACGCGCAGGTGCGTGATGCGGCCCGGCGACGGCAAGAACTTCACCGGGTCCTCGGCGTAGATCCGGCACTCGACGGCGTGGCCGCGCCGGCGCGCGTCGAGCTCGGCCTGCGTGAGCGGCAGCGGGCGCCCCTCGGCGACGTCGAGCTGCCACGCCACCAGATCGAGGCCGTAGATGAGCTCGGTCACCGGGTGCTCGACCTGGAGCCGGGTGTTCATCTCGAGGAAGTAGAAGCCGCCGTCGGCGCCGAGCAGGAACTCGCACGTGCCCGCGCCGACGTAGTCGACCGCGCCCGCCGCGGCCACCGCCGCCGCGCCCATCTTGCCGCGCAGCTCCGGCGACACCACCGGCGACGGCGCCTCCTCGACGACCTTCTGGTGCCGGCGCTGGATCGAGCAGTCGCGCTCGCCCAGGTGGACCAGGTTCCCGTGCCGATCGCCGAAGATCTGGATCTCGATGTGGCGCGGCCGCTGGATCGCCTTCTCGAGGTAGACGGTGTCGTCGCCGAACGCGGCGAGCGCCTCGCGCCGCGCGCCCTCGAACGCCGGGGGCAGCTCGGCCTCGGACGCGACGAGCCGCATGCCCTTGCCGCCGCCGCCCGCCGCTGCCTTGATGAGGACCGGAAAGCCGATCCGGCGCGCCGCCGCGAGCGCCTGCTCGGCGTCCGGAAAGCCCCGCGCGTCCGGGCCGTTGTCGCCGGGGACGACCGGCGCGCCCGCCGCCGTGACCGTCCGCCGCGCCTCGGTCTTGTTCCCCATCTTCTGCATCGCCGCCGCGGACGGCCCGATGAAGGTGATCCCCGCCGCGGCGCAGGCCTCGGCGAAGTCCTCGTTCTCGGAGAGAAAGCCGTAGCCGGGGTGGACCGCGTCCGCCCCGCTCTGCCGGCACGCATCGATGATCTTGTCGATGACGAGGTAGCTCTGCGCGGCCGGCGCCGGCCCGATCGGGATCGCGGCGGTGGCCATGAGGACGTGGGGCGCGAGCCGGTCGGCTTCACTGAACACGGCCACCGTCTCGAGCCCACGCTCCTGACATGTGCGCATCACGCGGACGGCAATCTCGCCCCGATTTGCGACGAGGACGCGGCGGATAGGACGGATCGGGGGGCCAGCCACGGCCGCACCTTACACCATCGCCATCATCACCTCCGCGCCGGCCCCATGCCGGCCCCATGGTGGGAACCACCCGTGGTCGGTCCTCGAGACATGTATAAGAGCCGGGCGCTGGGCCGAGGAACCCCAGGAAGAACGAAGCGCGCCGCGTTGCATTGCGCCGGCCGTGCTCCTAGAATCGAGCTAAATCGACGCCTTGCGTGAGCCCATGCGATGCGCGATCGATTTGGGAGATTGCCTTGGCCGATCCAAACACGCGCACGGGAAAGCGCACGCCAGTCACGCTCAAGATCAAGTTCAAGAGTGAGACGCTGGAGCAGTTCATCGAGCGCTACGCGGTGGATGTCAGCCAGGGCGGCATCTTTATCCGCACCAAGGAGCCGCTCGCCGTCGGAACGCAGATGCGGTTCGAGTTCCAGCTCCGCGACGCATCGCCGCTGATCGGCGGCGAGGGCACGGTCGTGTGGACGCGCGAGAACGATCCAAGCCGACCAGCGATCGCGCCCGGCATGGGCGTCCGGTTCGATCGGCTCGCCGAAGGCAGCCAGGCCGTCCTGGAGCGCATCCTCACCGAGAAGGCGAAGCAGACGCCGAACCGCCCGGCCTCCGACTCGATCCGGCCGCCGCTGTTCACCGACACGCCGACGCGTGTCGCGCCAGCGCCGATCCAGGAGCAGCTGCTCAACGCCTACGCCGAGAAGCAGAAAGCCAAACGCGCTGCCGAGGAAGAGCAGCACACGCCGCTGCCCAAGCCGATGCCGTTCGCCACGGACGCGGACGAGTTCCCGGACGAGGCGTTCGAGGAGGCGACGAAGGTCCGCGCGCTCGACGAGCTGGTCGCGCAGACGGCGGACGGCTCCGGCGCCAGCGAGCCCGACGCCGGCACGCCGGAGCCATCCGCCATCGCGCCGCCGTCCGACGAGCTCGCCAAGCGCCGCGCGACTCCCGCCGGCCAGCAGACGGGCGGGCGGTTCTCCGACGTCGAGTCGATCCCCGAGCTGCCGAGCCCGCCGCAGACGGACAGCGCCAAGCCCGGGCGGCTCCTCGACACGACGCCCTCGCCGCGCACGGAGCCCTCGTCCGCGCCGACGAAGCTGACGGATTCGCCGAGCTCCAGGACGAAGCTCGGCCTGGGCCTCGAGGCGCCGCCCATGCCCATAAAGACGCCCGTGACGAACCCGCTCGACGGGCCAGGGCCTGGACCGTCGATGGGCGGACCGATGAGCCACGGAACGGGCGGGCGCGCGGTCGCCACCGACGCCGGCTCGTCGCGACCGATCACGCAGACCGGCGGCTCGGGCGCCTCCAAGGCGATCCTGCTCGTCATCCTGCTCGTCGCAGCCGGCGCGGCCGTCTGGTACTTCGTCCTGCGGGACAAGGGCACCAAGCCGTCCACGGGCACCGGCAGCAGCGGCAGCAGCATGGTCGCGAGCGGCAGTAACCCCGCCGGCTCGGGCAACACCCCGACGGGCAGCGGCGGCAGCATGGGCGCGGGCACCGGCCCTGGCACCGGCGGCACGCAGGTCGAGGCGCCGAAGAATCCGACCGTCGACACCGTGATCGAGGCGAACGTGCCGAAGGCGCAGGTCGAGGTCGTCGGCACCGAGCAGATCGGCGAGGTTCCGTTCACCGCCAAGCTCGAGAAGGACAAGTCGTACAAGGTTCGTGTCTCGGCGTCCGGCTACATGACGCTCGAGGTCGACGTGGTCGGGGGCAGCGCGCCGAAGCAGTCGGCGGCGCTCGTCGCCAAGCCGCGGTTCCTCTCGATCAAGTCCGAGCCGCCGGGCGCGGTGATCTCGATCGACGGCTTCCCGATCGGCGGCAAGGTCACGCCGCAGGAGATCGAGCTGACGAAGGCGCAGGTGGCCAAGAAGTCCCTCAAGGTCCGGCTGTTCAGGAACGGCTTCAGGCTGGTCGAGAAGACGATCGCGGCCGATGGATTCAACGAGGAGATCACGCGGATGGTCGCCACGGTCGAGGAGACGCTGCTGCCCCAGGCCGCGGTGATCCGGCCCCCGAACACCGGCTCGGGCGGTGGCACCGGCACCCCGACGGGCCCCGGGCCGGGCTCGGGCTCAGGCACCGGCACGCCCACCGGCGGCTCGGCGACCCCGCCGCCAGACACCACGCCGCCTCCGCCGCCCCCGCCGCCCGCAGGTGGCGGCGGCTCGGCCGCGCCCAGCCCCTGAGGTATCGGCCGCCGCGCCACCGGCGCCGACCGCGTTACCCCAGCGCCGCCTTCACCCACTTCGCCGGATCGCCCACGCGCGGGCGCTCGCCGCCGCGCACGAGGTAGCGCACCGACGCCGATAGGCCGTCGAGCGTGAGCGGCCACATCGGGAACACGCTCGCGATCACCTCGATCGTCGTGCCCGGCCAGAACCGGTCCGGCTCGGGGTTGAGCCACGCGGCGCAGCGGAAGTGCGCGGCGAGCCGGCGCAGCCACTCGATCCCCGACGCGCGCTGCTGCGAGTAGAGGTACATCGAGCCGCCCGGATCGAGCAGCTCGGCCGGGTGCATCAGCGCGTCGCCGACGACGACGAGCTTCTCGTCGCGATCGCTCCCCGCGAGCAGGTCCGCGACCGGGACGCCTTTGCGGAACTGCGCGTCCTCGTAGATCGAGTTGTAGACGCAGTTGTGGAAGTAGTAGCTGCGGAACTTCGCGAATCGGCCGGCGCGCGACGCGGCCGTGAACAGCCGGCTCACCAGCTCGGCGTGCGGATCCATCGAGCCGCCGACGTCCATGAGGAGCAGGACCTTCACGCGGTTCCGGCGCGGCGGCCGGAACACGACCTCGATCTCGCCGGCGTTGCGGCACGTCTGATCGACCGTCTCGTCGAGATCGAGCTCCTCCTGCGCGCCCTCGCGGCCAAGCCGGCGCAGCCCGCGCAGCGCGACGTCGATCTGGCGCACGTCGAGCACCACGTCGCGCCGGTACTCGCGGAACCGGCGCTCGTCGGCGACCGCCATCGCGCTGCGCCCGCCCCCGCCGCCGGCGCGCATGCCCGTCGGGTTCTGCCCGTTCGTCCCGAACGGCGACGTGCCGCCCGTGCCGATCCAGCGCCGGCCGCCGTCGTGGCGCTCGCGCTGCTCGCGCAGCCGCTGCTCGAACAGCTCGCGCAGCCGCTCGACGTCGAGCTCCTGCAGCGCGCGGCGCTGCTCCTCCGTCAGGCCCTCGAGGCGGCGCGGATCGGCGAGCCACTCGGCGAGCTCCTGCGTGAGCTTGAGCGCGGCGACATGGACGTCCTTGAAGTAGGCGAGGAACGCCTCGTCGTAGGCGTCGTAGTGCGCGATGTCCTTCACGCAGATCGTGCGGCACAGGTGGTAGAAGCCGTCGAGCGAGCTCTCGTGGAGCCCGAGCGCGAGCGCCTCCATCAGCGCCATCCACTCGTGTGTCGAGACCGGCAGCTTGCGCGCGCGGAGCTCGAACAGAAAGTCGATCAGCATGGCATTGTATCCCTTCGCTCCCTCTGGTCGCGTGGGCCCCTTCCCCTATGCCTTGGCTCGCTTGCCGACCGCCTCGAGGTCCTGCTCGGTCTTGAGCAAGGTGCCGAGGAACGGGATACCGCCCGAGACCCGGGCGAGATCGACGCCCGCCTTCTTGAGCGCGCAGATCCAGTCGATCAGCTCCGACGTCGACGGCTTCTTGCGCAGGCGCGGCGTGGACCGGAGGCCGAAGAAGACCTCGAGCGCGTTGTCGAGCACGCGGTCGGAGAGGTCCGGGTGGTGGACGCGGACGATCTCGGCCATCAGCTCACGGCTCGGGAACTGGATGTAATGGAAGACGCAGCGGCGCAGGAACGCGTCCGGCAGCTCCTTCTCGTTGTTCGACGTGATGATGACGATCGGCCGCTCCCGGGCCGCGACCTCGCGCCCGGTCTCGTCGATCCGGAACCGCATGGCGTCGAGCTCGAGGAGCAGGTCGTTCGGGAACTCGATGTCCGCCTTGTCGATCTCGTCGATGAGGAGCACGACGCGCGACGGCGCGGCGAGCGCCTCGCCGAGCGGCCCCAGCTTGATGTACTGCGCGATGTCGCGGACGTCGTGATCGCCGCCGAACCGGCTATCGTGGAGGCGCGCGACCGTGTCGTAGACGTAGAGGCCGTCGCGCGCCTTCGTCGTCGACTTCACGTGCCACCGGATCAGCGGCAGATCGAGCGCGCGCGCGAGGTTCTCGGCGAGCAGCGTCTTGCCGGTGCCCGGCTCGCCGCGGACCAGGAGCGGCCGCGCGAGCGCAACCGCGACGTTGACCGCGTGGCGCAGCTCCTCGGATGCGATGTAGCTGCTCGTGCCCTGGAACTGATCGAAGGCGGCGTCGGACATCCCGGCCACCTTAGCGCATCCGCGCCGAAAACGGTCAGCGTTGACTGAAACCCCGGCCGCCCCCGCGCGCCGGCGCTACTTTTTGCGGCCCTGGATGTACGCGTCGCCGACGCCGTACACCCACGTCGCGGTGCCCACGAGCGTCGCGATCGACCCGAGGATCGGGATGGCGCCCAAGAAGCTCGCGCCGGCGACCACCGCGACGACGAACACGCCGATCGCCTTGTCGGTCTCGCCGTTCACGAGCTGGCCGACGCCGGGGACGATCGCGCTGCAGATCGCCGGCACGATGCCGCTGCCGCCGCGGCGACCGCCGCCGTCCCCACTGGACCGCTTCACCAACGCCTTGCTCATGGTCCAGAAGCGTAGCGCGAGACGGGCGATGGACGCAGCGATTCTCCAGACGCTGACTGGAGAATTCCAGGCGGGCGGGCGCCGCGAATTTGGACAGCAGTGCTGTCCAAATTCAGCGCCGGCCGCTGGCGCGCGCGCCAGTCCGGGGCTCAGGTGCCGGGGCGTCGGGCGCCTCGGCCGCTGCCGCGACGAAGCGCAGCGCGCGCTCGGCCGCTTCGCCCTCTCGGGCGAGCTCGGCGCGCAGCTCTGCCTCGGTGGGCAAGTACATCTGGTAGCGCACTGCGCGGATCTGCTCGTTGTCGGGCAGCGTGATCTTCGCCATCGCGTCGTTCTTCTCCGAGCAGAGCACGATCCCGATCGTCTTCACCTCGTGCTCGGCCCGATGGAACTGGTCGAAGTAGTTCACGTACATTTGCATCTGGCCGAGATCCTGGTGGGTGAGCTTGCCGAGCTTCAGGTCCACCAGCACGAAGGCACGGAGCAGGCGGTTGTAGAAGACGAGGTCCACGTAGAAGTGATCACCGTCGATCGTCATTCGCTTCTGCCGCGCGACGAAGCAGAAGCCCTTGCCGAATTCGAGCAGGAAGCCCTCGATCCGATCGATGATCGCCTGCTCGAGCTCGCGCTCCCGCCAGTGCGATCGCTCGCCGAGCTCGAGGAACTCGAGCACGAACGGATCCTTGAGGACGTCCGACGGCCCCTCGACCCGGTGCCCCTTGCGTGCGAGCGAGAGGACCTTCTCCTTGTTGCGGCTCCGGGCCAGACGCTCGAACAAGAGCGACGCGACCTGCCGCTCGAGCTCACGGCTCGACCAGCCCTCGCGCACGGCCTCGATCTCGTAGAACGCCCGCGCCATCGGGTTTGTGACCCGCAGCAGAACGAGGTAGTGCGTCCAGCCGAGCTGCGGCGGAAACACCGCCGGCGCGAGCTGCCGAGATTTGGACAGCGGTGCTGTCCGAATCTTGCCCGCCTGCGATTTGGACAGCGGTGCTGTCCGAATCTTGCTCGCCTCAGGTCCAGGCAAAAGCGGCGGCCCGCCGCGCTCACCCGCCAGCGCCGAACCGTCGGCGTACGATGTCAACGACGCGGACGAACAGCTCTTCCTCGTGCCTTGCCAGCGTCGATCGCTTCGCCCGCTTCACCTTCGTCACCGCACGCGCGCTTTTCTTCCGGGGCGCCTTTCGCACACCGGACTTATACGCCATCCCCATGACGCCACCACCGCGCCCGCGGGCGCTAGAACCAGGTCGAGACGCCGACCATGAACAACAGGTAATTCGACTCGATCGTGCCCTGGTTCACCGGGCTCTCGGCCTGCTGATCGGGCACGACGAGCGGGTTGATCGGATCGGGGCCGCTCCGCTCGTCGAGCGCGCTCTCGCTGCCGTTGCCGCTACAGCCCTCCATCGTGGAGGTCGGGTTGCACGAGCCCGCGTTCGTGTTCTTGCCCTCGTGCACGTAGCCGGCGCCGAGGTTGACCTCGTAGCGCTGCGCGCGATATGCGGCGCCGACCGTCAGCGTGTGGCGCGCCGCGCCGTCGAGGTCGGCGCGCAGCCAGCCGTCCTCGGCCGCGCGCGTGTCGTACGCCACGCCGCCGCGCAAGATGATGCGGCTTGCGCCCGGCGCCTCGCCGAGCGGCAGGTGATAGCTGCCGCCGAGCCGGAACGAGAACGTGTCCTTCAGGCGGTGCTCGATGAGGGAGTCCCGGAACGGCGGCGCCGGGACCCCGTCGAGCTCCGGCTGCGCGTCGACGACGACCCGGTACGAGCCCGGGCTCGTGCAGCTCGGATCGGCGATGAAGTCGCACCGCTTGCCCCAGTTCTCCCAGCCGACGTTCAGCTCGACGTCGCCCTTCAGGGCGCCGCTGCCGTCGAGGAGCTTGTACCGGCCGCCGACCGTCGCGTTCATCGGGAGCTGCAGCGAGACGCACGTCTTCAGGGCGTCCGCCGTGCCGCCGGGCGCGCAGCGCGGCACCGAGCTCGGCCGGATCGAGACCTGCATGCCGCCGAGTGTGGCGGCGACCGGGCCGAGCAGGCTCTCTCCGGTGCCCTTGGCCTGGATCACGCCCATCGAGCTCCAGGTCGCGGCGAGCTCGAAGCTCGGGGTCGGGCGGTACGTGACGCCGACGCCGCCCATCGGGACGAAGCTGTCGCTCACCTCGGCGATCAGCACGCCGTCGCGCTTCACGTCTTCTTCGTAGTTGTCCGGCGAGCCCCACAGCGCGACGGTGGACTTGAGCGTCGCGATCCCCCACGTCAGCCGGAGGCCCACGTCGAGCTGCGGCGTGATCCGGTACGACGCCGCGATCGACGGCAAGATCACCGCGCCGTCCTGCTCGATCACGTCGTAGCGCGTCGCCGGCGGCGGCGTGGTGAAGTTGCCGTTGAACGCGTAGTCGCCGCCCATGTTGCGGAACGGGTACGCGTTCGGGGCGTAGATCCCCGCGGCGAGGCGCAGGTTCGGGACGCTGCCGCCGAGATCGGTGGCGACCGCGATCACCGGGATCGGCTGGAACGTGCCGATGCCGAGCGGCAGCTCCGGCTTGTTCTCGACGGTCGCGAAGGCCGTACCCTCGTACGCGTCGGAGTCCATGTTGTCGGGGACCGCGTCGTAGGTGCCCGAGCGCGTGAACTTCATCGAGTACTGGATCAGCGACGCGGACAGCGTGATCGTCGTCCCGCGCGTCTTCGCGAGGCCGGCGGGGTTGATGCCGAGCGCCTCACCGTCGTCGGCGGAGGCGACCGCGGCCCCCGCCCGCGACGTGGAGATCGCGCCGGAGCCGGGGAGGAACAGCCCGCCCGCGTGGGCGGCCGCCGGCGCGGCGAGGAGACTGCCTAGGATCGTGAGCTCGCGCAGCTTCATGGAGGTCACCCGAGAGGCCGGGAACCTACCTCAGCTCTTCTCCGCTCTGAAAGCCCAATGTGGGTCAACAGGATCGCGATCGCCGCCGGGGTCACGCCGCTGATCCGCGACGCCTGCCCGACGGAGCGCGGCCGGATCGCCTCGAGCTTCTCGACGACCTCGTTCGAGAGGCCGGGGATGCCGCGGTAGTCGAGATCGCCGGGGACGAGCACGCCGTCGGCGCGCGCGAGCTTCGCGGCGTCGGCCTCCTGGCGGCGCAGGTAGCCCTCGTAGCCGAGCTCGATCTCGACGCGCTCGAGCGCCGCGGGGCCCGCGACGGGCGCGGCGAGCCCGCCGGCGGCGGCGATCTCCTCGACGGCGCGCCAGTCGAGCTCGGGCCGGCGCAGCAGCTCGGCGAGCGTCGCGCGCCGGCCGACGACGGGCGCCGAGCCGTGGCGCGCGAGCGCGGCGTTGACGGCGTCGGTGCCGGTGACGGCGGCGCGGTGCGCGCGCTCGAGCGCGGCGTCCAGCTCGGCGCGCCACGCCTCCCACTCGCGCCAGCGATCGTCGCCGATGAGGCCGAGGCGGCGGCCGATCGGCATCAGCCGGTCGGCCGCGTTGTCCTCGCGGAGCAGGAGCCGGAACTCGGCGCGCGAGGTCAGCATGCGGTACGGCTCCTTCGTGCCGCGCGTGACGAGATCGTCGACGAGCACGCCGGCGTACGCCTGATCGCGGCGCAGGATCAGCGGCTCGCCGCCGCCAAGGCCCAGGCCGAGCGCGGCGTTGATCCCGGCGAGCAGGCCCTGGATCGCCGCCTCCTCGTAGCCGGACGTGCCGTTGATCTGGCCGGCGTGGTAGAGGCCGCGCACGCGGCGCGTCTCGAGCGTCGGCAGGATCTCGCGCGGATCGATGAAGTCGTACTCGACGGCGTACCCGGCGCGCGTCATCTCGGCGCGCGCAAGGCCCGGGATCGTGCGCAGGAACGCGAGCTGGACGTCGTACGGCAGGGAGGTCGAGATGCCGTTCGGATACACCTCTCCCGCTCCGCCCAGGCCGACCTCGACCCCCTCCGGCTCGAGGAAGATCTGGTGGCGCTCCTTGTCCGCGAACCGGACGACCTTGTCCTCGATGCTCGGGCAGTAGCGCGGCCCGGTGCCCTCGATCTCCTTGCGGTACAGCGGCGAGCGGTGGAGGTTGTCGCGGATCACCGCGTGGGTGCGCTCGCTTGTGTACGTGACCCAGCACGGGACCTGCGGCAGCGGCGGGCGCGCCGGCGCGCGCGTCCAGCGGAACATCGGCGGCGGCTCGTCGCCCGGCTGCAGCTCGAGCGCCTCGACGTCGAGCGTGCGCCGATCGAGGCGGCACGGCGTGCCGGTCTTGAGCCGCGCGAGCGGGAACCCGAGGCGGGCGAGCGAGTGCGACAGCCCGACGGCCGGGGCCTCGCCCGCGCGCCCGCCGGCCGCGCGCGCCTCGCCGACGAAGATCGCGCCGCGCAGGAACGTCCCCGTCGTCAGGATCACGGCGCGCCCGCGGTAGCGCACGCCCATCGTCGTCGTGACGCCCGCGATCGCCGCGCGCCCGCCCTCTCCAGCGTCCACGACGCCCAGCTCGGCGACCTCGCCCTGGCGCAGCGCGAGGCGCTCGCAGCGCTCGAGCCGCATGCGCATCTCGTCGCGGTAGCGGCGCTTGTCGGCCTGCGCGCGCGTCGAGCGCACCGCCGGCCCCTTCGAGGCGTTGAGGCGCCGGAACTGGATGCCGGTCGCGTCGATCACGCTCGCCATCTCGCCGCCGAGCGCGTCGAGCTCCTTCACGAGGTGGCCCTTGGCGACCCCGCCGATCGCCGGGTTGCACGACATCTGCGCGACCATGTCGAGGCTGCCCGTCAGGACGAGCACGCGCGCGCCCATCCGCGCCGCCGCGAGCGCCGCCTCGCAGCCCGCGTGGCCGGCGCCGACGACGATCACGTCGTAGCCATCGGGGTAGTCGAACGGCGTCATGAGCCCGGAGGCGTAGCAGCCTCGGAGCCCTCCGGCTCGCCCGCCTCGTCCCGGCGCCGCCCGTCGCCGGCCCCGCACGACGGATCGCCGTGCGACTTGTCGGGCTCGAACTTGTAGACCTGCATCACGAACCGCATCGCGAGCTCGTCCGGCACCTGCCGATCCGGCGGCCGCCCGGTGTCCCACACGACCTCCCGGATCTTCGTCGAGCCGCACGGATCGTGCAGGCTCTTCTTCACGCCCTGGTACTCGGCCTTCTTGCCATCGAGCTCCTCGAACGAGCACACGCCGCCCGGGCTGCCGCACGAGAACTTGAACGTCGCGTACGCGGTCTTCGCCTTGGCGCCCAGCTCGAAGATCGAGATCGCCGCCGACACGCCCGTCGACTGCGACGCGCGCAGCTCGACCGTGTGCTTGCCCGGCGGCAGATCGACGTAGAAGCACATCTCGGGGCGCTCGGCGCTCTTGTAGAGGACGTGGCCCGGCAGCGTGGCCCACAGATCGTGGGGCGTGGGCCCGAGCCGGATCTCGAACCGCTTGAGCCCGGCCCCCTCGGGGAACCCCGCCTCGTCGGGTCCCTTCGCGCAGGTGCAGGCCCCTCCGCTGCACAGGGGGCCCGCCAGCGCGCCCGTGGTGGCCTTGGCCGGCGGCGGGCCGATCCGGATCATCGGGCGATCGCCGCCGCAGGCGGCCAAGGCGACCAAGGCGACCAAGACGAGAAGGCTCGCGAGCACGAGGAGTTGGCGCGTTGCCATGCCTCGTTATCGCAGGCAACGCGCCGCCCGCGCTACTAGTCCAACCTCGGCACGGTGTCCCCCCCCGGCGTCCCCGGCCGTGATATGTCCCAGACCTCGCTGCCGCTGATCCAGTCCGGCCTGGCCCGGCCCGGCCCCGGCCCCTCGGATGAACCTTCCATGATCTCCACCCGGTCCTCCGTCACCCTGCTCGCCTCGCTCGCCCTCCTGCTCGGCGCCGTCGTCGCCTGCGGCGGCAAGACGGGCGCGAGCGCCGTCGAGTACTCGGTCTCGGCGCAGAAGAACTACGACAAGGGGCTCAAGGAGCTCGAGCGCAAGGACTGGGTCGCGGCCTCCAAGTACTTCGGCTTCATCAAGAGCCGGTTCCCGTACTCGAAGTACGCCGTCCTCGCCGAGCTGCGGCTCGCGGACGCCGAGTTCGGCGCCGAGCAGTACGTCGAGGCGATCGACAGCTACCGCCTCTTCATCAAGTTCCACCCGACGCACGAGATGGTCGCGAACGGGTACGCGAGCTTCAAGATCGGTGAGGCGTACTACAAGCAGCTCCCCGGCGACTTCTGGCTGTTCCCGCCGTCGTACGAGAAGGACCAGTCCTCGACGGAGGACGCCGCCAACGAGCTGAAGAGCTTCCTCGACAAGTACCCCGAGTCCCCGTACCGCCAGAAGGCCAAGGACATCCTTGTCAAGGTCGGCAAGCGGCTCGCCGATCACGAGTGGTACGTCGCCCGCTATTACTGGGATCGCGGCAAGCCGATGGGCACCGTGCTCCGGCTGCGCCGGCTGCTCGAGCGCTACCGCGGCGTCGGGTACGACGAAGAAGCGCTGTGGCTGCTCGGCCGTGCGTACGTCACGGTCGCCATGCCCGACCGCGCCCGCGGCGTGTGGACGGAGCTCGTCACGAAGTATCCGCGCAGCGCGCACGCCGGTGACGCCCGCGCCGCGCTCGCCAGCCTCAAGTAAGCGCGCACCCCGCCCGCGCGCCGCGATAAGCTCGGCCGTATGAGCGATCGCGTGCAGCAACTGATCGCGCTCGGCCGCGAGCACTACAACGCCGGTGAGCTCGAGCGCGCCGAGCCGTTCCTCGCCGAGGCGGCCGCGGAGCGCCCGGGCTTCCCGGACCTCTACAACATGCTCGGCGTCATCTACCACTCGCAGAGCCGGTTCTCCGACGCCGAGGAGGCGTTCGAGACCGCGCTGCGGCTCAACCCGCGCTACACCGAGGCGGCGCTGAACCTCGCCGTCACCTACAACGACCGCGGCAAGTACGACCGCGCGCGCGAGGTCTACACGCGCGCGGTCTCGGCGCTCTCCGGTCAGCGCAACGCGCTCGATCGGTTCGCGCGCGGCAAGCTCGCGAACATGCACGCCGACCTGGGCGCCGCGTACGCCGGCCTGGCGATGTTCGAGGAGGCGGTGCGCGAGTACGGCAAGGCGCTCGAGCTGTGCCCCGACTTCGCCGATCTCCGCGTGCGGCTCGGCACCGTCTACCGCGACATGGGCGATCCCCAGGCGGCGATCGCCGAGCTCGAGCACGCCAAGCGGCTGCGGCCCGACTACCTGCCGGCGCGCATCCACCTCGGCGTCACGCTGTTCTCGCTCGACCGGCGCGACGCCGCGATCGCCGAGTGGAAGGGCGTGCTCGCGGTCGATCCGACCAACAAGTCGGCGCAGCTCTACCTCCGCATGGTCAACGAGCCGAACGGGCCGCGCCCCGGCAGCGCGCTCCCGCGGTAGCGCCGCGCCACCCGCCATGCCGCGCTCGCTCCCCCGCCTCGCCCGCGCCGCCGCCCGGCCGGCGCTGCTGCTCTTCCTCCCTCTCCTTCTCTTCCTCGCCACCGCCCTGCTCGGCTGCGCTCGCTCGTTCGAATACTCCACGTTCCGGGCCGCCAAGGACGTCACGCCGACGTCGGTGCTCGCCGGGCGGCAGGCGCTGCGCGAGCCTATCGCGGGCGTGCAGGTGAGCACGGTCGAGACCGCGGCCCCGGCCCCGCAGCGGCGAACGCTCCAGTTCGCGGCCGACGTGGTGACCGGCGGCCTCTTCGGCGCCGCGAAGAAGCAAGCCGCGCAGGTCGCGCAGGCCGTGCCGGGAGCCGTCCCCGAGAAGGAGAAGCTCGTCGTCGAGGCATGGATCCGGCTGCAGGCCGACGACGTCGCGAAGGTGGCCGCCGCGGTGATCGCGCGCGTCGAGGCGGACGGCGGGCGCGTCGTGTCGTCGCACATCGACGGCTCGGACCAGGCGGCGTCGAGCGCGGAGCTCGCGCTGCGCGTCCCGCCGGAGAAGACGGCGGCGTTCACGGGCTGGCTGCCGTCGCTCGGCGTGATCGAGTCGCGGCGCACGCTCGCGAGCGACGTCGGCAAGATCATGTTCGATCAGGCGCTCGAGCTGCAGAACCTCGAGCTCACGATGTCGCGGCTGCAGAAGCTCGCCGAGAAGGACGTCCCGATCAAGGAGCTGCTCGAGATCGAGAAGGAGATGACGCGCGTGCGCGGCGACATCGAGCGCGTCAAGGGCGAGCAGCGCTGGCTCGCCGACCGCGTCGAGCTCGCGACCGTCACGCTGACGATCGTGCGCGAGGGCGGCCCGGTCGATCCATTGCCGAGCGCGCGCGTGTTCCCCGGCCCGCGGCTGGCGCTGCTCTCGCTGTTCGATCCCGAGGGCCGGCCCAAGACGCGGATCGGCGGCGGCGTCACGCTGCACGTGAACCGCTACCTGACGCTCGACTTCGACCTGTTCCCGCGCAAGGACGGCGAGTCGCGCGTCGCGATCGCCACGGCCGGCACCGCGCTCTACTCGAGCTTCCTCGGCGGCGGCCGCCGCCGCTTCGCCAACCCGTACCTGGGCCTTCGGGCCGGGTACGGCTACCTGAGCGGCGACGGCTCTTGGGTGGCGGCCGGCGAGCTCGGCCTCGAGCTGTTCAAGCACCGCTACCTGCTCGTCGAGGTCGCCGCCCGCGCCGTCGCGTTCTTCCGCACGGACAACACCGAGGGCGCGCTCCACGCCGTCCTCGGCGCCGCTGTCCCGTTCTAGCGCGGGCTGAGCGCCGCTACACCAGGATCCCCGGCAGCGACCGCGTGCCGTCGTCGCCGAACGCGCTCACCGGCGCGCCGACCGCCGCGAGGAGCGACACGAACAGATCGCCCATCGTCGGCTGGTTCGTGTAGCGGATGTGGCGCCCGGTGGCGAGCGTGCCGCCGCCGCCGCCCGCGACGAGGACCGGCATGTTGAAGTGCGAGTGCGAGTTGCCGTCCTCGATCTCGCTCGAGAAGAACAGCACCGTGTGATCGAGGATCGAGGAGCCGTCGAGCTCCTTGTACCCCTCGAGCTTGCCGAGCAGGTACGCGAGCTGCTCGACCTCCCAGCGGTCGATCTCGACGAGGCGCGCGCGCTTCGCCGGATCGTTCTGGTGGTGCGACAGCTCGTGGTGCGGATCCGGCACGCCGATCTGCGTGTGCGCGCGGTTCGAGCCGGCGTTGCCGAGCATGAACGTCGCCACGCGCGTTTGATCGCAGCGCAGGACGAGCGCCATCAGATCGAGCATGAACTTCACGTGCTCGGGGAACTCGAGCTCGCCTGGCGCCATGCCCGGCACGCACGACGCCGCCGGGCTCGCCAGCCGCTTCTCGAGCTCGCGCACGCCCGTCAGGTACTGATCGAGCTTGGCCTGATCCGCGCGCCCGAGGCGCCCGCGCAGCTCCTCCGTCTGACCGCGCGCGTAGTCGAGGACGCTCCGCCGGTAGCTCAGACGCCTCTGGAGCTCCTGCGCCGTCACGTTCGGATCGAACCCGGCGAACATGCGATCGAACGCCACGCGCGGGCTCGTCAGCTTCGGCCGCGGCGTCGTGGCGTCCTGCCACGAGATGTTGCGCGTGTAGGCGCAGCTGTAGCCCGAGTCGCAGCCGCCGACGCTGGCGCCGCCCTCGATGCCCAGCTCGAGCGAGCGGAACGGCAGGTTCGCGCACAGCTTGTCGGCGGCCACCTGGTCCACCGACTTGCCCGCCCGGATGTCGGCGCCCTCCGTCTTGACGACGTGCGTCGCCGTGAGGAACGCGCCGCAGCCCGAGCCGTGATCGCCGATCGCGTCGGGGCGCGCCGGCCGGTTCGCGACGCCGCTCACGACCATCACCTTGCTCTTGTACGGCGCGAGCGGCTCGAGGATGCGCGGCGGCACCCAGCCCGTCCCCTCGGCCGCCGGCGTCCAGTTCGCCATCTCGATGCCGTTCGGCACGTAGAACGAGAGGAACCGCCGCGGCGGTGCCGCGGGATCGGCGCCGCGCGCGACACGCGGCAGGAGCGACTCGAACAGCGGCAGCGCGATCATCGCGCCGGCGCCGCCGAGGAACATGCGGCGGGAGATCTTCATGGCTCACCTCGTCGGTACCGGAACGCGTGGTGGGTCACCACGGACATCACGAGCTCGCGCAGCTGGTAGCCGCCGGCCGGAAGCTCGTCGGTCAGCTCGTCGATGTGCACGCGGGCGTCGCGCGCGTCGGGGCGACGACCGAGCGCGTAGGTGTAGAGCTTCTCGACCATGCAGCGGTAGACGCGCGGATCCTCCGCCAAGAGCTCGGCGAGCCCGGCCGCGTCGGCGAACGAGCGGCCGTCGGGCAGCTGGCCGCTCGCGTCGATCGTCGAGCCGCCGTCCTCGCTGCGCCAGGCGCCGATGCCGTCGAAGCTCTCGAGCGCGAAGCCGAGCGGATCGATCGACGCGTGGCACGCGGCGCAGATCTCGTTTCGGCGGTGCTGCTCGAGCCGCTCGCGCACCGAGCCGGTGACCGGCCCCATCTCGTCGGGCAGGCCCTCGACACCGGGCGGCGGCGGCGGCGGCGGCTCGCACAGGATCTGATCGAGCAGCCACTTGCCGCGCTTGACCGGCGAGGTGCGCCGCGGGTGCGACGTCACCGTCAGGATGCTGCCCTGCGTGAGCAGGCCGCGCCGCGGCGTACCGGCGAGCGAGACGCGCACGAGCTCGGTCGTCCCGGGCCTCGGCAGCCCGTAGTGCGCCGCCAGCCGATCGTTGACGTAGGTGAAGTCCGCCGTGAAGAGCTGATCGAGCGGTACGTCCTCGAAGAGGAACGCGCGGAAGAACCGCTCGGTCTCGGCGCGCATCGAGGCCGCGAGCTGCGCGTCGTACGCCGGGTACGTCGCGTAGTCGGGCACGTGATCGCCGAGCGCGCGGGTGAACAGCCACTGCCCGGCGAAGTTCTGGATCAGTGCCTCGGCCCGCGGATCGGCGAGCATGCGCGCCGCCTGGGCGCGCACCTCGGCCGCCACCTTGAGCCGGCCCGCCTCCGCCGCCGCGAGCAGCTCGTCGTCCGGCATGCTGCTCCACAGGAAGTACGACAGCCGCGACGCCAGCTCGAAGCCCGACAGCGGGTGCGGCGCGCGCGCGGCCGACGCCTCGTCGAGCTCGACGCGGAAGAGGAAGTGCGGCGAGACCAGCGCGCCGCGCAGCGCGAGCTTGACGCCCGCGATCGCGTCGTCGCCCGCGGCCGCCGCCGTGCCCGCGAGCAGGGCGAGCCGCGCGATCTCCTCGTCGGTCGGCGTCCGCCGCCACGCCCGGCGCACGAACGCGCGCAGGATGTCACGGAGGCACGCCTCGCCGGTGGCCGGATCGCAGGTGACGATGCGATCGCGCTTGCTCGTGTCGGTCACCGTCGCGCCGTTCGGCCCCACCGCCTCGACGTAGTCGATCCACAGGTTGCGGTCGGCGCTCGTGGTCTGGTCGTAGAAGTCGTTCGTGAACGCCACCTTCAGCATATGCGTGCCGACCGGCAGCGTGACGTCGGCCTGGTAGACGGCCGGCATCGCGCGCGGCGCCGTCACGGTGAACGGCGCGATCGTCACGCCGGGCAGCGTGAACGCCATGCGCGCGAAGTCAGAGCCGGCGTGATCCTCGCCAGCGCGCGCCGCGAGCCGGTAGGTGCCCGCGACCTTGACCTCGAGCGAGATCGTCGAGCTGCCGTTCGAGTAGAAGTGCCAGCCCTCGCCGAGCGCTGCGCCCGCCGTGCCGCCCACCGTCTCGAGCTCGGCGCGCTGGCGCGTGCTCGGGACGGTCGTGCGGAACACGTCCTCGATCAGCGCCTCGGCGGCGCGCTCGTACAGCTCGAGCTGGAGCGGCGAGAGGTTCAGCGAGTCGGCGACGTTGTCGAAGCCGTAGCCGCGGTCGTCGGACGGGAAGTCGTCCGCCGGCCGGAGGCTCGTCCCGAGCAGATCGCGGACCGTGTTGTTGTACTCGGCGTTGTTGAGGCGGTGGATCGTGACGCGGCCGGGGTCCGAGGGCTCGGTGTCCGAGCCGCAGGCCATGGCCGCGACGCACCACCCATACAGCAGGAGGCGCCCTCGCATGGCGCCGACGCTACCATCCGCGCGACGCGGCTCGTCCGATAAAGTCTGTCGCGCGGGAGCGCTCGCTCCCTCGGGAGGAAGCAGTGATCGCGGTGATCACTTCGGCAGCTGCAGCACGATGACGAAGTCGTTCATCGGCTTCGCGAGCGCCTCCGCGACGTTGCCCTCGGTGTCGATCACCGGCCGCACCGAGATCACGTCGGCCATGCCGCGCCGCTTGAGCCGGCCGACGATCGCCGAGTCGTGGCAGTGCCCATTGCCAGCGAGGATGACGAGCCGGCCGCGCGGGTTCGCCGCGAGCCACTTCGCGCCGCCGTCGGCCATCGTCTCGTCCCACAGCACCTGCACCGTGTAGATCCGCTCGGCGCTCGGCATCTGCGGCTTGTCCTTCTCCTTCTCCTTCGCCGTCTCCTTCTCCTTCTCGGCGTGCGGATCCGGATCCCCCATCACGTCGTCCTTGTCGATCGAGCTGTCCTTCTTCGGCTGCGAGTGCGCGTGCGCGCCGCCCAGCTCGCTCATCAGCGCGTCGAACCACGCGCGGTGGCGCGCATCGTCGAGCTTCAGCTCCGGCACCTGCGCCTTCTCGTCGGGCGAGAGCGACTCGAGCCCCTGCCGCGAGACCCTCTTCGTCAGCTCGCGCGAGGCGTTGAGCGCGAGCAGCTTGCCGCCCGCGCCGACCGCCGCGTCGAGCGTCGGGCCGTAGAACGCGAAGTCGTAGCCCCAGCGCTCCTCCCAGCCGGTGCGCGACTTCAGCGCCTCGGCGTCGATCCGCTTCGCGGCGTAGTCGTCGAGCACGCCCTGGAACGGCCGCTGCACCATCTCGAGGCCGAGCCCGAGCACCTCGTCCTTGCCGAGCGTGGTGATCAGCTTCTGCACCGTGTGGAGCTGCACCCAGTGGTGGTGCGGGTTCGGGTGCTCCTCGCCGATGCACACGGCGCGCGCCCGGGCGAGCCTGGGCCAGTACGCCGCCTCCTCGAGCTGGCGGCCCGTCCGCCCGTCGAGCACGACGTACGGCAGGCCCGCGTTCGCGATCCCGCCCTTGCCCATCGCAGGCGCCGACGCCGGCTTGCCCGCCGTCGTCGGCGACGAAGCCGGGTAGCGGCCTGCGCATGCGGCCGCGAGCACGAGCACCCAGGCCGCGCGAATGGTCATCATCCGGGCAAGTCTACACCGGGCCGTGCGACAGTCCGCGCGTGAGCTTGCCGTACCTCACCTCCGAGCTCCCCGGCATCGGCGGTGTGCTCCGCGCCACCGACGAGGACTTCGTAGTCGACGAGGAGCCGGCCTACCCGCCGTCGGGCACGGGCGACCACGTCTTCGTGCGGATCGAGAAGCGCGGGCTCACCACGCCCGCCGCCGTGCGCGCGATCGCGGGCGCGCTCGGCGTCCAGGACCGCGACGTCGGCGTCGCCGGAATGAAAGATCGCCACGCCGTGACCACGCAGTGGCTGAGCCTGCCGCCGCCCGTCTCGCCGGAGGCCGCGCGGGCGCTCGAGCTGCCCGGCGTGCGGATCCTCGAGGCGACGCGCCACCCGCACAAGCTGCGCACCGGGCACGTCCGGGCCAACCGGTTCCGGCTCCGCGTCCGCGGCCTGCCCGCCGGCGCCGCGCCCGAGCTCGCGGCGCGCGCGCGCGCGATCCTCGAGCGGCTCGCCGCGCCGCCCGGCGCGCCGAACTGGTACGGCGAGCAGCGGTTCGGCAAGGGCGGCGACAACGCGGCGCGCGGGCGCGAGCTCGTCACAGGCACGCGGCGGCCCGGGCGCGATCGCCGCATGGACCGGCTGATGGTGTCGGCGCTCCAGTCGGAGCTGTTCAACGCGTGGCTCGTCGCGCGCGTCACCGACGGCCTGTACGGCCGCGTGCTCGCTGGCGACGTCCTGCACAAGCGCGGCGGCGGTCTGTTCGACTGCACCGATCCCGACGTCGACGCGCCGCGCCTCCTCGCGGGCGAGGTCGTGGTGACCGGCCCGATGTTCGGCGACCGCATGCGGCGGCCCGCCGACGGCACGCCCGCGGCCGCGCGCGAGGCGGCGATCCTGGACGCGGCCGGCCTCGCCCCGGGCGCCTTCTCGCAGGTGCGCGCGCTCGCCGAGGGCACGCGCCGCGACGCCGCCATCCCGCTCGCGGACGCGGCGGCCGCTGCCGCGGGCGATGAGACCGTCGAGGTCGCGTTCACGTTGCCCGGCGGCGCGTACGCGACCGCGATCATGCGCGAGGTCATGAAGGCCGAGCCCGAGCCTCCCGCGCAGGACGCGCCGGCCGGTTGAAACTTCGGCGGCGGTCAGGATTTTTCGGCCGCGCGCGAGGTGCCGGCGCAGAGCGAAAGGCTACGCTCCGGGCACCGATGGAACTGTCCAAGGCATTTGTCGAGTTCGCCCAGCTCGGCGCGGACTGGGTGCTGGTGCTCCTCATCGCGCTGTCGGTCATCTCCGTCGGCGTCATGATCGATCGCTTCCTCTGGTTCCGCGGCCGCGAGATCGACACCGAGCGGGTGAACCGCGAGCTCCGCGGCGCGTTCGAGCGCGACGAGATCGAGCGCTTCGAGACCAAGTACAAGGACGATCCGGCGGTCGCGGTGCAGGTCGCGCTGCGCGGCCTCGCCGAGCGCACGCGCGGCACCGAGGCCGCCGGCGAGGCGATGCACGGCGAGCGCGCGCGCTGGCGCCGCAGCGCCGACAAGTACCTCATCATCCTCGGCACGCTCGGTAACAACGTCCCGTTCATCGGCCTGTTCGGCACGGTGCTCGGCGTGATGAGCGCGTTCGTCGAGCTGAAGACCAACACCGCCGAGGCGCAGGCCCACACGCTCGATCTGATCGCCGAGGCGCTCGCCGCGACCGCCGTCGGCCTCATGGTCGCGATCCCGGCCGTCGTCGCTTATAACTACTTCACACGGCGCCTCCGCCTCCTCTTGAGCGGCGCCGACGAGTGCGCGCACCAGGTGCTCGCGCTCATGCACGGCGCCGAGCACGCGGCCGGCCGCGGCCCGGCCGCCCCGGTGAAGGAGAGCCGCAAGGAGGCTGCCAAGGAGGCTGCCAAGGAGGCTGCCAAGGAGGCTGCCAAGGAGGCTAGTGATGGCGGGTAGCGCCTACAAGGGCAGCGACGACGACGAGGCGATCACCGACATCAACGTCACGCCGTTCGTCGACATCGTGCTCGTGCTCCTCATCGTCTTCATGGTGACGGCGAAGCTGATCGTCGCGCGCGGCATCGACATCGACAAGCCCAAGGCCTCGAGCGGCGGCGACGTGCAGAGCACGCTGCGCGTCTCCATCGACGCCCAGGGCGTGCTGTTCGTGAACGGCGACCGCTACGACACCGACGACGCCGCCGTCGCGCGGCTCCGCGAGGTCGCCAAGACCACCGACAAGCCCAAGGCGATCATCGCCGGCGACCGCAACGGCGCCTACGGCGGCGTGATGCGCGCGATCGATCTGGTCCAGCAGGCGGGTATCACCGCCATCGCGCTCGAGAACGAGCGCCCTCGGCCCTGACGCCGAACGCGCGCGTGTTTGGATCACGGCCGCGCGGCGGCCGCGCGCCACGCCCGGGTGACGCCGGCCCGCCGTCTGCTACCCTCGCGCGGTGCGCCTGGGTTCGCCGTTCGTACTGGCCCTCGCAGGCACCCTGGTGCTCCACGCGATCTTCCTCGCCGGCGCGCACGCGGTGACCGTCCTGTTCCCGCCCGAGCGCCGCACCCCCACGCCGCGCATCGAGCTCGTCGAGATCGAGATCCCGCCGACCCTGAAGCCCCCGCCGCCGCCCGTC